>Ga0105091_10000060_pt1 | contig 36374 bp, 29 predicted proteins | sample PPLLak1March2015_FD_87022 | JGI IMG/M metagenome (GOLD analysis project Ga0105091, IMG submission 87022) | Freshwater sediment microbial communities from Prairie Pothole Lake near Jamestown, North Dakota, USA - PPLs Lake P7 Core (1) Depth... | ecosystem: Environmental > Aquatic > Freshwater >... | reverse complement strand
ATCGGCAGTCATCTTGCCTCCGGCGGCAAGGTCTTTGGCGAATGTATCCTTAATCACCTCCGCCATACGGCTCAAGGCCTCAAGCTGGTCATCAGGAACCAAACCACGCGTATCCGGGGACAGGTTCAAAATGAGATTCCCATTACGGCCGATTGATGTGTAATAAATATCGACCAATTGTGACAAACTTCGAGGATGTTTATTGCGCCCCCAGAACCATTGGCCGTTGGCGAGAATGGTGACATTTGTTTCCGTCGGATACCACCACAGATACGAACCGTGTCTTAATTTTGCGCGGCTGCCGAGGTCTCCGGCCTGCATGTCGGGCCAAATAAACTTGTCTGGCGGCACTGGAAGAGGAATTACACTCCATTCCGTTGTGCGTCCGACACCACCCTCATTGCCCACCCAGCGAGCGTCAGGCCCTTTGCCGAAAATAATTGCCCCTGGCTGTAAATGGCGGATCAAATCAAACCACGCGTTATAATTGTAGGTCTCCTTGACGCTCGGGTCCGGGTTAGCACCGTCAAACCAGACTTCCTGGATGGGGCCGTACTCGGTAAGCAATTCATATAGCTGATTTAGAAAATAACGATTGTAATCATCCACTACATATTTGTAACTTGTGAAACCGGTCGGCGGTGTGCGGCCCGAAGCGGGATTGCTCTTGAAATCAGCCGGATTAGTGGGAATAACGGAAGGGATGCTGTTGCTATCGTTGCCATAGTAACCGGCCGGATTTTTCGGATTTGTCTTGAGTTGGTAAAGGTCGGCAGGTGAAAGATAAACACCAAGCTTGAGACCGTGCTTGCGGGCGGCATCGGCAACAGTTCGGACGACGTCACCTTTGCCGTCAAGCCACATACTTGATGTGACCGATTGTGTTGTGTAGCGGCTGGGCCACAGACACAATCCATCGTGGTGCTTGCAAACCAGGACAATCATTTTGCCTCCGGCATCTTTAATTGCACTGACCCATTGGTTCGCGTCGAATGCCGTTGGATTGAACTGCGAGGGATTTTCACGGCCATTACCCCACTCAACGCCTCGAAATGCGTTCACGCCATAGTGAAGAAAAAAGGTCCATTCAAGCCGCATCCATTCTGACTGATTCGGGCGAGGCAGAACCTTTGCCGCTTTTTCGGCAATAACAGCTTCGTTGTCATCATTGGAAATAACTTGCATCGTGGAATATTCAATCTTTGACGGCACAATATTAGCTTCAGCCTGTGCTATGGTGTAAAAAAATTGAAGATTCACCAGAATCGAAAGAATCGCTGCTTTCTGAATCGCTGCTTTCACTTTCATCTTAACTCCTTAAAAAGAAAAAAAATGTCACGCATCTTTTTTCTATTTGCTCTCAACACTCACTTTCGCCGCTGCCAACCCATCACTTTCTGCCGTAATGTGAATTTTTCCTGTCTGCCCGTCTTTTGTTCGGACAATCAGCATTGCTTTACCATAAAACAATTTATGTTCAGCGTCCTGAAATGGATCAAAACACATAGGATTGCCGTTATCGATTCCGGCGATCTCGGCTGGGCCATCGACTTTGAATTTAACCACATTATCCGCCAAAGGACAAACAGTGCCATCTGCATCGATTACTTCGATTAATAAATAGCCAAGATCATCGTCTGTTGCTGCAAGCTCTTTTCTATCCGGTGTCATTCGAAGAGACGCAGCCTGGCCGGCTGTCTTCATAATAGCCTGACCAATTTCTTTGCCGTCTTTATAAGCAACCGCCTTAAGTTCTCCGGGCTCATAATTAACATCGTTGAAGCAGATACGGTATTTGTCTATCACGCCGTAATAACCGTCTCCGACTTGGTTTGCTTTTGATTTTTTGCCGAAGGACCGGTCGTTAAGGAAAAGTTCAGCGGTGTCGCCATTGGTGTAGATATAGACAGGGACATTTTGCCCGATTCGATCGGGCCAGTTCCAGTGAGGAAGAATATGAACAGTCGTTTTATCAGGCGCCCAGCGGCTGCGATATAAATAGAACCGGTCTTTTGGAATACCGGCCAAATCCACAATGCCGAAATACGAGCTTCTTGCCTCCTTCATGTAAGGTTCAGGTTCGCCGAGATAATCAAATCCCGTCCAGACGAATTCTCCGCTGACAAATTTATCTGTATCCAGGAAATTAAATTCAACATCCGGTATATCGCACCATCTGGAGGTTCGGTCATAAGAGCTGACCTGATATATATTTTTCGATAATTCTGATTTATTCTTTGGCAGCGGAAAATCGTAATAACCTCTTGTGCTGACGGCTGAAGCTGATTCACTGTAAATAATCGGTCTATCTGGAAAGATTTTACGATAGGTCCCATAGCTGCGATGGTAATTAAAGCCGCCTATATCGAGAGCATCGTAATTATGATTTGATGCGTCCTTGTCATTATTAGAAGCCAGACTGACAGGTCTTGTCAGGTCGTATTTACGGAAATAGTCGGCCATCATTTTTACACGTTCGGGATTAAGTCCTTGTTTATCCTTGGGGATTTCATTACCAATTGACCAAACCACAATGCATGGATGGTTTCGGTCGCGCATCACGAAATTTTTCGTTTGTTTTTCGCCGTATTCGACAAACGGCGGCATATCATTAATTCTATCTGCTGTCCTGTCCCATTTATCGAATATTTCATCCCAAACTACAAAGCCCATTTTATCACAAAGTTCAAGTAATTCCGGTGCTGGCGGATTATGGCTTGTTCTAACAGCGTTTACTCCCATATCCCGCATGATTTCTAATTGCCTTTCCATAGCTCTTATATTGAATGCCGCCCCTAAAGCCCCCTGGTCGTGATGAAGGCAAACGCCTTGAATCTGAACCCGCCTGCCGTTAAGATGAAAACCATCATTGGCGGTAAATTTGAATTCACGAATGCCGAACATTGTTGAGTCATTATCAACAACTTTATTACCCATTCGCACGATTGTTTTAGCTGTGTAAAGTTTTGGGCTTGCGATATCCCATCGCTGCGGATTTGGGATTATAAACAAATGATTGATGTCTTTTGAGCTATTGCCGGGGATTTTACCATCATTTGTCAGCGTAGCGATGATTTTCCCATCGGGATCAATCAATGAGACATCAAGAGCTATTTTTGTATTTGATTTTTTCTGATTTTCAATAGTAGTGCAAACATTGATTGTCGCGGATTCGGCGACCTTCGGCGTGGTAATATAAGTTCCCCAGTGTGCGATATGTACCGGCTCTGCTATTGTCATCACAACTTTTCTATAAATACCCGCGCCAGGATACCATCGCGAGTAGTGTTTACGTGTATCAGCCTTTACAGCTATTACATTTTTCCCGCCGAATTTAGCAAATGGCGTAGCATCGATCCTGAATGACATATAGCCATAATCCCACTGCCCCGCTAACTGACCATTGACATACACCTGCGGGAAAGCCATCACGCCATCGAAATCAAAATATACTCGTTTGCCTTTATCAGCTTTATCGAGAGTAAATGTTTTTCGATACCAGCCAACTCCCTTCCAGGGCAGTTTACCCGTAGAGCCATCTCCTTTTTCATTGAATGGCCCGCTAATCGCCCAATCATGCGGCAAAAGGACCGATTGGAAGTTCGAGTCATTAAAACTTTCAGCCTCTGCTCCATCAATGTCCCCTTTTAAAAACTTCCAGTCTTTATTAAAATTTACAACCCGCCTTGCCGTCATATACATTTCATTATGCTGAATTTTTGAGGTTTTATTGCTTTGTTGGCAAGATAAATTAGTTGATAAAAGAATACCCCAAATTGCGGCTAATAAAACTATTTGCCTGACTGCCATTTAATATCTCCATTCCTATATTGTTTTGATAGACGAAATTCTATTTAATTTTTTTTATCCTGCTCCCATGAGCTCTGATATTATTCACGAACGTGGTAAGCAGAAGAGATTAAATGTCGGCTTAAATAACCCTGGCGCCACGCCGAAAATGGCTGGCGCCAGGATGGTCATAGGAGGTAATGTTAATTTAATTTCATGAGAGGAAAAAGATGTTCGTATTTCTTCTCCAAAAATCTTTAGTAAATATGCAGCCGTCATTACACCGGCAATTATCTGAATAATTTTTATACTTAAAATGTTCATCGAAACTCCTGATCGTTTAATGCTGCTATTTTCGATGATTTCTTGTTTTTGTCCATTTTGTATATTCGTTCAATGATTCGCCATTTCCCCAAGGCCGAATTGTGATTTGTCTCTTGAAACTTTGAAACAAGTCTTTCCCACTCAGCCTGTTTCGGCATTTTCGCTAATTGAGCCATAGCTTTTTCATGATCAAAGTCCGCTTTGGTATCCATAATCATAAAAAGATTTGTCCCAAAGATATAAATTTCCATATCTATGATGCCGACTTGCTTCATCCCTTCTGTAATTTCAGGCCAGCCTGCCCCTTTGGCATGAAGTTTTTTATATTCCTCAATAAGTTTCGGATCATCTTTAAGTTTGATATATTTGCAAAATCTTTTTGAAGTTTTCATTTATGAACCTCAGGATTTAATTATTACTTTAACATAAAAAACATACCTGCGTCTTATTGACCCTTTATTTTTTTACATAATCCAGTATAATGCTGGTGTCATTGTGATATATGTCAATTGTTGTCCTATGTATGTCTATTATTGACTTATAGGAGCTATTTATGGCTTTTGTTGATAAAAAGGAGCCGGATTTTTTTTCAAAACAGGTTCTGGAAGCAAATCGTTTTTATCTGAATACCCAATCTCAAAAAAAACAAAAACTTAAAGTTGTATGCGGCGGCCGCGAGCATTGTCAGCCGGGGTATCGAATCGATCGTCCTGATTTTCCGTTCTATTCCATTGAGTTTGTAGCAAAAGGAAAAGGCGCAGTAATCCTCAAAGGAAAAAAATTCTCTCTTTTTGCCGGAAGAGTTTTTTCCTATGGCCCGGATATAGCTCATGTAATGACAAATGAAACCCAAATGCCTCTTGTGAAATACTTTGTGGATTTTACAGGCCCTGATGCCTCAAAGATGCTGCGAAAATTTGGTCTTGCTCCGGGAAATACGGCACAGGTTTCATCGCCTGAAGTAATCATCCAAATTTTTGAGGATCTCATTAAGAACGGCCAAACTAATAGTTCTTATACTCCTCTTTTATGCACGTCCATTTTACAGCAGCTCATTTTTAAAATCGCCGAGACATCAATAATTGAAAGCACACGAAAGACTGCTGCTTTTTACACCTATCAAAAATCCAGAGAAATAATACAGCAAGATTTCCTGACGATTCGAAGCCTTGATAATATTGCAGATCGATGTCATATCGATAATGCTTATCTTTGCCGGCTTTTCAAACAATTTGACAACCAAACTCCCTATCAATATCTCATGCATATGAAAATGAGCTATGCCGCCAACAAACTTCAGACCTCAAATTCTTCAGTAAAGGAGTTGGCGTTCGAGCTTGGTTTTTCGGACCCATTCCACTTTTCTCATGTATTCAAACGTATTTTCGGTGTCCCCCCAGGCACCTTTAAATACTTACGGTAAAAATACGTGGAAGAAGATAAACTTGGGACGGCAGATTCGAACATTAAGAAAAGGCGCTGTTTGCATTCTTTAACAATCATATTGAAATCAGACAAATGTTTCCTTTTTGATGCTCCTTTAAATTCAGATTATTGATGACCGATAAGTTTGCGGTATCTCAGCGGCGTCATTCCCATTTTTTGTTCGAAATACCTTGCGATGTGGCTGTCGCTGTTAAAACCCAGTTTTAAAGCAATGTCCGATATCGGCAAATCTGTCTCAAGCAGCAGCTTGCTGATAAGATTTATTCGAGCCCTCTTAATTTCATCATAAACTGACCGTTTTAAGAACTTCATAAATTTCCGGTGCAGGTAGCTCCTCGAAAATTGCAATGCCTTCGCAACATCGTAAATTTGCAATGGCTTTTCTGCGTTCTTATTAATATAATTCAGTGCATCAACCACAAGCTTGTCTTCAATCGCAACGATATCAGTTGACTGCCTTGTCACTACCTTTATGGGAGAAACAAATACTTTCTGGGGCGGCATCTTTTTGCCTGCCATCATTCTTGCCAGCAGTTCGCTTGCACGGAATCCCGCCTTCTCCACATCAAGAGCAACACTTGACAGAGGCGGGTTGGAGATGACGCATACCTGTTCATCGTTATCTACCCCGACCACTGCTGCTTCATAGGGTACATCAATCTTCGCTTTTATACAGGCCGAACTGATATGCTGCGCTCGGTCATCATTGCATGCCATAATTCCCACTGGCTTGGGCAATTTCTTCAGCCACCTCATAAGATTAATTTCTTCTCTATACCATGTATTTCTTATATATGATTTCGGCTGCTTGTAAATATTTGTCTCGAAACCGGCTTTTGCTATTCGCTTGACAAAGCTTTTGCAGCGCTGCTGTGACCAGTATATACTATCGAAACCGCAGAATCCGAAATGATGAAAGCCTCGTTCGAGAAGATGTTCTGCGGCCATTGTGCCTATGGCCTGATCATCAGGTATTATATTATTAAAACGATAATCCGGCGGATCCATCGCGACACAAATAAATATTGGTATATTCATCTTCTTCAGCTTTTCAATACCTTTGGAGTCGCGGGTTATTATTCCATCAGGACGCCATCGTTTCAGCTCTTCTATGATATCTACTTCTGTCCCCCTGATTATGTAAAAAATATTCTGCCTGTGAAATACCCATGGAAATGACCATGGACCGTAAACCCGCGAATATTCTGTGATACCGCGGATCAGTTCTCTGCCGTAGCTTCGGGAGCTTTCCATCAACAACGCAACTCTCGGAAATTTTTTCATGCCTTTATTATATACTGCGATAATTCCATAAAACAATCGAATATTTAACAGGCGCGGCAACTCTGTGCACAAAATGGTGAAATTATAATTCAAAAAGGAGACTGTTTCGGTATTTACAAATTATATAATAATTGGAAGTATGACAGCTAAAGCCGAAGTTGTCCTGTATAAAAATATTCGAGGAGAGATTAGTGATGATAATCGCGACTGCCCTGCTAACGTCTTTTTTTAAGCAAGACATGTTATCGGCTTTGAAGATTTTGCCATATCTTGTTCCGAATTGGGCATGGACTGAATGGTTTTGGCGGTGTCCTCCAGACATGTATAGTTAAATTTTGTTAATTAATAAGGAGGAAAATGCTTTAGGAGTATATTTAATTGTTTTTTAATATGATTTAAGGCACTTTCAGGAACATACACTCTGACGCTTTTAAAAGCTTGAATTAAAGAACAGTTAAATAATTAAAAGTCAATTATTGACATCCTTTGGGCAAGAATTTGCATTTTAAATATTTTTTTTAAAATTCATAATATTAGTAAAACCGGAAATTAAGCATTTGAGGAAATTGTGCAATTCCGTAAATTTTAATTATTAAGAATATGAAATCTGGCGGCGTCCGCCAGGTATATATAGTTATAAAACAAATATCGTTTATGCGTAAGGAGGAAAATGATGTACAAGAACATTGTATCTACATTAGTAATTCTATGTTTTTTAGCTGCAAGCAATTTTGCAATATCTGCCCAGAACAACTGGAACCCGGTTGGTCTACAGCAGGATTGGTGTGACGGAGCCAACTGGAGTCTTGGTGTGCCGCCGACAGGTGCCGATTGGGCATGCATCCAACCGGGGGACGTGAATGCGGAACCGATAATTAATGCCGGCTGCGATGCGCTTGCTGATGCATTGGACATAGCGCCATGGGGATTTGGCGGCACCGGCATCCTTACTGTAAATGGAGGAACTGCCACCTTCGGATCAAGACTGGGAATTGGGAATGGGGGCGATTTTCCTGACTGGGCTGCTACCGCTTACCTCTATGTATATAGCGGCACAGTAACTACTAATACGTCTGGTTCCCAAGGTCTTATTATCGGAAAACCCTATAGCGTCAACAGGGGAAGCGTGATTATGTACGGTGGCCTTATAAGTGTCCCGAGAATCTCTTTTGAACATGGCTCCATTGAGCTTTACGGGGGAACACTCGAGTGCACAGGTGATGCAAACTTTATCATGTTTCAGAACAGACCTGAAAATAAAATTTATGTAAATGGCGGAAAATTAAAACTTTCCGGCAACTATTTGACAACTGATCCATGCTTGCCGAGTTTAATTGCGAATGGCCGTCTTCTTTCTTCACGCGGCACTTTAGGCACACCTGTTTATAATACAACAGGTCCGGATGCAAACTATACAACAATTACAAGCACAAATAATGATTTCAACACTGCATGGGATCCTTCTCCTGTCAATAATGCAACGAATGTACACTATAGAGATATCAACGATGTCAATGTCGGCGTTACACTTGCATGGAGCCCCGGTGACGGCAATGTCCAGGCTCACGATGTTTATTTCGGAACATCGAGCACCGCATTGGTTTATCAGGGAACAAAATGGGACGCTAATGGAGATTCGAGAACATGGGATGTAAACAACTTTGCATTTAAAATTAACACAGCTTATTACTGGAGAGTTGACGAAGAAGTTAATAATGTGAATGAGGCAGGCGTAAGCACATGGACAACTTATACAGGCAAAGTTTGGAAGTTGACGACTCATGACGGCAAGGCCTACAATCCAAAACCTTCATATAATGCTCAGGCTATAACTGAACCATTTGCCTTAAGCTGGACAAAAGGCGACTTTTCCGCATCGACTCTGGGACACAAGGTTTATTTCTCCAGCATTTATGGTCAACTTAATCCTCTGTACCCGAGACCTACCGACAGCAGATACAGAGGTCAGCAGACAGGTACTTCTTATTCGCTTTCAAACCTTGCAGGTGCCTTCACACTGGTTCCTGGTAATACATATTACTGGGCTGTTGATGAAGTAAACAGCACTACAACATGGAAAGGACCTGAATGGAAGTTTACAGTTGCCACATACATTAACATCGATGATTTCGAAGATTACAATTCAATCGAGGATCTGAATGCCAACTGGTTAACAAACTATAATACCTGCCCAATCGAGGGTATGGGTGAACTTACCGACATCGGCGCAGACCGCGCGTTCATCTATGATGCAAGCGGAAAGTACATGAGATTCACGTATACCAATTTAGTTAATAGATATTTCTCAGAAAACAAAATCAATTACGGGACAGGAACTTCATTTACAGGCTCTCCAGTTCTCAGTCCTGCACTTGCGGCCGTAGCAGTGACTTTCCGCGGTGTCCCGACTAATCCGGCACATCCGGATTATGACAGAATGTATATAGCTCTCGAAGATACCGCAGATAATGTCGGCGTTGTTTACAATCCAGATCCAAATGCACAGCGCGAGGGTTCGTGGACTCAATGGTTTGTTAGTCTCGATGAGTTTACATCACAAGGTGTAAATCTTGGTGCAGTAAAAAACTGCTTCTTAGGTATGGGACAGCGCTGCAATTGGTACATGTCTGGCGGCGGCGACGGAAATGTGATGTTTGACAATATCAGATTATATGCTCAAACCTGCAATCCGGAATATGCCCATGAAAATGGTGTCCCTGCCGACTTGGATAATGATTGCGATGTAGACATCAATGATTTGGATGTCTTAGTGAATAGCTGGCTTGCACGTGCTGATTTGCGCGTTTTCAGTCCAATAACGGAGCCAAATGCACCTATACTCTGGTATAAATTCGACGAAACCGGATTGATAGATACTGCACAGGACTCAGGAACAGGCGACGCAAACAACTATCTTGGCACTATCAGCAACTTCAGCGGCGAAACATGGAAATCCGAAGGCCGTACTGGCGGCGGCTGTTTATATCTGCCAACGGGCGGAGGAAGCTACGTCACGTGTCCTCCTGAATCATTAAGCTTTATGGCTGACTCAAATCATGATGCAGCTCATGCTTACGGCGGCGTAACATTCTCCGTTTGGATGAATGCAGATGTGGACGCTGCTGAATTTAAGGGTTGGGTTTACGGCTTTATCGTAGTAAAGGACGCCAACGGCGCTGATGCAACAACTATAGCTTGCCCGCATCACTACAATGCTTCTGGTGCTGATTGGGAAAAGTATCCTTGGGCCGGCTGGGGTAAGAACGAACCGAACAATGGTTTTAGTCTTGGACCAGGCACGGCATCGGCTAACTATGGCACCCGCTGGAACCACTGGGCATTTGTCAAATCCCCCACAGCATTGCAGTGGTACTGCAACGGCAATTTGATAAAGCAGGAACTTAGCACTGACGCCAATAATGGTGACGCGAATATTCCCGGACCGTTGTTCCCGCTACCGGTAAGTGAATTCTCTATTGCACGTTATGGCTGGGGCGGGGCCTGGGTAGGCAAAATTGCTGACTTCCAGGTGTATGATTATGGCCTCTCTGCAGAGGAAGTTCAATATCTGGCTACAGACGGAACGGGTTCTCTACTGCTTGCCCTGACTATTCGCGAAAATCTTATGGTTGAAGGCACGCCGGAAACGGAAATCGTCAACCTCAAAGATTTAGTCTTTATGGGACAAGAGTGGCACCAATCAGTCTTTTGGCCGTAATAACACAGATTATTAATTAATAGTATTTTCTTTGGAGCCTGCCAGCCTTTTAAGGCGAAGCAGGCTCCTCTTATTTAAATAATTGCGTTAAAAACCTGGAAATAAATAAGTTTGAATGAAGATTTGAACATCATCAAGAGCATGTTTATAGTATATTATTAAAAAGTCAATAATAGACATTAATAGAGCAACGATTGACATATTCTGTATTTAAAATATTCATTATATTAGACATATGATAAATATGCCATCCCCTAAAGCAGGCCATAGCTTGCCTAAAATATTAGAGGAGATTAACGATGAAACAGGCCATGATTTTCATCAGAGCGGGACTTATTGTTTTTTTTGTTTTCAGCTACTCTGCTGGTGCGGCCAATATAAATGTTACGTATAACATCAATACCAACTCAACTCGAACACCCATCAGCAAATACATATACGGCACAAACTTTTACATGAACACGGATTACACCATTCAAAGAATCGGAGGAAACCGCTGCACTGCCTATAACTGGGAAAACAATTGGTCCAATGCCGGTTCTGACTATCTTTTTGAAAACGACACGATGTGGGATTCATCGAATCCCCCGGTACCCGGCCTGGGCTATACTAAACTCATCGACCAGTCTAATTCAGTTAACCAGGACTCTATAGTAACCTTGCAACTCGCCGGCTACGTTTCCGCTCCAATCTTTGGGCAAAATTTGGATCAATACCCGGCTCCATCGCAGTATTTTTATCCCGTCCAATTCGCAAAAGGCGCTCCTTTCTGCAGCCCGCCGGACAATCCAAACACTTCCGATAACATTGTTTATATGGATGAATTCGTGAATTTCCTTGTTTGGAAATATGGTTATGCAGGCACAGCAACCGGAGTGAAATTTTACTCTTTGGATAATGAGGTTGACATTTGGGATTCAACTCATAAAGAAGTTCACCCAACAGCTCCCTTATGCCAGGAAATTAGAGACAATAGCATTGCTTGTGCGACAGCAGTAAAAAATGTTGACCCCAATGCCCAGATAACGGGACCTGTTCTTTGCGTGTTCACGGGTTTCCTGAATTTTACCGATGCTCCCGATTGGTCAACTGTTAAAGGAAGCCGTCCCTGGTTCATAAGTTATTATCTTGATGAAATGAAAAAAGCATCGGATGCCAATAACAGAAGGCTCCTCGATATTCTTGATGTTCACTGGTATCCCCCGGAGAATGATGGCAACGGCCATGGCATTTGTGATAACAGAGAGGATCCTCAAACATTTAACGCGAGAATGCAGGCACCGAGAACCCTTTGGGACCAAGATTATGTTTATCCTCATATGACTTATCCTGATGGTGGTTCAAGCTGGGTAAATCAATCGTATTGGGCGCAATTTTTGCCGATTCTCACAAGATTTAAGACCGACATAGCGAATTATTTCCCCGATACTAACATCGCAATTACGGAATATACATGGGGTCCTTCTACGCAATGGGCAACCGGCATTACAACCGCTGATTTTCTGGGTATTTGCGGCAAGTATGGCGTATATATGACTAATTACTGGGGATCTGGCGGCTATATTGACACAGCGATAAAAATGTACACTAATTACGACGGCCTTAACTCCAAATTCGGCGATATAAATGTAGCTGCCTCAATGTCCAATAAAGTTGATAGTTCAATTTACGCATCCGTATCCAACGAAATGCCCGGCGTCCTTCATCTTATAGTTATAAATAAAAACCAGACTAATGATATTACCGGGGCATTCAATATCACCAGCTCACAAAACTTCGTTTCCGGCAGGGTCTGGAAATTCGATAACACAAGTTCAACAATTTCGGAAACCACCCCAATCAGCACAATCACAAATAACTTGTTCACCTATACTATTCCCATGAAAAGTGTCTGCCATATTGTACTTGCGACAACGTCCCTTAGCGTTTCAATAACTTCGCCTCTCGACGGCGATAAATTTAACTCTGGAGACGATATAGTAATTCAAGCGAATATTTCCGATGCTAACGCCTCGATTACAAAAGTGGAATTCTTTGACGGTTTGACAAAACTGGGTGAAGATACAAATTTCCCCTATTCTTATACATGGAATGATGTAAACGCGGGCACATACAGTTTGACCGCACGGGCTGCTGATAGTAACGGCGTCACATCTATCTCGCCGGTAGTCAATATCAATGTTTTCAGCGGCGATGCCACCGGCTTCATTCTAAGAGAATTGTGGACTGGAATTTCAGGAACATCGGTCAGCAATCTGACTTCAGATATAAATTATCCGACGAACCCAAATGGACGGGCATTGATTACCTCACTGGAAGGGCCGACTGACTGGGCGGATAATTACGGAACACGTATTCGCGGGTATCTCTATCCGCCTGTCAGTGGTAATTACACCTTCTGGATTGCAAGCGATGACGCCGGCTCATTGAGGCTTAGCACAGATGACGACCCTTGTCACGCTGTCCAGATTGCGTATGTGGCAAACTGGACGAATTCTCGCGAATGGAACAAAGAAAGTAATCAGCAGTCGTCGCTAAAACCACTGCTTGCCGGGCACAAATATTACATCGAGGCCTTGCAGAAGGAAAACGGCGGCGGCGACAATATAGCGGTAGCATGGCAGGGACCTGGTTTTACTCTGCAGGTAATCGACGGCGCGTATCTGTCGCCCTGGTTGTATAATTTCAAGGATTACGCGACTTTGGGTCCCCAATGGTTAAAAACCAACTGCTCCCGTTCAAATGCATGGTGTAATGGTGCCGACAGAGACCGCGATGGCAATGTTCAGGTCGATGACCTGATGACGTTTGCTGAGTGGTGGCTTTACATAGGCGAGTAGTTCGGCGCAATGGATGAATTTTTCGTGTTTGAATTTGGTATCAATGCGTGAAGATTCTTTTTTGCAGAAGTAAAGCTTTTTTAAATTTTTTTGGGAGTTTTGGTGATGAAATCAAAAATCCGGTTAAGCGTGACTGTTTTGACAACTCTTTTTATAGTTTCTTTTGTGCAGGCGGCTAATGTGACGGTGAATGTTGACGCTTCATCGTATATCCGCACAATCCCAATGACGCTGTATGGGGGGAATTTAGCGTCCTGGGATGGCTCCATGGCCGGTGGTAATTCCACATTTAATAATTTAATGAAGGCATCGGGGAACAAGTACTTTCGCATACCCGGAGGTTCGTGGGGTAACGGGGTTCTCTGGAGTGATATAGAAGGCCCAAACGGCAGCCAGGGGTGGAAAGTCAGTTATAATGAGTATCTGTATCTGATGAGCCTTATGAGCCAGCCTGGTGAAGAAGTTCCTCCTACGCTTCAGCCGATTGTTAATTTTCCCGGTTGGTGGTATGACCACTGTCAGGATAATAATCCCACAGATGACGTCTGTGACTGGGCACAGGCCCATACAAGCGCCGTCAATGCCGCGACTGCCTGGGTGCAGGACCAGACTGCCAGGGAGACCTGCGCCGAATACTGGGAAATTGGCAACGAAATTGGCGGGCCGTGGGAAATCGGGTGGTTTCCTCAAATCAGCGGCACCTATTATGGTGATTACTTTGCCGATTTTTCTCTGGCTATGAAAGCGGTCAATCCAAATATTAAAATAGGCGCTGTTGCCGAACCCAAACACGAGCTTCAACCTTGGGGCTGGTATCAGGGCTATTGGACCTATGATACGCTTGTGGCTTCCGCCGCAAAGAGTGCGATTCCTGACTTTCTGATTATTCACCAGTATCCCGGCTCCGGTGAGGCTGCAAGTTACAATCCAACCTTGCTTAGCGCCAGAATCAATGACATCGCTCAATATACAACCAACATGAACGGCATCGTTTCGAACGCCCTCGGGTCGCAATATGTAGGGCAGATTGAATATTGTATGACGGAATGGAATACCGGAGCATATGATCCAGATGGTACTGCTAATGATTACGATAGGCCTTCATGCTATATCAATGCTATGTTTCGTGCTCAATATATCCTCGAAATGGCTAAGAATAAGTGGACTGTGTCCAATCCGTGGATATATGACTATGCCGGCAATTATTCGGTTTATCCGGCTTGGTATATCAAGCCGCTGTTGATTTATTATTTTGGACGGGATATGGTTCAGGCATCCAGCTCGAATTCGCTTGTTCGAGCGTATGCCGCCCAAGACGCAGTCGGCAGTCTGACGATATTTATCGTGAACAATTCTCCCACCACGGCATTTACGACCCAGATTAATATAGCCGGTATGACGGCCGCGCAGGCGGGACAAAAATGGACAATTGAGCCGGCCGGAAACATAATAACGAATGGATTAACAATTCAGGACAAGGCCGATCTCAGTATAAATGGAACAGTGCATCCCAATCCGCTTACAGTGAATTCTATCGCCCCTCAGTCGTTTACATCCAGCGGTTCGTTTTCAATAACTCTCCCGGCAAGCGCTATGATCCTTCTAAAAGTGCCGCAGGTGGGAGGCAACATTCTGCCAAATGTTGAGATAACTTCGCCTATCGACGGTGATGTGTTTACATTGGGAGACGACATTGTCATAGAGGCAAACGCCTCCGATGTTAACGGTTTCATAACAAAAGTAGAATTCTTCCGGGGTTCGACAAAACTGGGCGAAGATACAAATTTCCCGTATTCTTATAATTGGAACGATGTCAACGTGGGCCGATACAGTTTGACCGCAAAGGCGACCGATAATAATAACGCGACAACTACCTCAACGCCAGTGAATATCAGTGTCTTCAGCGGCGAGGCAACCGGCTATATTCTTCGTGAATTGTGGACTGGAATTTCAGGAACCGCTGTCAGCAATCTCACCTCAGACATAAATTACCCGTATAATCCCAATGGTCGATCATTGATTACGTCATTGGAAGGGCCTATTGACTGGGCGGATAACTACGGAACACGCATTCGCGGATATCTCTATCCGCCTGCTGATGGTTCTTATACCTTCTGGTTTGCCAGCGACGACAATGGCCAGTTACGGCTGAGCACCGATGACAATCCCGCTAATGCTGTTCTGATTGCCTATGTAAACGATTGGACCAATTCACGCGAGTGGACTAAATATTCTTCCCAGACATCGGCGGCAAAATCACTGCTAAAAGGACATAAATATTATATTGAGGCATTGCAGAAAGAAAACGGCGGCGGCGACAATATAGCGGTCGCATGGCAGGGACCGGGTATAAGTCAGCAGGTAATCGATGGAGCATATCTGTCGCCCTGGTTATATAATCACAAAGATTACTCGGTATTTGCGGCCCAGTGGCAAAAAACCAACTGCTCACGCTCAAATGCATGGTGCAATGGGGCCGATAGAGACCGTGACGGCAAGGTGGAGATTGATGACCTGATGCAGTTTGCAAATTGGTGGCTTTATGGCGGTGAATAGTTCAACCGAATAAGTACGGCAAAGAGGGCTGCGAAAAAATGCGGCCCTTTTGTTTATTCATGCCTCAGTGACTCGATAGGGTCCATGTTAGCAGCACGGTAAGCCGGATAGAGTCCAAAAGCTATACCAACTGCACCTGAAATGCCAAACGAGAGTAAAAGAGATGAGAGGGTAATAACTGTCGGCATATTGCCGAAACGAGTTACAAAGAAAGGTATTGTGCAGCCGAAGAAGATGCCCAATATTCCTCCGGCAAATGTCAACAGCAATGTCTCAGAAAGAAACTGAAAGATAATATCTTTTTTCCTTGCTCCCAGTGCTCTTCGAATGCCGATCTCGCGTGTCCGTTCGCTAACAGTTGCCAGCATTATATTCATAATACCGATACCTCCGACAAGCAGTGAAATTGCGGCTATAGAGCCAAGAACTATGCTGAAGATTCTTTTTTGCCTTTTCGCCTGTTCAAGCAGTTCGAGCGGAACCGTTAACTGATAATCGGTTTTTTTATGGAAACGTTCGAGGATGGTTTGAAGAATATCGCGGGTGGGTAAAACAAGGTCAGTATTGGTAACTTTGATGATGATTTCCTGCAATTCGACCTTCTCAACATTTGCGCCGCTTTGGCCGGATATTTTAACTGACATTTCGCCAAATCTATTTTTAACAGTTGAAAGCGGAATGTAAATATTACCGGCATTTGCGCCTGCCTGTTTAGCTTCAGTATTTTTTGTTTCCTCCTGTCCTGGAGAAACAGCAATAGGCTGAGAGCTTACAATTCCTACAACACTGTAATAATCACTACCAATTTTTACAAATTGCCCCAGAGGGTCGTCAAATGCGAACAGCTCGTTCATAACACCTTCATCGATTACGCATATATCCTGTTTGTAATCGATATCGTAAGTCGAGAGGAATCTGCCTATAACCAGCCGGATTGGAGAGGTTTCAAGATGCCATGGGACTGTTCCTATAACTTCTACAGGAATTTTTCGGTTTCGATACCATGCCTGATGTGCAACACGGCGGACAGGGACAATGACTTGAATGCCGGGGATGCTGTTTCTAAAACGATCAGCATCATCGTATGTAAGGCCGTATTCCTGCATACTACTCTGCTGACCGGTGGCGTGCTGGTCTTCGGCCGGCTGAGTAGTTTTTACAATAATATTGAGTGAGCCGAGCCTTGCAATTTGAGCCATTGCATCTTTGCTTGCTCCTTCGCCGATAGCAAGCATCGCAATGACAGAAGATACACCAAAAATGATGCCAAGTGCAGTTAAGGTCGAACGTAGACGATGAAGCCAAAGGCTTTTAAGACCAAGTTTCATCGTTCTTTTTATTCTATATATAAACATCAGCGGTTATACCATTGTTTTGCAATTTGCCCGTCGAAAAGGCGGATTTCCCTTTGTGAATGTTTTGCTATATCTTCATCGTGAGTGATAATGATGAGGGTTTTGCCTTTCTGGTAAAGAAGGTCTAAGATGTTAAGTATATCTTTGCCGCTTTGGCTATCGAGATTACCCGTGGGTTCATCAGCCAGAACAATCAATGGGTCATTAGCCAATGCTCTTGCTATAGCAACTCGCTGCTGCTGACCTCCACTTAATTCAGAAGGTCTGTGATTGAGGCGTTCGCCCAAGCCAACCATTTCTGCAAGCTCTATTGCCCTGATTCTGCTTTGATGTTCTGGAACACCTTGATAAAACATGGGGATTTCAATATTTTCGAGAACATTTAATTGTGAAATCAGATTGAATGATTGAAAAACGAAACCGATGTGCCTGCCGCGAATTGCGGAAAGCTCGTTATCATCCAATGTTGAAACATCATGTCCTCCGAGGTAATATTTTCCTCTTGAGGGTCTATCGAGACAGCCAATTAAATTAAGCAGGGTTGATTTGCCTGAGCCGCTTGGGCCCATTACGGCAAGATAGTCTCCCTTTTTTACGACAAGGTCGATTTCCCGCAAAACTTTAAGTTCGACAGCGCCAAGCTGATAGCTTTTGCAAAGTTTATCAAAAACGAGGATAGAGCTGTCGGAAGTAAAATCAAGGTTCCTGACTTGAGGATTCTCCGTCATTGTGCTGCCTCGAACGATTTCTAAATTGTCTAGATCTCTCACGCTGCTGTTCATCCATCTGGTTAGGGTCAAATCCTTCGCCTCTGGGGGCTCTTTCTCTAAATTGTCTGATTCTTTCTCTTGTTTGCTCATCCATTTGATTAAAATCTGGCATTTCACCTCTCTGGCCTCTTTGGCTGAATTGCCTGAATCTTTCACGCTGCTGGTCATCTGTCTGGTTTGAGTCAAAATTCATTGATATAGGCCTGGCAAAGCCCTGTTCTCTTCGGCTGCCTCTATTTGGCTCGGACATTAGAGGTGAGTCGTCTGATGATTGAGCCATCATTTGCTGCCCATTTTTATTAGGGAATTTATCAGCCAGCTGTTTTTCCGGCTCAGCTTTAGTTTCCGTAATTCTGGGAGGATTGAGCAAAACTTCTTCGCCTTCATTTACCCCTTCCAGAATCTGGACATAAGTATCATTGAAAAGACCTGTTTTAACTTCTCTTTCAGCGCTTTTACCTGAGTTTACGGCATAACAAACTTTTTTGCCGCCTCTGCTTGCAACAACCTGAACGGGGACAATCAAGGCACCAGGCGCGTAATCTACGAAGACTTCTACACGTGCGGACATTCCAGGCTTTAGAAAAGGATGAGTGCCTTCAATGAGGACTTGTGTTGTATAAACCTTTATATCGGGACTAAGCCAGTTTCTCTGCTGGTCGGGCAAGGAAGCCACCTTGATAACATCACCATTGAAAGTCTGGTCAGGGAATGCATCTATAACAACAGTTGCTTTCTGGCCAGGCTTGATTTTATCTATAGACGATTCGTGTACGGCTATTTCAGCCATCATAGCAGATGTATCCGGCATAGAAATTATTGTTTGTCTCTGAAAAACCTGTTCGCCGGGTGCAATGAGGCCAGTGCCGCGGAATCTGTTGGCGTTACCTTCAAGGCTGGAACCATAGACTACAAAACCCGGAATAGGAGCCTTTATGGTGCAGCCGGCAAACTGTTTTTTGCTTTTTTCAAGGCGGTCCGACTGCAAATCCAGCCGCGCTTTTGCGCTTTCAAGCAGCGCCTTTGCCTGGGCAAGTTGAGAACGTGCCTTTGCGTATGTGCGCTCGAGGTTACGTTTTGATTCGAAATAATCACTCAAAAGTTTCTGGACTTGTTTTGGGAATTCATAAATCTTGTACAGATTCATTGAGACAATGGCCTGTTTTTGCTGTATTTCGTAGCTGTCTCTTTCAAGGGCATCACGGTCGAGCTCTATTTTTGCGACATAATTGGAATCGAAAAGTTCCTGTGTTCCTTCGAGCTTGTATTTTGCATTTGCAAGATTTGCCGAAGCCAATTTAATTTTATCCTGTGCATTATGAATGTCCTGAGAGCCCTGTCCCCCCAGGGCATTGATATCCTCTGTCATTTTGTTAATATTGATAATTTCACTAATATCTGTATTGGGATCATTTACTTCTTTAATGGTGTCAATAACCTGATTTGCCAGAGATTCGCCAAGATATTTCTGAAAATCCATTAATGCGAATTTAACCTTTAATTCTGCGGCCGATATGTCACTTTCGTTTTGCTTAACTTGAATGTCATATGCTTCTTTTGCCTGCGCGTAGCTTGCCTCTGCACTTGTGTAGTCAATTTGCCTTTGAGTAAGCTGTTCTTTTAAATCACCTGAATCAAGTTCGACAAGTATTTTGCCGCTGCAAACGTCTTCAGGAGTAATGATTGTTCCTTCAGGGACAATATTGACGATGGTCGCCCGGCCTTCAACTTCGGATTTAAGGTCAACGGATTTTCTGGCTTTTATACTGCCGCTTTCAGTTACTGTAACAGTAAGATTATCGCGTCTTGCGGCGAATGTGCTGAGTGTTCTTGATGGTGTTTGAGAAGAGGTATTATTTGTAGCCAATGTAAAAACAAGGAGAGTAATAATTACTGCACTTAAAAAAGCTGCAATAAACAATTTGCTTTTCCACCAAACTCTCTTAGATGTTGTCTCGTGAAGATTGGTTGTTTGATTCTCGTTCATTTGTCTGATTCCTGGATACTGTTGTTTGGGATTGTTCCCACATACCATCTGGTCTGACCTGAAGAATGCCAATATCGCGGTAGAAGCTCAATATTGCGATTGTATGTCCTACCAGGGCTGAAGTAAGGTCGTTTTGCGCTTCTAGTAACGAGTCCTGAGCGTCAAGAAGGTCTCTAATCTGCGCACGGCCTGATTTCAACAGCACTGGCATATTTTTAACTCTGTCTTCCGCCAAAGCCAAACTTTTTTTCTGGGTCAAATATTGTTCTGCTGTCGACAATAACAGGCGATATGCCTGGCGGACATCAAGCACAACCGAATCTATATCATTGCTGTATTCACGCTGCCGGCGTTCGAGAATTATTAAAGCTTCGCGATAAATATTTCGCTGGTTTTTTCTATCAAACGGTAAATCAGCATGAATGCCGAGGTTGTAAGTTCCCTTGTTAAATTCGAAATTATCGATATCTGTATCGCGTTCAGTTTTAACCTTGGCACTGGCGCTAAGATCCAACTGAACTCCCAGTCCTTGTGAAGCAAGCACAACTTTTCGGTGCGCATCTTCAATAATGTTGTAGGAATTAGCTAAATCGAGCCTGCATTGCAATGCTGTATCGATTGCGTCATCAACAGTGAAATTGGGCTCGCTTGTGGCGGTAGTCCCCAAGGCAACTAATTCGTTCTGGTCTAACTCTATCGGGGTTGTAATCGGGATTGTTAATTGAATTTTAAAAAAGTCAAGTGATTGCTCATATCGCTGAAGAGCGGTTACATAACCATTGTAGGCATCTAATTCGCGCTGCCTGGCCTGATCAACCTGGTAAGCAGGCGTGCGGCCGCATTTTGCCTCGAGTTCGGCCTGCTTTCTGTATTCAACACTGCTGTTCCAATTGTTTTTCGCATTATTAACACTGTCTTTTTGCCTCAAGACACCATAGTATTCATTTATTATGGAAACAACAAAAGTTTGTCTAAAACGGTTAAAGGTGCGAATCTGATATAAAACAACTCTTTCGGCCTGCGTCAGATTTTCCCATGCAAGTTTGCCGCCGCCGTTGCCCAACAGCGGGATATCCAATGTGCCGCTTAAAATACCCACCAAAGTCGTGTCAGGGTCCCCGGATAGAAATCTTAACCAGTCAAAAGCAAGATTAGTATTTAGCAAAATCCCTTCAGGTGTAATAAATGTTTTTTGAACACCTATTTGGGCTTCGAGAGTTTCGGTCTCTGCATTTTCCCATTTTTCTTTTGTTACTGTTCTTCGCGGCCAATACTTGGTTTTTGATTCGAAAACTTCTTTACCGTTTCTTGTATAATCATAATCAACTGTGCCGAACCATTTGAGGGCATATTTATATCGTTCGCCGGTCAATGAGAGAGCTGAGAGATAGAGATTTTCCTTTTGAGTTTGATAGTCACGATTGTATTTTGTGGCAATAGCCACTGCCTCGGCGAGAGATATCGGCTCTGGTTGAGTTTCCGCGAGAGTTATATCAATATTTACATCGTTGGGGGAAGGAATATTGCTGTCGGCTATTATATAGTTTGCTTTCTGGCCAAAACCATTTTTCCATTTGGAATCGATGATTTTATAAACCTCTTTGTCTGCATCAGCTTTGTTAAACTCAGGGCTGCACCCTCCAGCCATTGCAAATACAATGGCTGTTATAGCAAAAAACCCCAAAATGAGTTTAAAGCTGCCCATCACCTATACCTCGCCGAAAATGGCCTTCAATGACCAAAGTTGTGCAAAACTCTATTATATCAAAAAAGTTGAAAATTGAAGGCCTATAATCTTTCTATTTATTAGCATTAGACAAATAATTTAAGGTTTCTATCAATTTTATGGCCTATATCGAATAGCCATATTTACATTATAGACGCTAACGTTTGTGGGGTTATTTCAAAATAATTATAACGATATTATCGGATCTATTCTTATTTATACAAAAGACTTATAGAAAAGGTAAAGCTTTCGATAATAATTTTTGAGTATAAAAAAAGACAGCCGGAATGACATTATGGAAAATCATACATTAAATGAGTTTATTGAACCGTTATATTTAGAGCCACCAACTGTTGCTCGCCCGGAAGATAAAATTTTGGAAAATACGCTTATTTATGATGTTTCGAGGATAAACTCATTAAGTAAACGTGAATCGGAGATACTTCGTCTTATCATTTCCGGCAAGACCAACAAGCAAATAGCCGGTCGATTATCCCGCAGTGAAAGAACTGTTGAATTCCATCGAAACAGGCTCATGCGAAAGCTCGGGGTGCATAATGCGGCCCAGCTCGTAAAAAGCGCATTGCAAACAGGCCTTGTTTAATCATTAACCAGGCTTTTACCGGTCCTCAATAGACTGAACAATTATACGCCATTTAAAAATCAGGTAGTTTCCGCAGTTGACTATACAGCCTATTTTGACGAACTAATCTATGCAGCAAAGGGCGATAATATATATAATTGTAAGTCTATAATATCTTTTTAAATCGAGCTTGGTTAATATAAAATGTGACAGGAAAATGATATGGCAACTGAAGAAAAAATCAGAGAGATGATAAAAAACCGTATACAGGATATCGCATCGAGTCATCTTGTGACTTCCAGCCAGGTATGGCTGCAGATAAAAGACATCATGAGCACAGATGTTGCTGTCATAGAACCAGGTGAAACGATGGCAAAGGCAGCAAACGCGATGGCCCAGGAAGGTTTTTCTTCACTGGTTGTTTTAGATAAAGGTGCCGTTGCAGGAATAATTACAGAGAAGGATTTTCTTGAAAAAGTTTTAGCGAAAGGTAAAAACGCATTAGAAGTAAAAGTAAGCGATATAATGTCCAGTCCGGTTGTAACAGTTACACCCGAGGGAACAGTTTATCAAGCCGGGCAAATCGCTGAAGAAAAACATGTTAAACGGCTGCCTGTTGTAGAAGGTAAAAAGCTTGTCGGTATTGTTACACAGACAGACCTAATACGCGTCCTTACATCATATGGAATGTGGACAGATGTTTCAGAGATAATGAGCAAAAATGCCGCAACGATACAGACAGAGGCAACTGTTGCCGAAGCTGCAACTTTGATGGCAAAACGCGGAATTTCCGGTATTATAGTTATGCAGGCGGATAAAATAGCCGGCATTTTGACAGAAAGAGACATTCTTAAAAAGGTTATTGCCGTAAATCTCGATCCTGCAAAGGTGAAGATGCAGGAAGTCATGTCATCACCTGTCCAGACCATCCCTCCTCATTTCGCGATTTTTACTGCAAGCAGGATTATGGAAAAAACACATATTCGCCGGCTTGTAGTGGAAGACAATGGCTGGCTTTGCGGAGTGGTGACGCAGACTGATATATTCAGGGCAGTCGAGGACAAGTGGCGCCTGGAAGAGGAAAATAATCTCAAATCACTCGAAGAATCAGATACGTGCATTTATACCCTTGATTTGAACGGCAGGACTACTTATGTAAATGCTTCTTTTATGCGGCTGCTGGAAATTGAGGACAAATCTGAAATTATCGGAAAACCATTTTTACCCGAGAGGTTCTGGTTTGACATACTCGAAAGAGCGCAATTTATAAAGGAACTCGAGAAAGGCAGTGTTCACATCAATGATTTGACCTTAAAAACCGCAAGCGCCAAGAGGGTGGATGTAACTGTATATTCAAGTTTCACAAAAAATATCCATGGTCAGTTAAATGGAAGCCAGGGAGTTGTTCAGGATATTACCGCAAAAAAGGATTTAGTTACATTGAAAGAGGCACAAAAAGCACTTTGTGCCAGTGAAGAGCGGTATCGCAGAATAACCGAAGCCGTTACAGATTACCATTATACAGTTCGATTTAAGTCCGGCCGGCCTGTTGAAACGATTCACAGCCAGGCAAGCGCTGCAGTAACAGGTTATTCTCCGGAAGAGTTCAAAGAAAAACCGACTCTGTGGCTAAATATTGTGCATCCTGAAGACCTGGAGATTGTTCGTGAGCAGGTCTCGAAATGCATCAGCGGGCAGGAATGCGAGCCTATAGAACACCGGGTAATCCGCAAAGATGAAAATATACGTTGGGTTAGAAGGACATTAGTGCCGAGTTTTGATTCACATGGCGGGATAGCGGCTTATGACGGATTACTGCAGGATATTACAGAACTGAAAATTGCTGAACAGGTACAGCTGCAATTGCTTGAGGAACTGGAACAAGCCACTGAGGAACTAAAGGATTTCGCTTATATCGCTTCACATGATTTGAAAGGACCTTTAAGGGGCATAAGCGCATTGGCAGGGTGGCTGTCAAGTGATTATGGTGACAGACTTGGTGATGACGGAAAGGAACATATAAAGCTTCTGCTGACACGCGTCAAAAGGATGTATAATCTTATCGATGGTGTTCTTGCGTTTTCACAGGTAGCGAGGAAAGAAAAAAGTGTCGAGGTCGATCTCAATGAGATTATACAAGAGATTATTACAGACTTAGGCATTCCAAAGAGCGTTGAAATGATTGTAGAAGGTCAATTGCCGGTTGTTACCTGCGGCAGGAATAGTATCAGACAGATTTTTTGTAATCTTATCGGTAATGCCATAAACTTTATGGACAAGGAATGCGGCAAAGTAGTAATCAAATGTGAGCAGGAGCACGGATTCTGGAAATTCAGTGTGGCGGATAATGGCCCGGGAATAGAGGACGAGCATTTTGAAAGAATTTTCAAGATATTCCAGACGCTTTCGCCAAAAGACCACTTCGAAAGCACCGGTATTGGTTTGACAATAACAAAAAAGATTGTTGAATTTTACGGCGGCAGGATTTGGGTACAATCCAAAATAGGCAAAGGCAGCAGCTTTTTCTTCACATTGCCAAAAGAGCCCAGGCAGAGCAAATGCCCCGTACCGCCCATAATAGTTGGAGCAAATGCCTAAAGGTGAAATTATGGATATCAAGAAAAAAACAAAAATACTAATCGGCATCGCTGCTATTGTTTGCCTTAGTGCGGCTGCTATTTCCATAGCAATACCTAATAAAACGACAAATTATGAAATAGCTTTGCCAGCGGATTTTCCGGAGTATAAGACAGATACTGCGCGAGCAATAGATTCATACGAGGGCATCATTAATTATTACAGGGACTTAACTGATAAACTCTTTGTTCAAATGGATGATCAAAATTTATCTTTAAAAATAATTTCGATTGATGAAAAACTCAGTGATATTTCAACAAGATTATGCAGAATTGAAAAAGCACTGGGCATCGACCCAAATAATACAGGCTCTAAAGGTTCAAAAATATTTAAACCTAAGTAGGCATATTGGTTGACTGTTCACGAGCCTTGATTCCTAAATCAACATCTTCCGCACGTAATGCTTCCTGTAATTTATTTACATTAACTTCTCTGGGTTGTAATCGATTTTTACTAGCGATAGCTGCGGCGATTCCCGCTGCATGGCCAACAGCGATACAGTTTCCCATACTTTTACCAGCGGAAGCGGCCTCATGAGTTGCCGATATACAGCGGCCGGCAGTTAACAGGCCATCAATTTTCTCAGGAACAATTGAACGGTATGGGACATCATGGATTTTCATCTGCTCAAATCGAACAAAGCCGATATCGAGATATCCCGATCGCCATGCAATAACATCTTCGAAACGCCTGCCGGACTTCGCATCGTCTTCTGTAATGACATACAATCCTTTGATACGGCGAGTTTCACGAACTCCGACTTGTGTTCCTGTTCCGGTAAGCTCAACATTTTTAAGAGGTTCAGAACCAAATTCTCTCATTGCATTAATCATTTCAAGCACCTGATGACGGCTCATACATTCATTCAGCCTGTGTTCTCATGACGGGATCAGTCGCATCAAGAGTCAGGCCCGCAAAAGCACGGGTGCCCGCATGATTGATAACGAAACTATGAGAGTGGTCTATCTGGACGAGTCCCCATTCAGGCGGAATCAGTGGATATTTTTGTTTTGCTTTACTGATAATTTCCTTAATATTAATTCCTTTTAGTTTTTCTTTATCAACATTTGTCACACTGAAGACCAGGGTCATAGGCGATAGATTTCCAGTTTCTTTCATCGTCTCCGCACCGGCAAAAAATGCGATATCGGCGTCACCTGTGCAATCGATGATAATATCAGCTTTAATCGTCATTAGACCATTTTTAGTTGCCATAACGATTCCTGTGACCCGGCCGTTTTCTACTATTGAATCGACTGCACGTGTGGCGACAAGATATTTGCAGCCTGTTTCATCAAAAGCATCGATAACTGCCGCTTTGAGATAATCGACATTACACAAAAGCTGATGCTCGTTAATGCGGACTGCCTGGTCACCATATGCAAGCAGTTTATTAATGATTAGCTCGTGGACTTTAGAACGGGGTTTGCCCATTGGTCGCATCTGATTTATGGGCATACCGACGCACCAGGCGCCGACGCCGCCAAAAAAAGCATGATTTTCTATTAGCAGCACTTTTGCTCCTTTTCGAGAGGCTCCGATTGCTGCGCCAATTCCTGCTGGTCCTCCTCCCACAACAAGGATATCAACCGTATCAAAGAGCGGGTACTTAAATGATGATTGTATTTTGCTCTTTTTAATCGGCTCTGCGCATGAAAGCATCAATGTCCCTGTAACCGCCGAACCAGCGGCATACTTTATAAATTCTCTGCGATTATTGGATTTTTTCACGTTTTTTTCCTTTTAGATGTGATTAATTCAAATATCTATCCATAAGTTTTCCCGGATTCATCTGCGTAAACTGAGCCTTTTGCTGTTTTAATAATCCGGGCGGCTTTTGGGACCTCTTCCAATTTAGGAACTTTGAAGAGACGATTACAATTTTTACACCGTATTCTTTTGTCTGCCGCTGTATCGTCAAGCAGCCATGAATACTTGCAAAATGGACATTGCGAAATAATCTGCATAAAAATAACCTCAATTTTATTCATCGGCAGGTTTGCTATTTGTCCTATAAAAAAGCTGATAATATTATTATAGAGGATATTATTTGGAATCGAATTACATTCAGGAGGTTAAAAATTGATTTAGAAGGCCTATTTTGCTAAAATAAGATTAAATGAGGGTGGAATCAATCTCCAAAAAAATATCATGTGTTGTAGTAAAAACAAATTTCCTTAATAGCGCGGGTGATTTTTACAAGCCATTGGAATGCTTCCAAACCAATAAAGCAATAGCTCAAATCAATATTAAAGGCGCCTTTTCTGAAGTGCTGCATGAAGGTGCTGTCAAAAGCAGATTTCTTGATTGCCTGGCCTAAAAAAAACGGCGAGGCTAAGTAACGGGGGTTGGGGAAACCCAGTTTACATTTCCTCGCCGAACCCGACTAATCGGGGCGTCTTTGCCAATCCATTAAATTTCTAAGCCGCCCATCCTTGGACGACATTTGCAGTTATACGCCAAATTTTACGATATTAGATGCTGCCTGTCTGATGTTTTCAGGATTATCAAGCTGGCCTGATTCCAGCAGTTCGAGGGCTTTTTGAACAGCATCAGTTTCATCAGGACGGCTTTTAATAGCCTGTTCAATCAGGCGGGCATAATCGATTTGAAGAGTTGCATCAGTCTGGTTATTTGTTATCGGCTTAGAACGATTCTTGCCCGGCTGTGAGGCGTCATAAAAATCTGGAATTTGATTTATATTTATCTTGTCTATCATTTTACCTGTGCCAAAATAAACATTCTTTCATATTTCTTTTTCGAGACTTTTATTAAAAACTTAAGCCTTAAATTTAAAATCTTCTTTTTTATATTAAAACAGCCATTATTTTAGGGCCTATATTTATTTTTCGGCTACATGGTTTCCATTACTTCATAAGTAATAAATTTTATGAAATTTAGCGGGCTTAGAGTGGCCAATTGCTCACCAATGGGTGAAAAGTCAGACCGAAGCTGTTTATCAAAGTATTTTTCTATTCTTTCCTGCGTTGATTTATCTGCAGTGTCCCAGATTTGCTCAACTGCCCATACGACCTGACCGGTTCTCAGGTCCACAAGTTTTAATTTGAGACCAATAGCAATTCTTGGGTATGGTGAATAACTTGTGACTGTTCCCATAAGCAAGGCGTCGGTTCCAAGCTGTTTATGTGCTGCCAGTAATTGTTCGAGTGTACAAAATGAATCAGTTTTAACTTCGATGGTCTCCCATGCGGCATCTGTTTGTTTTAGAAGCGAAAGATTAAATCGCTGCTTTTTTTGTAATGACTGATAAAGCGAGTCCGTAACATCGAGGGATATCTGCGGATATATGGTTTTATTTTGCAATTCGACCAGGCATACACTTTTAATTGTAAAAAGATTTCTGGAAACATCTCTGTAAGGTGGAGCGGATGCTTCATGTCTTATGCATCCGCACATGATGATCAAAGATAATATAAATATTATCGAAGCATTCTGCGGCATCTTATTTTTAATATATGATACAGATTTCATTTTTATTCCTTTGAAGCAAAAAGTTTATTATTGAGCCTGCTGATTGCCTTCAGGGCCTTCGGTTTTTACTTCTCCTCCCATAAGTTTTAGAATTTTATATAAAGTTTCAAGCTGAACCTTTTGAGCTTCCCGCATTTCACTGCGAAAACCAAGGACATCGTTTTTCCAATTGTTCAATTCGAGGCGCGTTTGCACCAGTATATCGTTTGCCTGTGTTAATTCTTTTTGCATCTGCTCGAGCTGCTGACGGCAATTATTCAGGTCTGTTTTGAGCTGAGCATTTTCAGTTTCCAATGTCTGTTTGGTTTGCCTTAAAGCAGCGGCTTCCTCAGAAAGCTTTGCGTATTTGTCGGATAAAGCTATAGCCGATTCTACGGCAGTAGGATTTTGAGCCTGGGATGAACTTGTATTTGCGGGGGGCTGAGTGCCAAGCTGCAAATCTGTCCTTGTAGGAATATCTGAACGGCAGCCGATAAACGCGAGGAAAAACAATGTTGTAAATATCCAAATGATAGTTTTATCTTTAGCACACATTTATATTCCCCTTTAAGGCTTTTTCTGATTGTTTCCTGTATTCGGCTGAGGCGTTTTCGGTGCGGAAACATTGTTATATTCACATCTAACAATAGTTTTTTTGCCGCAGGAGCATAGAAGCTCAATAAGTACATACTCATTATTATTATCGAGTAATTTTATTTTCGTTGCTGCGGGAACTGCATTTCGATTGTGCTGTGAAACCGATGGCCCAATATCAAGATGGCACCTGCCGTCTAGTTCAACTTCATCACTTTTTAGAACACGATTCAAAGTCTGTATCATTTTAAGTACCTCTTCTATATAAAAAAATTACTCTTATGCGCGATAATCAACCGAGCCTGACTCAATTCTATTAATATGCGGTTGTGCTTCTTCAATATTGGTATTATCAGGAGTTTCCTGCCTGCCGGCTGAACTATCATGCTGCTGCTGTTTGCGTCTTTTTTGAGTATGCTTGTCAATAGGTGTAAGCGAACCGACATTCGATAAATTTTCTACCGGTTTAATAAATTCATTTTCGGGTGTCATCGTCTTGCCTCAATTTTGCTGAAAGGTTGAATAAGGCGGCCGCATGCAGCTGGCTGACTCGCGGCTCAGTTATTTTGAAGACTTCCGCTATTTGTTTCATTGTAAGATGCTGCTGATAATAAAGCAGAATGACTTGCCGCTGGCGTTCATTAAGCTGCTGAATAGATTTGGTGAGATTATCAATAAGTTCATTTTGCTGAAGCTGTTCATCCGGAGGCTTGGCATCGGATTGCGAGAGCAAATTAGCCAGCGGAGGGCTGTCTTCTGAGGTTCTGTCAATCGAAAGGAATTGCTGAACGCGTGCATTTTCGAGGGTTTCATAAACCTGCTGGGTTGTGATACCGAGTTTTTCAGCAAGCTCAGTTTCAGTAGGGGGGCTGCCGGTCTCTTTTGTAATTTCGACTGTAAGGTCCATTGCGCGGCGAATCTGCTTATTTACGTTAGGCGGTATGAAGGCCCAGCCCCTGAGTTCATCGAGAATCGCACCCTTAATTCTTATATATGCATACGTCTGAAACTCGGCATTAAAAGAGACATCATAATCACGCGCTGCCTTGACCAGCCCGACTGTGCCTGCTGAAACAAGGTCATCGTATGTAAGCGGAGGTTTTAGATAAGTTGCTGCTCTTTGAGCTATTTTATGAACAAGCGGCAAATATAGTGCAATCTGATTTTCATCCAGGGGCTGTTTATTTTGACTTGCATAAGCCCTGGTTGCGGTCTTCATATGCACATTGGCATTTTTTTCGCCGGATGGCTGCTTTGTTATCAAGCTTTCAGTATCAGCCGACACGTTCATCTTCCTTTTGTTTATTTGTGTATCTATCGATTATTGCGCTTGCGATGACTGCATTGATTATCTTTACAACAATAGATGTAACGAAATATCCGACTACCGCACCGAGGATTGCTCTTTGACAACATGTAAATGGTGAAATGCCGTAGAAGATGCCGATGAAACTAAGTGCAAAGAAACATAAGACGGCGATGCATATCGAGATTTTTTTAGAATGTATAAACATATTTTAAATAATTTAAGTCGCTGCTCCTACTAATTGATGGCCCGTCGGTGGGGCAAGTTTTTGCTGCTCGACTGAAACAGTTTCAATCGATTCAACTTCTGTTCCGAGGACTATTTCGTCATAAGCCGCAACAGGCAAACTCGGAACAGTCCTTGATAACATATCGGCTAATGCAGGCCGCAGACGAGAATCGCACAAAAGCACGATTTTGTCTTTACCTTTGTCCATTGCAGAACGCCATACCTGCGCAGTTTTGCGGCTTATTTCCATAGTTACCTGCGCGGGCATATTTAGTGTTACTGTTTCTGTTTCCTGTTTAAGATTATTGAGCATCTGATGTTCAAGGGGTGCATCAAGAGTTATCGCCTGGATTCTACCAGTTTCATCTTTAAGCCGGTCTGTAATGGTTCTGTTTAGTGACTTTCGCACCATTTCTGTAAGGACGGCAGTATTTTTTGTTTTCGGTGCATACTCAGAGACTGTTTCTATAATTGCAGTAAGTTCCCTTATAGGCAATTGATCCTTAAGAAGGTTTTTTAAGATTCGCTGCAGAAGACCAATTGAGGCAGGGCTGTCGGCGGCAAGGACATCGCCTACAAGCGAAGGCTGAATTTTACGGAGACGGTCTACAAGCTGCTGAACATCTTCGCGTGTCAGCAGCTCATATGCATGCTTTTTGAGCGTTTCTGAGAGATGAGTGATAAAAACCGACTCAGGGTCAATTACAGTATAACCGTTTATCTCGGCTCTGTCTTTTTCCTGACGGCTAATCCATTGAGCTGGAAGCCCAAATACAGGTTCAGTAGTTTCAATTCCTTTTATTTTTGTCTGAACTGTTCCTGAGTCCATCGCAAGCATCATGTCAGGTTCGAGGCGTCCTTTTGCGACCGTTACATCAGAAAGCCTGATTTCATACGCATTCGGTTCGAGAGTGATATTATCCCGCAGACGCACAAGAGGAATAACCATCCCGAGCTGCTGTGCAAATTTTCTGCGTAATGCCCCGATACGGTCGAAAATGGCACTTCCTTTTCGAGGGTCAACCATAGGGATGAGGCGAACGCCAACTTGAACAGAGATACGGTCAATATCGAGAAGCTCTTCAACCGGTGTTTCGTCTTTACCTTTTTCAATTTGAGCTTGTCCCTTTTTTTCAGATACCGTTTTGGCTGAAACGGTTCGACCAAGCAACGCCGCTCCGGCAGCAAGGAGAACGAACGGTATTTTCGGAAGACCCGGCACAAGAGCAAGACCGGCAATTATAATTGAGGCTAACATGAGCGGCTCTCTTGTTTTTAGCAATTGCCTGCCGAGGTCTTGTCCGACATTGTATTTGGAAGATATTTTGGTTACAAGGAAACCGGAACTGATAGAAATTATTACGGCCGGTATCTGATTAACGAGACCATCACCGATTGACAGTATGCTGTATGTTTTGATTGCAGATGTAATCGAAAGACCGCGGGAATAACCGAGACCAATACCCCCGACGACATTGATAAGGGTAATAATGATACCTGCTTTGGCATCGCCTCGGATGAATTTACTGGCACCATCCATTGCCCCGTAAAATTCACTTTCTTTGACGATTTTCATTCTACGTTCATTGGCCTGCTGTTCTGTGATTAGGCCCGCGTTGAGGTCTGCATCTATTGCCATTTGTTTGCCGGGCATGGCATCAAGTGTGAATCTCGCGGCAACTTCGCTGATTCTTTCGGCGCCTTTTGTAATTACAATAAACTGAACTACGACTAAAATCAAAAAGATCACGACACCCACCACAAAACTTCCGCCGGCAACGAAGTTGCCAAATGTATCAATGATTTTACCGGCATCTCCCTGCAATAATACCAATCTTGTTGAAGCGACATTAAGTGACAAACGAAACAGGGTGGTAAAAAGCAGCAAAGTAGGAAAAGTAGAAAGTTCAAGCGGTTCTTTTGCAGATAGTGTAATTATCAAGACAGCTATAGCCAAAGAAAGGCTGCAAGCAATGAGCATATCAAGCAAAGCTGTGGGTAAAGGTATAATTAATGTAGTCAGTATAGTTACAAGGCCCCCGACAAGAATGATATTACTATGTGCCATCGGGAGCATTTCAGCTATTTGAGCATTGTTTTCTTTAATTGTTTCAGCCATTATCTATTTTGAGGTTTAATGTCATTCATTATTTTTACTTCTGTTCGGGTTTAACTTCACCAACACCTAAGATTTGTTTGATTTTTACGGCAAAGTGCCCATCGACAACTACTATGCTGCCGGTTGCAAATTTTGTATCCTTAAGGTAAAGGTCCATCGGGGAATCAATGGATTTATCGAGTTTGATAACTGAGCCGGGCCCTAGGTGGAGCAGCCGGCGGATGGGGACTTGGGTTGAGCCTATAGTAACAGTTACAGGGACACTCATGTCGAGCAGTATGTCTATGCTGCTGCCTGCGCCTGTCGAAGGAGTATCGACGGCCTCAGTAAATTCAGCGGCCTGGGCTTTGGTTTTCGATTCGGCAGTATTTTGTCCTTCTGTTAGCTGTTCTTCAACTGCTTGAGCTGTGTCAGGCATATATATTTCCTTTAATAATAAATTTTATGATTGCGCTGCTTCTGCATAAGATTCTGAAATTACAAGGGCATAATTTCCGGCAGATTTAGCACATTTGCCGCGAAATATCGGTTTACCGTTAACAAGTAAATGAATCGGCTCATCAATTTTTTTATCAAGCGTAAGTATGTCGCCAGGAGAAAGATTAAGAGCATCCTCAACTGTAATCGCTACACTAGCTAATTGAACAGTTACAGGAATAGAAATTTTTTCGATATGGGTCTGCATTGCTTTGGTTATATCCTTATCGGAAAATTTACCTGCCGTTTGCCCGGCATCGGTGACAAGGGGGACAAGCTTTTCTGAAAGTATCAGGATATGCGCCTCTGATGTATTTCCGGTCTGTTGTTTAATGTTAAAACTGATTTTGCAGAATTCCTCAGTCCCTTTGAGCTGCAGGGGTAAATGGTCTATAACTGCGTTAGATGAGCTTTTGAAGCTGATTTTTTCGGCAGCAGCGGTTATCGAATCCACAATCAGTTTTGCCATATCGAACAGCAAAGATGACTCTAAGTCTGAAAGAGCTCTTAACGTATTTTCCTTGGATTCAGTATCGCCGAGAATCTGAGTTGTCCAAGTCAGGGCAGTTTGAGGAGGAATACTTATGAAGCCGCAAGGTTCTTCCTGTCCCGCAGAAAAGGCAAGGTAGTAATTGACAGGGCCCTTATTTTTAGCATCTTGATCAGCAGGTGTTTGACCAATGAATTGCGCGGAAAAATGTTCGGTTATAGAAATTATAGTCACTTCCGAAGTTTTCTGGCACAAAACGCTGAATTTTGCAGATAAAGATGATGTGATTTTGGCCGCGAAAAAAGAAAGTTTTTTCATCTGCGAGCCATTGAAGCAGTGCGGCTGATACCAGTCATAAGGAGGGGCATCCATATTTTTATCAGCATCGGTCTGCTTTGAACCAATCGCATTCAATAGCTGCTGAATTTTTAGTCTGCCGGGTTTATTTTGTGATTTACTCATTATTGAACTGCAAATTCCTTTATTAAAACGCGTTTAACCATAGGTTTACTATCAGAAAAGAGCTGCTCATTAAATGTGTCACAAAGCTCTGATTGTATTCTCTTAAGGTTTTTGTCCCCTCGTGTACTTTCGATATTAAGTCCTGAAAGGTAAATCGTCAGCATGTTGGCTATAAGAGGTTTTTTCTGTTCGAGAAGCAATGTCCCTTTTTCGGCATTAAATTCCGGGCTCATCTCGAGGATAAAAGCAGTCCTGATATATCGTGTTGCCCCCGGTTCATCGAGATTTGCAACAACAGGTTCCAATGTGAAATACCAAACCTCACCTTCTTTTACGACGGGCTTTTCAGACTTTTTTTCTCCGTGTCCCGCCGATTTCTCAGTTTCATGCGGGCTTTCTTCTTCGGCTTTCATTTCTTCTTCGGAAGATTGTTTGCCGCCGCCTGCTAATAAGCGGCTTAATCCAACGCCAGTTCCCGCAGCAATGAGGATGATAACTCCAATAATTATATAAGGAAGAATGGATGACTTCTTTAGCTTAGTCTCTTTTTGCTTAGCTTGATTTTCAGCAGGCACTTCAGGCAGCTTTTCCTGAGGTTTTTCTTCTGTTTTTTCGTCTGCCATAATTATCCTCTTATTTTATAATTTCATTTTTATTAAACAGGCTGAAGGAGTTCCTGACGATACCTTTTGATTTTGTCTCGAAGAGTCCTGTCACTTATACCTAGGACTTTGGCGGCCCTTGTTTGATTGCCTTTTGTTTTTTTCAAGGTTTCGAGAATGGCGTGTCTTTCAATCTTGGCGAGCGGTATTTCCCCGATGTTTTCCCGGGACTGCATTTCAAGAGAAGTTTCCTTAATGGCGGAAACTTCAGGTAATGGCTGGAGTTCATCGAATAGCCAGGAGACATCTGCTAATGAAAGTGTTTCTCCAACACCGAGTATCATCGAAGTTAAAATTACATTTCTTAATTGACGGATATTTCCAGGCCAGTGATATTTTGAGAATAATTCCATCATAGCGGGATCCAGACGAGTAATGCGGCGGTGAGTCTGGCCGGCATATAAGTTTATAAAATACCAGATGAGCTCAGGCAGGTCTTCTTTTCGCTGTCTCAATGGGGCAACTACAAGCCGAACCCCGCAAAGCCGGTAATAAAGGTCCTGCCTGAATTGGCCTGCAGCCATTTCCCTTGACAGATCTTTATTTGTAGTGCTGATAATCCGGACATCAACTTTGATGTTCTGATTGCTGCCGACTCGCTGAAAATCCTGCTGCTCGAGGACTCGTAAAAGCTTGGCCTGAAAACGAAGAGGTGTTTCGCTGATTTCATCCAACAGCAATGTCCCGCCATGAGCTTCCTCAAATCTCCCTTTTCTCTGTGTATAAGCCCCAGTAAATGCGCCTTTTTCGTGTCCGAATAATTCGCTTTCCAGGAGTGTTTCACTCAGAGCTGCACAATTTACTTTTATGAAGGGAGACTGTGCCCGTCTGCTGCCGTAATGAATTACATAAGATATAAGCTCTTTGCCTGTCCCGCTTTCACCGCTAATAAGGACGGATGCCGAGGTTGCAGCAACTTTTCGGGCGAGATTGACAGTTTGAATCAGGGAAGGGCTTGTCCCGACAATTTTATAAATGCAGTCAGCACCTTCCTCTGCCGATGCAATAGTTTGAATTTTTCTAGATGGGACAATCGTGTCTATTACATTTTCAATTTTATTTTTATCAGCCGGCAGAGATATAAAATCGAGGCATCCGGCCTGAATGGCTTTTACGGCAGTTTCGATCATTTCCTGCGTATTTGATGTTTTACAGCAAACATCTGGTGTAATCATTAATACAGGCAATTCAGGTTTATTCATTCTTATTTTAGTAAGCAGCTCAAAAACATTGTTTTTATCAGTTGAGTTTGCGGCTTGATGAGGAATTGTGTCTTCAATAATTGCCATAGCGCAATCATTTTTATCAATTAAATCAAGTGCATTGGCCGTATTTGCAGCAACTAATCCGCGTAATCCCTTTCGTGCAAGAATTTCGAGGACAAGACGGATTAAGGACGATGAATGAATTGCAACCAGCAGATTTTTCGCATTGTCATATTGAAAATTTTGCCGTCCCTTTATTTCGTTCACTTGCTGACTCCTGATTTTTTATTTTGTTGAATTAGCATTTCGGGTTTTTCCTGCTGATACCATTCAATAAGGCTGTAT
>Ga0105091_10000059_pt1 | contig 36472 bp, 55 predicted proteins | sample PPLLak1March2015_FD_87022 | JGI IMG/M metagenome (GOLD analysis project Ga0105091, IMG submission 87022) | Freshwater sediment microbial communities from Prairie Pothole Lake near Jamestown, North Dakota, USA - PPLs Lake P7 Core (1) Depth... | ecosystem: Environmental > Aquatic > Freshwater >... | reverse complement strand
TACTATAGTCTTAGTTCTCCACCATACTAGAAACTCATCTAGTATCTCTGATTGAAATGAGATATAAGGAAATAGAATATCATTGATTTTGATACTCTCTCTTCTTGTCCTCATTCTCATTATATCATCATAAGGCACTTTCCATCTATCTGCTAATGTTCTGATAAGTATTAATTCACCTATCTTAACATCATTGGCATTTGTAAAATCAATGCCATAAATTTGTGACATTCTTTCTCTAAAAGCAATCGCATCCTTGGATTTATCATAAAATAATTCAGTTCCATCAATGTCATTTCCACAATAACTGATTACCTTATTTATTCCTTCTATTGTTAATACTGTTCCCGGTTCAAATGGTAGTTCTTCTACATTTCTCATTCTGAATACAAACATTAGAACCTTTAAACTAGTTCTCTTCTGTTTATTATCAAAATGATGTATTGTAAACAAATCCATTTGCTTTCTGAATGGATTCTTTATCCTGTTTATCCAAGGATTGTTATTAGACTTTTCAATTAGTTCCTTGCTCTTCTCACATAAAATGTTTGTCAACTGTTTACCATGCATATCTTTCTTTACAAATAGCTTGGTAATAAAATAATGAATTAGTGGACAGTCATAAGATAGACTATTAAATCCTATCAACATCTCCACTTCATCTCGTAGATGTATCACTAATTCATTTCTTTGGTCAGCTAATGGACTAATCTGAAATATCCTTTCTTCTCTTGTTTCTATATTTCTTGCTCTATAGAGAAATAGATTGCGATAGTTTTCAGTATCATGTATCCATATCTTGCTCATAACTAATATTTACGTGTAATAAGACAAATATCTTCGATTCGTAAAAATAATACTAATTCATTTGGGTCATAATCCTTAGCTAGTATAATAGGACTTAATGCTCTATCTATTATAGCTTTACTAATTAGATTAGCTACAATTAAATCACTAATGAGAACTTTGTGTCCATTTTTTAATATGATTTCTATCATGTTATTTCTCCTTAAAGTTTTTCCATAAGTTATAAATTAAAGTTACCAATAACATTAATACTGTTAGACTTACCAGTACTGTGAATATTATTAGAAGGATTGATTTTATTGTTTCCATTACTTTACATTGAATAGGATTACTAAATCAGATGCCCTTGTAATTGCAGTATATGTCATTCTTCTTCTTTCTTCGTTATTTCTGTTTATCATAATAGAAGGAAAATTGATTATGACTTTTTCATATGTGCTACCTTGGCTCTTGTGAACTGTTACAGCATGTGCATATGTTATATCCGCAACCTGTTCTTTAAAATAATACTTTGCTTTGTAATCCAACCCCTCTCTATCTATCTTTCTTTGTATATCCATTATTATATCATGATACTCTCTTTCACTATCTTCATGTACTACTACAACATTATCATTGATTAAATAACATTTACATTGAAATATATCATATGTTGGAATTGTCTTACCTCCTGAATCTATTTGTGGCCTTGTATTATTAGCCATTTTTACACGATTAACAATTTCTAATTTACCATCTATATCTTGCAATACAGATTCAGAAGTTGGTATTTCTAATCTCCTTACTATTACATCACATGATTCAACTAAGATTTCCTGATTATTCATATACTCTTCATATGGAGCATTAAATATAATACGTTCACCAACTTCTACCTTCTTTGGATTACCATAAATTTCCTTTCTAACAGCAGTATTCATAGCATCTACTTCTTCATTTGTATATGCTAAATATTTATACTCTGTTGTACCATTTGTTGCAGCTAATCTACTAATTATCTTCTGTCTATCTGCTGTGAAAGTATAACCTACCATTACCTTCTTAATGATAGTTAGTTCTAATTCCTTTCCTTGTTCTTCTGAAAATACTTTCTTTGTTATTTGTTTATCCATCATCATCACATCTTCTTGCTTAGTCCATATAAGCTTTAAATTATGAGATAAATGAATAATAGGATTACCTTCTCCCTGTCTTTTGATTTCAGTTAAATTAACAATAGGATAACCCTTTGTAAATACTGGACTATCATTCTCATTAACAGGATTGAGTTGTTTCCTGTCACCTAGATAAATGATTGTCATTTGATCTTTGAATTCTTCGATTAAGTCTAACATTCCCGGTAGTCTTGCACCATTACCTTCTACAGCTTTGTTACCAACCATACTTGCTTCATCTACGATTAATAACTTACCATTAGGAAATGGTGGATACCTTGGATTAAATCTCTTCTTCGCATAAACAGCTTCACCATTCATAAATCTACGTTGTAATTGCAATCCACTATGGATTGTTTTAAATTCAATGTATGATTTATACTCAATCTTACTGGTGATTACATCTACTGCTTTATGTGTTGGTGCAGTAACATAAACAAGACCATACTTATAAAACTCATTTCTAATCATGGTAATTAACTCATTTACCATGTAAGTTTTACCTGTACCTGCACTTCCTTCAATAACAATTATCTTTTGATTTTGTCGGATTAAATCCAACACTTCATTAGCCTTCTCTAATTGATGGGAAGATAACATGACATTAAAGTTTGTAGTAGTAAAAAAAAATTAAGGTGGGAAAAATAAAAAAAAGTAGGGAGTACACATAAATATGTCCTCTCCCTACACTATTCACCTTTTCTGACTATTCACATCAGATGTAACCAGAGTGGAATCGAACCACTCTTAGAAACCGTTTAGTTAATTTTGATTTTGTATATCTGTTAGTATCATTATGGTATGCTTTGGGCAGCATCCATTCTTTACAATATACTCTAATGTTCTTAACTTTTGATTGAACAACTTAATAGCTACTCCTTCTGGTTCAATACCATTAGTTATATCTATTGCTAATGTTAAGCAATCTTCACTCCATATTTGAGCATATCTATTGATAACTATTTGAAGCGGGTCAATGAATTTGATTTTCATGTGAATAGATTGAAATTGGTGAATTTGTTATCGCATCCTTGGATAAAAGTAATGAATATTAATTAATACAAAAAATACAGAGCCGGAAAACCAAATCCACTCTGTATTCTTTGTTCAACTAATTTTATTCATTCATCATAGCTATAACGGGCTTACCCAATGAGTTTCAGAAAACATACCTCCTTTTGTGTTTTAATAGTAGTAGCCATTACTGACTACTACTATTGTGTTTGTTTAAGGAATAAGTTGTGATGGTGCATTAAGTGCAGTTAACACTTCTGCACTTATCTCCGGTGAAGCATAGAAATCAGATGGGTCTGCATTCCTGTTGTCAATGTCTGCTGTTGGAGTTGTCTTAAAGAATACAGCACGATATTGCACTTTACCATTCTTATCAAGAATGAGATCATTTGCAATACTGTTACCTTCTTTATCCTTGGCATTTTCAGGATAGCGAACTACCTGTGAATTTGCCACATCATCCAATGTCAACGGAATGTCAACAGATTCAATTGCACGTTTCTGGTTATCTGTAAGTATTGGCTGATTAGACAACACTTTGTACAGACACGCCGTAGCATTTTTTGTAAGGAGTGCAGCGATGCTTTCTACTGTGCTATTCATAGGCACATCAATGAAAGCAACCCTGTTTTCATCACGTTCAATTGATTTCATATCAAATCCGAAATCTTCTGCTTTAAACAGGTTGTCCTGCATGTTGTTACTTACCTGTGCTTCAGGATAAGTGAAAACATTTTTAAAGATTTGCCGGAGAGTTGCAGTCAGTGTTTTGTTCTTTTGATACTGTGATGCTTCTACCTTATCTACGGTAATTGCACCTTTACTGATTGACACTACTGCACCATTGTCTAAGACTGTTTCGCTAACCAATGTAGCTGCTGCTACTGCTTTGTTTGTTTCCATGTTCTGTTTTTTGTGATTGTTTTTTTGTAATTGTTTAAATTGTGAATATTAAAATGTCTACCTAGCTAGAATAGACAGAATAACCTTATTGATTTAGGAAATGAAAAAAAAAGACTGCTCAAGGTTACACCTTGGGGTTATCTCTAAATATCCTTTATTCTTTGATACCTGTTAAAGCAGTCTTTAACGATTGTAAAGGTGGGTACTTTATCATCTTGATTTATTAAAAAAGAAATGCCTGATATTTCTATCAGGCATTTTCTTTCCTTAATTAAAACCTCTATTTATACTGTATTCTTATATGCTACGCTCATATACTTTATTGCAGCAATGAATTTGTATCTTTCTTTTCTTCGTTTATTTAAAGATACATCTTCATATGTAACAACAATTGGTTCATACCAATCATCATCAGCCACGATCACGTAGTCTCCCTGGTAATTCATTTCTTTAATGTTATCAACCTGTGTTGATGTAGATTGTTCTACTATGGGCAGATCATCTTCAATAGCAGCGGCCTTAACTTGACCAAATGCTGTTAGTGATACGCATACTAACAGCAGCATCATGAGTTTCTTCATGTTTTGTTTTGTTTTTAAATGGTTAATCAACATATATAGGTGTGGGATTGTATTTGACAGCTTCTTTCTGCCAAATGTTGTGTATTTCGCTTGGAGTAATATTTGCTACATACTTGCAGCAATATGAAATAGAGTAATGATTTTTCATTACATCTGGTAACCTTCCCCACCATTTCAAGGCGAGTTCTGTATCAAGGTCTACCCGTACTAAAACTTCCATGATTTAAATGTTTTAATAAATGTAATAAAAAATTATACCATTATCTAAATTTCTTTTATTTAAGACTTAATGGACTGAATAATTCCCTTTCACACTCTTCATATGACCATTGTGGATAGTCAAAATGAATTTTGTCTAATAAATTACAGTCTGAACCTACAGGACAACCACAAATATCATCTTTAAATTCTGTCATTCCTATATAGGGACATAATTCATATGGACACATGTGAACTTTTGAACTGGAAAGAAAAATAGCAACCACTCCCATGATTGCTATTATTATCATTACAACATATTTCATATAAATTCTGCTTTTAAAGTTTTAGGGTTAATATGAATTATTTGTTTACCTTGGTTTATTGCATATTTAATACAATTAGCAGTTCCACCTGATGTTCCATCCCATACAGCTAATAACAAATCACAATTATCAACCATCCATTGATTTCTTAATTGCATCTTTGCTGCTGTAAAATTACCTTCAGATATAACTACAACCTCTTTTGCTTGGTTAATTAAATTAAGATACGCTTTTCTTGATGCTGTAGGCCACATACTATCTTGACCTTTAAATGGAACAGCAGCTATAAATGGTATTTGATTTTCAACAGCTAAGATTGCGAATACTGTATCAATACCAAGTGCCATACCTGTTATCATTATATCAGGTTGATACATATCAATCTGCATCTGTATCAATTTCTTGATTTCTTTAATCAGATCACTTGTTAATTGATAGTCATTCCCCAATTTGTGAGGTCTGTGACCTGTGATTGCCATCTTCATAGATTGGATTTTTTTTTCGGATTAGTTCCCATTCTTCTTTTGTTATTCCTGTTCTAAGAAACTCTTTATCTTCTGGTGATAAGCATGGGAATATTATCTCCAGATGATGTTTATTACAATAAAACATTATCAATTGTCTAAAAGTAACAGGCAAGTCTCTTGTATTTAACTTGCCTGTTAATTCGCTTCTTCTAGTTATGAGCATGGTTTCTTCTTTCGTATTTTCTTTTAATAGGTAATACAATAACATCAGGACTTGTTTCAATTCCCATAAACTCTTTAGCATGTTCAGGGCTTATCAATTTACCATTGTGATTTACCCATTCAGGTAATCCATATTTATCCTGATAGATAGATACCATTCTACCTTTTGCATTGCTAAGATTGTTTGCATGAGTATCAAGTCCTCTTAGAATTGTTACTTTAGAGAATTTAAAACCCATTTTGGTTTGATTCGCCAAATCAACAATTCTAGTATCTTCACTCATTAACTTCCAAATTTCACCCCATGTAAGAAATCTATTTTGTTTCTTTATTATGGCATTAATTTCAGTTAACCACTTAACTCTTACAACAAATGTTTTTTCTTTAACAACACCACGTACTTCATATTCAGTTTCAAATTCAGAGCCTTTGAAACCTTTAAATGCATCAATCCACTTATACAGTTTCTCGATTTTGCTATCAAGTATTTTAACTTCTTCATCAATTTCAATGAAGTCCTCTCTGACCTGCTTTAAGAATGCCAGTTTCTCTTCATACTTTGGCATTACTGCATCTTTCATTTCTTGCAATTTTCTGATGTTATCATGATACATTGCAATAGTATCATGTTGCATCTCTTCACTAAGATTTGTAATCTTTTTTGTTTTCATGTGAATAGTTTTCTGGTGAATAATTATTGGACTCTGGTTATTAATCTGCTTTTACCTTGACACCCATAACCTGTAGATGCACAAGATTGTAAAGTTATGATAACTATTACAATAATTAAAAAGATTTTCATAGGCTTGTTATCCAAAGAGTTTCTGTTGTTTGTTTGTGTCTCCTTGCTCTTTCTTCTATTACTGTGTTAAAGTAATAAGATTGAACTACTCCGAAGTGTTCTGCAAGAATTTCATAACTGTGATATAATGTTAACTCACATATCTTTTGATATGAGTTATATGATAACTTACTTGTTACCATTATTTCATTTACAAACTCTTCTCCGTTAACTCCTAATAATGCTGCAAAAGCATTTGATAGCTTTTGATACTTTTGATCATATCTACTTGTCTTAATCTTCTTTGTTGCCATTTTTAATTGGATTTAGAAGTGACCTGCCTAACTCAACATTGAGGTTTGCAGGTCATTGTTAACTATTTCTGTTTATACCAATACCTGTATTATCAATATCATTAAATGATGGTTCTGGTTCTTTATAGTTTTTGATAACTTTTTCTGCTTTATCTAATATGTCTAATAATTCTTCATTTAATGTAGACATATCATCAAAATTACCATCACCATCATCTACCATATTTGCATGAGTAAATAACTGACCTTTCTTTCTTAATGTTAATAGTCTTTTTAATAAATCAATAGACGTATCATCAATGATTGCTATTGTGTGAAAAGGAACAGCATGTGAGAAGTCTTTAAATTGTACTCTTACCATTCTTGATGGATTAGTACCATTCTTTGCATCATTATAATCTTCTTCTGTACATGTACCACTTTCGTTATGGTAATTACAGTAAACTTTTAATGTTTTCATTGCTAACTATTTATTGGTGTTAATAATCTAAGTCTTTCAATAGATACTCCTAATTCAGTAACATGGCCATCCCTTACAGCTACACGTTTTTCATCGTGTATCATATCTACATATCCATAGCTATTATCTTTAGTATCAAAAACTAAATCTCCTACTTTTAATTCAGTAGGAATAGACTGTTTATATGCGATATTATTAATACGCATTATAACATTAATAGGCATGCTCATTGTGAATATATTATTGGTGAATTGATTTCATATTTGAAATAACAAAAGAGAGTAACACATTTCTGTGTTACTACTCTATCATCGAAAACCCAAAAACTCAAAACCTATATCTTTGGTTCTGTTTTAAGATACATCTTATAGCGTGTACCTTTCGCTGATGTTCTTACTACAAACAGGCTACCCGATTTAGAAATCAGGACAGGATACACATCACCCTTTGTTGTGGTGAATGTCTTTCCAGTTGGTGTACCAGTTGTATCAATTGGTGCTTTGATCTGCACATAATTACCTTTGCTGTCCAATTTGGCATTCTGACTGAAACATTTGCTGTTTGCAAACATAGCAACAATCAGCATACCAATGAAAAACAATTTCAACTTTAACTGTGAAGGTTTCATACTTCTTTTTTTGTTTTGATTTGTAAATAGAAATTACCGCATCCTATTATGTTTTGAATATAATAGGATGCGATAAGTGTTTGATTAATCTTCCATGGTGTACTGTGGCCCCATTATCTCTGCACCATTTGATTTACGCAAATCAATTGATGGTTCAATTTGTGAACATTCAGTATGACTTACCCATTCCTGTTTACGAACAATGGTTTCATCACGATTGTAATGGTCATATTCCAGCAACAATTTAGCATCCCGGTATTCATCTATCTCCAATACTACGCAATTATCCATTGTAGCATATTCAGAACTGCTCCTTTCTTTGGAACTTGGAGTTTTGTACATATATGCTTTCTTTGTAGTTCTTACTTTGTCACCAACTTTGAAGTTAATGTCATTAGTAAAGCCATTTAAGGCATTGTAAATGTAACTTAATTTCCCGGAATGCAATGCTGAACCAATAACTGCTTCTGTTACTAATTCTGCATGTTTGAAATCAACATTCATTGATTCCAATAACTTTTGTGCAATAGAATCTACTGACACTTCAACTGTAATAACCTGATTAAACTGTTTCAATTTGTGAATATTTAAAAGTGAATAAATGACATTTTAATTTACCCTCTGTAATCAGAGATACAATAAGTGAACATCATTACATCTTCCTCTTGGTGAAGGTATGCGTAATAACTATGAACTTATGCACGTAGGCTACAATGTATACCTTGTATGTATCTCTGATTACTTTGGGTGTTGTTCCTTAGCTGACAAGCTTCGGAATTATTTCAATCCATTGGTCATATTCTGGATTGGGATAATCTTTTGCAGATTTAATTTCAAGATAATTTGGTGACCACATTGATGCTCCCCATTCAACATTATCACCCAACAATTCTTTTAGCCATTCAATAGGAACAGCTACACTCATCTGGTCTACAGCAATTTCTCTAAGAGTTGTACCAAACACTCTATTAATGACTGGTGAATTACTTGACCATTCACCACCATGCCCCGGCCTCTGTTTTGCATCATCTGCAAAGAATCCAAACGTAAATATAGGTATTTCAGCATGTTTATATTCACGCAATCTATACTCACCTTCATGACCCGGTGTTTCATCCCTAATAATTTTCTCTGTTCTATTCCCTATCCAGAGACTATCATCTGAATAAAGATAAACATTCCAATGTTGGTTGAACCAACATAATTTAATTTTCATTGTGAATAGTTTTAAAAGGTAAAAAATTGGTCAATACTCTAGGTGTATTTCCTCCTCTGGATAGATTGTTATAGCCTTCCATCAGTACACGTACAAATGAGCATATTGACCAATATCTTAATAATCAGTATCTTCGCAAAGTAGGTGTTGCATTTCTTCTGGTTCAGGCCATACTGGTGCTATACCTTGTGTCATTATCTTAATAAAAGATTCTGTATCTTCTATTGTATAATGACGATTAGAACAATATACACATTGCTCTGATTCAGAAGGATGGCCTTTGTAATATGATACTTGATTATATTCTGTTTTATCAATGATTGCAGTATTTACTATACCATAAGGTAATAACCTTGTAGTTATTACAGTTGCTGATTTAGTTACTATACTCCACCACTCTTCACTTGTTAAGAATTTAAATTCATATATATTACCAAATTCCAGTATCGCTAACATTTGTGATTTTTCCACGTTATTTTATTTTAAGGGTTTAAAAGAAAATGAATAGGCACTTCAAAGCGGCCTTATTGCTTGTCACTATATCGTCCCCAATATAGCCTTTTACTATTATCTAAGCATGTTAAATCGTGTATTATCTGGAATGCTTAACCAGTACACTAGATGCAAGTTTAATGAATTGTTTAATGTGGTCTTTTTGCATCAACACCACGTTTGTTATTTAAACTAGATGATGACTTAATTGTCATCATCTAGTATGTTTAGATCACCAGTATAATGTCCTTCTGTATCAAGGACAATTATTGAATCAATCATATAAGTAGAATGAACTCCACCTAATGTAACTATGTCACCAGCAACAAATGCTGGATGAACCCATTTCAATTCGGAAATAAATTCTTCATCAACACGAATAGGCCAAGAATGTACTTTTGCAAGTACTTTCTCATTGAGTATTTCATTACGTGCAATAATGATACTGTCAACACTACCTGCTGCTTTAATTGTAGGTTGAGATTCTGAACAACTGCTCATCATAATAACTAAGAAAGCAATGATACTTAAAAGGATTGCAAAGTTTTTCATTTTGGATTGTATTTTGGGCTATTATTATAAACCCTGATTATGAGAAAATTGGTGATAGTGAAAAGGTTGATGAAATTAGGAAGGTTACTTAGTAACAAGTAGCTATAAGTTTATGTTATAACAAGATATGTCTGACGCAATTATGCAAACTGTACTCTCTCTCATAGTATATATCCTGTACTAACACCCTACCTTATTAACTTTAATGAATATCTCTTGATTTCTGCTAGTTCTAACATTGTGTATGAAAAATAAAGGGGCTTACGCCCCCTTACCTACAACGTACCAATGACATTAGCCATGATACCAATACGATAGTTGTCAAACATCTTGCCTGAACCAGTGGATACTGGCTGGCTATGATGCATGTACAAATCAGAACGTGTTGGATTAGCGATTACACTGGTCAAATCAGTCTTGAGGATACTAACTTGCCTACGTGTAGTGTTATCCCAAATAGTACCATACAATGATGGAGTACCATCCTGATTAGCAAGACCTTCTTCGAAAGGTAATGTCTCTACGCCTAAAGCTTTCTTAATCTCGGAAATATTCATAAAGGTGATTTTAGTGGGGGGATACCTATCTCCCCGAAAATTAGTGAGGGTTAGTTGTAGGGAGGATTACGTTTCCATTTATCTTTAAAAATTTTTTACAAAAATTTTGTATGACTATTATGTTTATACATTATTCTTACCTATCTTGCAATGTTGACATTTTAACAGGCTCTTGACAATTTTACATGTTATTACTTTTCTGATTAATGTATAGGGTCTTATCTCTATTAGAGACTACTTTTACATCTTGCTGATTGCTAATTAGTTATATACCATTTTCTTGGCTAAATTAGCCAATTTCTCTAAAAAAAATGGCTAGATTAGCCAAATATAGTTTATCTTTATGAATGATTCAGAGAAAAATATCTCCGTCATATGTAGTCATTATGGATATGTTATTTAATACTCCAACTATAGAAGGTAATGTTATTATAAATGATATAAATGGTACATCATTTAAAAGAGGTGCTGTAGCAAACTTAAAGAATATAAGATTAGATAGAGACTTTATTATAATCAATAAAGAATTAGGGTCAATGTGTACACCTGCTCAATGGAATCTAGTTAATATAATACAAAGAGAACTGAAAATGTATAATGTATTATGGGAATGTAAACCTGAAATAAAGAACAATGGAAATTACTGTAAAGCAATCAAAGGATTTATAGAAATGAAGGTACTTATTAAAACTGAAACTACCAATATCTATATTGTAAATCCATATTATATTAGTTATGGTGAATACTTCGCAGTACTAAGTACAACAGCAGCTATGTTATTTAGAACTAATAGAATAAGACCTGATTTAATTACAGATAAACAACCTGTTAAAGAAATAAATTTGATAACAAATGAAAACTAAGAAATTAGTATTCTTTGATACAGAAGAAGCAAGTCCAAATGAAGATGATTTACTTCTAGTAGAATATAACGAAGGGTTCTATGAAGTAAGTTATTATGTTCATGCACTAGTTCCCGGTATGCCACCAATGATAAGGTCAAAAGATGCAATGGGTTATCAACCTTATGGTTGTATCAAATCATTTGCAGTATTAAGAAAATTAACTGAACAAGATATTAATGGATTTAATATAATGTAAACGCCATGCCATTCAAATCTAAACTCAAACTAATTCGTGGTTATATTAGGTATCAGATATTTCATGTATGTCCTAAATGCCAATCAAAAGATATAGATAAATGGTATTGCAATGTTTGTGATAATTATCAATATTATCCTAATCATGTATTACTTAATCAATGGTGGACTAAATATAAGGAGGTATTAAATGCCATTCAAAAGTAAAGCACAGCAAAAAGCCTGTTATGCAACTAAAGGATTTAAAGGTAAAGTGGATTGCAAACATTGGTCAGCAGTCACTAATCAAAAGACTCTACCTAAAAGGAAGAAAAAGAAATAAGATGCTTGAGCCTCAAATAAATTATACTAGAATAGTACAAAGATTTCATAATGATGAAATTATTAAGTATCTTATATCTCAAATTGAAAGAGTGTATAATAGAGCAAAACCAAGTATAACCATTGACCTTAAAACAATGGAAATAGTACATCATCATAATGCTAATGAACAAGCTGTTAACTATTGGAAAGATCAACTTGATTCATATATCAAAATGGAGTATCCAGAGTTAACCGCATCCTTAGATAAAAAAATATAATTGTTATGCCTGATATTAATCCTAAATTTCAACAAAGAGATATTGTAAAAATTACTAGTAATTCTAATTCACATGGATTTGATAATAGTGAATTAGTTCGAATAGTGCATGTTCATAATGATGATGAAGGTGCTTATTATCAATGTCAAAATATTGATGGATTTAGATTCTTTGTTAGAGAAGATGATATAGAACTTTCACATAGAATAACATTAACTTAATATGCAGATTGATTTAACTAAAGAAGATTTTATACATTTAGTATTAGGAGTATATCCTTATACAGATGTACAAGACCATCCTCTTATTTTAAATAAAGGTAGATACTCTGATATACATGGATGGGTATGGGATAGAAATAAGTTAAAAGATATGACTGAATTTGCTTTATATCAATTGTACTTATTCTGTAGAGATACATGGCCTAAACATAATCCACAAACATGAAAAATAAAAGGATAACAATTAATGTACGTTGTAAAAAGAAAAAGAATAAAGACTTCAAAGAATATTTTATTCCAGAAGGTAGACATTACTCTGAAAGACTAATTAGAGTTGAAACTAATGAGTATAAATTTAAAGTACGTTTTGATAGTTCTGCTATATATACTCTCCCATCACAAGACCAACATGATATTAATAAACTAACTGGCTTTTCAGATAACAATTCACATCACCAGCAATTTAGTGCTAGATTTGGTTGGAGATATTCAGATGATGCACTTAGGTTATTTGCGTATGTGTATAATGATGGTGAATGGTCAGAGAAAGAATTATCAATTATAGAAATAAATACAGTTTATACCTGTGGTATTGTAGTAAATAATGTTGACTATCTTTTCTATATTAAAGAATTAAGTATATTAATAGGAATGCCTAGAGCAGCAACTACTGATAAAGCAATAGGATATAAGTTATATCCTTACTTTGGTGGTAATAACGTTGCACCACATGATATAAGAATATGGTTAAAGTATCTTTAATAAATAAAACAAAACACAATGGAAACAGAAGTCTCAATGACAAAAGGAGAAGCTAGAGTAAGACGTAATTTTAATAATCTTGAAAGACAAGATGTAGCTTCTATTAAAAATGATGTAGCAATGTTAATTGATTTTTGTGAAGATGGTATTAAAACAGTTAAGGAGAATACCAGTTTAACTGATGTACAAAAAGGTGAAGCTATTCGCTTATGGTCATTAGCACAAACAGCTTATGAAGAAGGTGCAATGTGGGCTGTTAAAGCTGCAACTTCTAATCTTTAATAAGTAACAAATAAAATGATGCCAATAAGACCACCACCTAGATTTAGAGAAATCCAAATTATAATAACGTTAGTAACTATATTACTTATTCTTTATAAACTAATTACATGGAACCTTTTAAAGCTATAATCATTCCATTGCAACCACCTACTAAACCACCTATAGGTGGTGGTGGAAATATACCTAGACCAGATCATGACTTACCACTCTTTCCTTTTGTGCCTATAGTAGTACCTCCCGGTGGAGCATGGCCCGGAGAACCTCCTAGTGGAAGTGCAGAAAGACCTAATCAGGATTTACCTCTATTTCCTTTCTTCCCTATCGTTGTACCCCCAGGTGGTAGCTATCCTGATAATACATTACCTCCTACTGAACCACCACCAGTAGACCCCAATGCTCCACACCCTGACCAAACACTTCCCGGTGACTTACCACCAGATCAAACTACACCACCAGACCCTAATGCACCTAAACCTGAACATCCTATTAACTTACCTCCAAGTGAAGGTGGTTGGTGGGTATTTGTATATGTTCCCGGTATAGGATGGTCATGGATAGCATTTACTCCCGGTGGAGATTTACCAGAGAATCCAAATCCAGCACCTAAATGATGATTGCTAATAACTAGTGGTATGATAACCACTAGTTATTCTAAACAAAACACAACATGAAAAATTTATCAGAGATTAATACACAAACACATGAGGGTAGAAACTTAATTGCAGCATTAGTTATACTTACTGGTTCTAAAGAATTAACAATAGATAGTCAAACAGTTAATGGTGAACAAGTATCACCTGATGATATGTTACAGAAGGTTGTTAAGTTATCAGATAATATGTTTGAGAATGCTGCACCAATAGAAGATGGAATAATAGACCCACCTTCATTTGAACAAGAATTAGAGACTCTTATCAATAGACACTCAATGGAGAAAGATAGTAATACTCCTGATTTTATATTACGTGGTGTTTTAATTGAATGTTTAAAAATATTTAATGATGCTATTAATATGAGAGAAAGATGGTATGGAAGAAATAAACACGAAGTTCCATTTAGTGATGATATGAATGTTAAAGTTGTTGAAAGAAACAAAGAAATAGATTATAATGAAAATAATATAATTCCTGCTAATGTATATGAGATATGGATGGAAGGTTTTCAAGCTACAGGTCAATCTTCTGATGCACAAATGATAGGAAAAGGTGTAGGACAAACATTTGATGATGCAGTTAGAGAGTATGCTAGGAAAAATCCTGATAGTAAGATAGAACCTTATACAAGAAGTTCATTTTCATCAGATGAACACTTTAAGAACAGAAGAAGTAATTGGAAGATATGGGGCTGTGCATTATTTGATAATGAAACTGATGCTCGTAAATCATTTGGGTAATCTATTATACAAATTTTATCCAAGGGTGCGGTAGCTTATTATAATAAATTTTCACAAACTCACACAACTTGTTACTAAATGTTATATCTTCATTCACTCAAACAACACATTACCATGAAAGGTAAAAAGAAAGGCAAGAAGAGTTGCTGATCTCTTGATTTTGCCACAAAAAAGAACCCAATTTTCTGAACTCTTTCAAAAAAACGGGTTTTTTTTAAATATTTTCTAAAACTGCCTACCAAATTCCCTGCTTCTTTAGATTTTCTATAGTTTTTGCCCTGTTTATTAGAATCTATATACACCATATATATTATACAACATTATGTACCCTAAAATCCTCGGAAAATGGAGGTTATTGTTCGGCTTTTGTCCTGAATGTAACTCTAGCGCACCAAAGTTATATGATTGTCCAGTATGTTGCTATAATAAGTACAAGAATAGAGACATTCTTTGGAAAAGGTTTACTGATTATCATAAGTGGAAGGATGATACCATGTCTTATTATGAAGCTACTATAAGAACTTTAATAACAATTATACTAATTAGTGCATTAGTATTAGCTGTAACTTCAATTATCATATTCACATCAACTTTTAGCAATGATAAGTAGTCCAAGAAATAGGCCAGCATATAAGTTGCCTGAAAATATAGAAGCTGAATTAATCTTATATGATATAGTAGTTGATACATTCAATAAATACTTTTGGGGTAAGACTAAGTATAAGACAAGAGAAGAATATGCTACTCGTAATCAAGCCTTGTTTAATGGTGAAGATTTACGTAAGTCATATGAAATGTTTAAAGTTGAAATGAATCGTAATAGAGATAAGGGTTTTAGAGTTGATGATTCATCATATGGATTCTTTAGTTATTTACTTAGAATGTGTAAACTATAATTTATGCCAAAACCAATAATAGTAATTAAGTTAGAGTTAGAGGTGTTAAGAGGTGACTTAGATAATCTTTTAATAATGGAAGATATTTATTCTAAAAGATTTCATGACTATCATGTATTATGTGTACCTGTTAGAACTAATTCAGATGAACCAGTTCTATTACAGGTATTCTACGAAAAGAACTTTAGTCAAGTTAAGTTTGAAGAAATAAAGAAGTATGTTGTTAACTTAGTTAATGACTTTAATACTGAACCTAAAGAAGAAGATAGACCAGCTATAATTAATCTCATTAAAGAGTTGCATCCTAACAATGAATTAGCATATAAGATGTGTCAAGATTATGGTGAATACAATAGATTCATTGCAAATGGTAATCCTTGGATGTGGGATTGGAAGAAGATAGAAGAAACTGATAGTAAAATCTTATTAGAACTTTACACAAGTGTCAATAAAATAATAAGTAAAAGATGAACGAATATATAGGTACTATAGATGTACGTAAAGCATATAAGCTTGTAGAAACCTTAAATAAAAAGATAATGGATTCTACATTGGATGATACTGAATTACTTTTTGAAGTTGTAACTACAGGTAAGACTATTCATATTAACTGGATAGGATTAGAAATGTGGAGTTCAGCTAATGATACTAGAAAATATGTTGAAGTAAATAAAGATTCAGATAAGGTTAGGGAGGACTTATATCAATTCATTGTAAGAGAAATTCAATACATTAAAGAAAATGTCGCACTCATAAATGTTTAAAATTTTAATCATGGAAAAGCTTAATCAGTTATTAACCGATATTGATAATCTTGAAGATTTTATAAAAGTATCTGCTGTTGATTCTCGAATTAATGAACAAACAGCTAATGAGATATTAAGACTTATTAAAGAAATGAAAGACAGAGCATTAAATGATTAACTTATGCAAGTAGAAGAATTAGAACAATTGATAATTGACTTGTGTTTAGGTTTACAAACGAATCTTAACATTCAAAAATTAAGAGAAAATATGATACCTACTAATGAAGTACGTTATCAATATACTCGTACTCCAGAAGATATACATATTCTTTATGATGGTAGAATATATGTTAATAGAACATTGATATTCAGAGAAACTTATTATCGTGAAAGAATACCAACAGATAAAGAATATGAGCAAATACAAGATGAACAATGTAAGTTTAATGTAGTTAGAATGTTAATACAATCTATTTTTAATTATGGTATTATGAGTTCAAGACAAATAATTAAAGATAGAGTCATAAAAAAAGATATATCTATTATTGAAGATTATTTAAAACAACTAAAAAAAATAGACAATGACGGAGGAAAAACTAAAGGAACTGATAACTATTAATGATAAGATAAGAGAAGTAGATGGAAAATTAGAACATCTTCGCTCTGGTTTAATTGAGATAAAGATTTCAAGAAATAGAGCTAATTATGGAGATCAGGTTATCGTTAATATTTATAAACATGGTGATGAACTATACAGTAGGATAGTTAACCATATGATAAAGGAGTATGAAGCACAACGTAGCGAATTACAAAAACAATTTAATGAAGGATAATATATAATAATGTACTATCTTTACATTGCACATATTCTTTTAATGTTAATCTAAACTCTATAACTCTTTACAGATCAATTAGTTTCTTTTTGAAAACATGACGTTTCAAAAGCAAGCCCCGGTTTCTACCGGGGTTTTCATTTTAAAATTTAAATGATAAACTTAAAAAAGTTTCATTTTGAAAATGAAAAAACTTTAACTTTAAAAATTAAGTTCCCTTTAGTAAGAAGATGTTCTTACAAACACAACTCAAGGAAACCTTCACCTACTTTAACTAGTAGGTGAAGATATTCCGAAACACAACATGAAACCATATAAGAAAACACTAGAGTTAGATAGACAAGATTACTATGAGGTTCATCTTAACTTGGTTAATTCAATTGCTAGATTAGGTTTAACAAATAGGGAGATAGATGTACTATCTGCTTTTATGTCATTGGAAGGTGATCTTGCTGACAATATGTTTAGTACTCTTAGTAGAAAGAAAGTTAAAGCAAGGCTTGATTTGAGTGATGCAGGTCTAAGTAATTTTTTAAGAAGTCTTTCTATAAAAAAATGTATAATAGCTATTGATGATAATTTGCAAATTCATCCTACCTTACACCCAAAAGATTCTGAACAATTATACATGTTTAAACTCATATGTAAATGAATTGTAAGACTTTAGTTGAGAGATTCTACGAAACAATTAAAGATGATTATCCTGAACTTGATGTTAATGACATTGGTAGGATATGTTATTCTGCTTTATTATTCGTAAATAGAGCAATGACTTTACCTAATGTTCCTAGTATTCGTTTAAAGTATATTGGTACATTTGGAGTTAAAAGAGGAATGGCTATTGCTGCTAAGATGAAGTATGAGAACTTATATAAAGCAGGTAAGATAACTCGAATAACCTATGAGAGTGAGTTAATAAAATTAAATCACGTAATTAATAGGCATGAAAGCGAAGAAGAATTGGAGGAACATTAAAGCATATATTCAGGGTAACATAAGACATTGGTTATATTATCATGGATATTCAAGATTTTTAAAGGAACATATTAAAGAACAATATGTTTTTCGTACTAGAGTAATGCGTAAATCTTGTTATGATAATGGAACATGTGATGAATGTGGTTGTGTAACTACTAATTTACAATTCTCTGATAAGCAATGTAAAGGAAAATGTTATCCAAATATGATGAATAAAGTTGTATGGAAATGGTATAAGACTACAAAAATATATAAAGATGCCTTGGGACAAACTACTAGTTGATTTAGGTACATTAAAACCTAGACAAAAAGCAACTGCTTTTTTTAACTTTACTGGTGATATTAAAGTTATATCAATTGAAACATCATGTGGTTGTGCTGGTGCAAACTGGAATGAACAAGAACAAAGGTTAACTGTTAAATATACTGCTATTGATACTATACCAATACATATTATATCAGAAGGTAGAAATTATGCATTAGTTGTTCAAAGTTGTACTCTTAAAACTATAGTTAATAATAATCCTAAGTCTTACAAATTGATGATTAAAGCTAAAGTACAAGATGAACGAATTTTTTGAAGTAAAGGATTTTGTAGTATGGCCTTCTAAGGAGATACTATTAATACCTGAATATGCTGAAATCTGGAATAGGGATGAATCACCTAAGAAAGATATAGCTTTAAAAGAGTTTGCTTTTATTTACTTTAGAGTGAGTATGAGAAAGAACAATCCTTTTAGAGCATATAATGAGAAGCTTAAACCCAGGAAGATAGCTGAAAGGATATTTAGAGACAATCCAGAATGGAGACCAGATCAGAAAGTTAAAGATTTAGTTAATACGTATCGTGAAGATGTGAAGGCTTCATCATTAACTTATTCCTATTTAATTTCAGCAAAGATTGCGGCAGAACAATTAAAGGAATTCTTTAGCGAAGAAGGTACTTTGAAGTTACGAAATAGTAGAACTGGCGCACCTTTATATAAACCAAGAGAATTAACATCTGCATTAGCAGATACAAATCAAATACTTAGTAATCTTGAATCAATAGAAAAGAGAATTGAACAAGAAGAACTTTCAGATACTAGAGCAAAAGGTAATAGAGAGATAAACTTCTTTGAGATATGAATAGTTTATCTGGACTTACCTCAAACCACTCAAGGTTAAATGCTATCAGGAATCCTGATGGCATCTTTATTAATACCCAATGCTTCAAGGAAGAAGGTAATCACTTCATGAAACATGGATATTATACTCCTGACCCTTGGGGAACACCAGCTTGGCAAGAGTATTGGCAAGAGCAATTAGATAGATGTAAGAATGGATATTCATCTGGTGGAGTAAAGATAAGTGGTGAGCATTATGGCTATATGAACTTTAGCCAAATTAAGAAGGTAGCAGCGGGAGAGAATCCTGAAAGTAAGATGGCTAAGAAGATAGTATCTATGCCTGACTTTTGGGATGGTGATTATAACTATTATCATTCTATTAATATAGCAAGGGATGGTATAGAGAAGAAAGCTTTAGAAGATTTAAGATTATCAGTAACAATAAAAGATATATATCTTGATGGTGCAAGACATGTAATTGTTGGTAAATCAAGACGTAAAGGTTATTCTTATAAGAATGGATATATCTGTGTTAATAAATATAATACAGAACGTAATTCACTTTGTATAGTTGGTGCATTTGATAAGAAGTACTTGTATCCAAGAGGTACAATGGCAATGATTACAGAGCAATTAAACTTCTTAAATGAACATACTGGTTGGAGAAAAGCAAGAGATTACGTAGATAAACAAGATCATCGTAGAGCATCTTATAAGAAAGTAGTAGATGGTATAGGTATTGAATCAGGTTATATGTCAGAAATAATGGCATTAACCTTTAAAGACAATCCAGATGCAGCTAAAGGTAAAGATGCTGTAATAGTTCTATTTGAAGAATCTGGTGTATTTCCTAATCTAATATCAGCATTTGTTGCAACTGCTCCCGGTTTAAGTGCAGGTAGATATATAACAGGACAGATTCTTATTTTTGGTACTGGTGGTGATATGGAAAGTGGAACATTAGAGTTTGCTGAAATGTTCTATAATCCTGATTTATATGGTATCATGCCATTTACTAATATATGGGATGAAAATGCAGAAGGTGGAACATGTGGATTCTTTCATCCTATTCAATGGAATATGGAAGGTTTCTATGATGAAGATGGTAATTCAGATGTACAGAGTGCATTAGCATACGAGAAGGGAATAAGAGATAAGATGGTAACTCAATCTTCTGGTTCTAGTGTAGTACAGTTAAGGATGCAGGAATATTGTACTTGTCCTGCTGAAGCTTTCCTAAGTGTATCTCTTAATGACTTTCCTATAGTTGAATTAAGAGCAAGGTTAACTAAAGTAGTAAATGAGAAGCTTTACTTAAAACGTGGTGTACCATGTGAATTAGCATTAGTAGATGGTAAGGTTAGTGTAACACCAGACTTAATAGGTAAGCTTGAACCTATATGGTTTAATAGACCAGCATCTAATAATCTTAATGGTGCTGTTATTATATATGAATATCCTTTACCTAATGCACCAAAGGGACTATACAAAATAGGATATGACCCATATAGACAAGTAATGGGTAAGTCTTTAGCAAGCATAATAGTTTATAAAGGTATACAACGTGGTAGCTTTAGCAGAGATTGTGTAGTAGCTGAATATACTGGTAGACCACAAGACCCTGATGATGTTAATAAGATATTTGAACTGTTAATCATGTTATTCAATACGGAGGGAATGTATGAGAATGAAGTAACACATGTTAAATCTTATTTTGTTAGACGTAAGAAGTTAAATCTTCTAGCAGCACAACCTGATGCAGTTATATCAAAGGCAATTAAAGAATCTGAAACCGAGAGAATCTATGGTTGTCATATGAATGAACAATTAAAGGATGCGGGTGAAAAATACATTAAGACTTGGCTTCTTACACCAATGAATGTAATGGAAGATGGAAGGGTTCTTACTGTTATTGATTATATAGATTCACCGGGATTGTTAGAACAACTTATTATGTATAACAGAAAGGGCAATTATGACAGGGTGAGTGCTTTAATCATGGTCATGTTCCAAATTAATGAAGAAGAGTTGGGTAAGGAGTATGATGTTGAAGTAAAAAAAGATGAAAAATTACTTGAACTTATTAGTAATTTATATAGAAAGAATTCATAGATTTGAAAAAACCTAATATCTAATGGATTTTTCTGTACCTAAGCATGATATGCTTACTCAAAAGCAGAAGGAAGCAAATGATAATGAGTGGTATAAGGAGAGAGCAAGGGGAATAGATAGCTTGTGCAACAATGTTGTGGGCTTTGGTGGTGTGGGTGAAATAGACAGGATGAAAACTAATTACGACTTGTTTAACAATGTCGTAAATATGAAAGATTTTGATTATGTAGTCAAACCTTTCGGAGAGAATCTTGGAGAGTTACCCGCAACCTTAACTAATAGAGATATAACTAGTGCAAAGATAAAAGTTTTACATGGATTAGAATTAAAGAGACCTTTCGGATGGAAGGTCTTGGCAGTTAATGAAGAAGCTACCACTAGGAAGGAACAGGCAGAGTTTAATATGATTTCACAATTTGTTGTTAATTCAATCTTATTGCCTATTAAGCAAGAGATTGAAATGCAGTATCAGCAGCAGCAACAACAAGGACAACAATTAACAGCAGATCAACAAGAAGAGATTAAGAAACAAATAGCACAAGAACTAGAAGCAAAGACACCAGAAGAAGTACGTAAGTACATGAAACGTAAGCATCAAGACCCTGCTGAAGCAATGATGCACCAGATATTAGAATACATTATACAGAAAGAACAAGTAGAACATAAGTTTCATAGAGGATGGAAACATGCTACATTATCAGCTAAAGAGGTATATAATATAGGAGTAAGAGCAGATGAACCTTATATAGCTAATGTAAATCCTATTCGCTTTAATCATGATACCACAAAAGAAGAAAATGATTTTATAGAAGATGGTTCATGGGCAAGAGCAGAATATAGAATGACACCAGATCAGATAGTTAATTACTTTGGTAATAAACTAACAAAGAAACAAATTGAAGATGAAATATATGGTGATTATAATTTAGCACATGGTTACTATGGTGATGATTTATTATTTGATTTTTCTACAGTTAATTATAGTGTGGATGCGAGAACTAAACAAGTATTTCATTACAACTTAGTCTCGTTAAGAAAAGTAGGTTTTGTTAAGTACTTAGATGAAGATGGTCAAGAGCAGGAGGATATGGTAGGTGAAAACTATACATTGAGTCCTGCTCTTGGTGATTTAAGTATTGAATGGGAATGGATACCACAAGTGCATGAAATGTGGAAACTAGGTAGAGACTTATTCATTGATTGTAGGCCAGTACCGGGACAACATAAAGACCTAGATAATCTTCATAGTCCTAAGTTATCTTATTACGGAGTATCATATGACAATATGAACTCTGAACCTACCTCTCCAATGGATAGGATTAAGGGTTATCAATATCTATACAATATAGTAATGTATCGTATAGAATTGCTTATGGCTTCTGACCAAGGTAAGATACTACTTATGAATATCAAAGCAATTCCAAGATCAATGGGAGTTGATATTGATAAATGGACTTATTTCTTAAATGCCTTAAAGATAGGATGGATGAATCCATCAGAAGAAGGAGTTAAAGGAAGTGATGTTACTAATATGGCTAAAGAGATAGATATGTCTCTTGTATCAGATATTAGTAAGTATATGCAGATAGCTGAATATCTTGAAAACAAAGCAGGTTCAGCTATTGGTGTAACTAAACAAATGGAAGGTGAGATTGCAACATCAGATGCAGTAACAAATACTAAACAATCAATTATACAAGGAACAACTATATTAGAACCCTTATTCGATTTACATAATCAGGTAAAGCAAAGATGTTTAACTGCTTTAACTGAACAAGCAAAGATAGCATGGTCAGGTGGTAAACCTAAAAAGTTATCGTACATATTAGATGATATGTCAGTTCATATGTTAACAGTAGACCAGAAATTACTGGATGCTAGTACATATGGACTTTTTGTTTTAAATTCCAGTAAGTCTGCTGAAGCTAAGAAGATGGTAGAACAACTTGCTCATGCAGCTATGCAGAATCAAATGATTGAAATGTCAGATGTAGTTAAAATAATAAGAAGTGAGGGTATACAGGAATCAGAAGAGTTACTTGAAATATCAGAAGATCAGAAACATGCTAGGGATTTGCAAAAACAAACTGCTGCAACAGATGCACAGGCACAAGAAGCAGAGAAAGCAAGAGAGTTCCAGAGAGAAACATGGAAGCATGATGATAAACAAGCTATTGATGAAATAAAAGAAAAAGGTAAGATTGAGTTACAGAAAGCAACAATACAAGCATTAGGATTTGCAGAAGATAAAGATGTAGATAAGGATAGAACTCCAGATGTAATTGAAATATATAAGAATGGTTTAGATGCTATGGTAGTACAAGGTAAACTTGACCAGATGGAATCAGAAATTCTTTTAAAGGAGAAACAATTTGAACATACAAAAGAAGTAGATAAAGAGAAACTTAGGATTGAAGATAAGAAAGCATCACAAAAACCAAAAGGGAAATAGCTATTATATTTCATATTTGAGGAGTTCATTTTCAAACTGTAAAAAATTACATTTTCAAACTTAAATTTGTATCAGATGCCAAGCGACAAAACACAACAAGAACCATTGGAGAAGTACTTCGATGATGATGAAGAACTGTTTGATTTTAGTAAAACAGACCCAGTTAAAGTAGATGGTAAAGATGATAAGAAAGATGATAAGCCTAAAGATGAAAAGCCCAAGGATGATAAGAACAAGAAAGATGGTGATGATAAAGATGATGATGATAAGGATGATAAAGATGATAAAGACTTAAAAGATGACCCCTTTAAAGACTTTGATGGTGTTGACAGGAAGAAGGAAGGTAATAAGGAAGGAAAAAAGGATGAAGGAAATAAAGACAAAAACAAGAAGGGTGATGAAACTGGCGATACTGATGGAGATAATGAAGAAGATGATGTTAAATTCTATACCAGTCTCGCACATAGTCTCAAAGAAAAAGGAGTACTCTCAATTGAAATAGATAAGGATGCGGAAATAGATGAAGATGCGTTCTTTGAATTACAGGATAAAGAACTAGAACAAAGAGTAGATGAAACAATAGATGATTTCTTTAAAGGTCTTGATAATGATGCAAAACAATTTATCAAGTATAAGAAAGATGGTGGAGCAACTAATAAGTTCTTACAAGTATATAGTCAACCAACTTTCAAACCTGACCTTGACCTTACAGTTGATACCAATAAGCATAAGGTAATCAAAACATATCTAAGAGAGATAGAGGGATTGGATGAAGAAGAAATTGATGAACGTTTTGAGTTCTTAAAAGATGCCGCAAGAGTTGATAAGTATGCTAAGAAATATCATACCTTCTTTATTGAGAAGGAAGCACATGATAAAAAACAACTTTTAGAAAGACAAGCCGCAGCCAAACAAAAAGCAGTTGATGATGCTGCTGAATTTAAGAAAGCAATGATTGAGGTATTGAAGAAGGATGAAGTAGCTGGAATACCAATATCATCAAAAGAAAGAGGAAAACTAACTGACTTTATCATCAGTGCTTCTGTTAAAACAAAAGGTGGATATAGAACACCATTCCAAATAAGGTTAGATAAGGCTTTAGATAATGATGAGGAAACAGCAGCTTTAGCTAAGATATTAATGAATGACTTTAAGTTACCAGAGATTGAGAAGAAAGGTGAACAAAAGAAAGTACATTCAATTAGAGAACGACTTGAGCAAAGCAAAGAGAAAAAGATTCCTTCATCAGCAAGAGTAGAACAGGCTAAAACATTAGCTGATTTAATTGGATAACTTTAATACGTATATAAAAAATTAAACAATGGCAAAGATAGAAAGTCGTCTTATTACCAAGAAGATGCCTTGGCATGCTAACATGACAGAAATGAATCATCTTGGTGCTGCGCTAATAGCAAAGCCACATGTCATGGAAGGTGTTATGACAAAGCTATTTACTTCGCAACAGTATAGTGATAATGCATTGACTTCAATGCTTGTCAAAGAAGGGCGAACTAAAACTATTGATAAATCCTCTTGGGAGTGGCAACTAAGAGGTGCATCTACAAGGCCATTGGTTGTAGTTGAAAATATGCAGCCTGATAGTAATACTACTATTGGTAAATATAAGGTGGACTTTGACCAGAAGTTTGATGAAAACTGGTGGAAACCCGGTGATGTAATTCATCCCGGTACTTCAGATAAACGTAATCAGTGTCGTGTAGTTACACCACCACAACGTCATGGTAAAGGATGGGTATATAAACTCCGTATCATGACTGACGACCCGCAATTCTTTATTGCATCTAAATATTTCAGTACAGGTACACTTTGGAGCAAACTGTACTCTGTTTACGAAGAAGGTGCAGAACAGGCTGGTTCTACTCAATACAGCAGCAACTTATCCCTTGAAAATGAATTAGGACGTTTCCGTAAAAGTTACATGGTAACTGGTGACGTTGCTAATGAAGCATTAGCTGTAATGATACCAACATCTGATGGACAGATGGTTAAAAGTTGGATTAAATATGCTGAAGTTGAATACTGGCAGCAATGGTATAAGGAACTTGACATTGCCAATATCTATTCCCGTAAAGTAAATACAGTAATAGGTGGTAATGGAAGGCCAGTAAATACCTTCCCCGGTATTCATGAACAACTCGAAGATAGTCATGTACATCATTTCTCTGTGCTATCTGCAAGGTTGATTGAGGAATATCTTATGGATATATTCTATGGTAGGGTAAAACCGGGAGCGCAACGCCATGTGAAAGGACTAACTGGCGAATATGGTATGTTGAATTTCCATCGTGCAATTGAAAGGATTGATGCTAAACGTGGATTCCTTCAGGTTGTTGATGATAAATTCGTACAGAGTGTATCTTCTCCATATCATACAAATGCACTCTCTTATGGTTATCAATACACCATGTATAAGATGGCAAATGGTTCTTCACTTGAACTAGTACATTTACCTCTTTATGATGATCGTGAAATCAACATGGAAATTGACCCTGTTACTGGTTATCCTACAGAATCTCAACGTATCACATTCCTTGACTTCGGTGATAAGAACAATAGCAACATATCTTTAATTAACAAGAAAGATGAATTCAAAGTAGGTTATGTTGCTGGTACACAGAATCCTTATGGCCCTGCAAAGAATAACTTAATGGCACATACAGGTGACTATTACGAATTGCTGGTACAGGATAGGAAAGGTGTACATATCGAAGATGTAACTCGTTGCGGTGAATTAATACTCTCTCGTAACTAAGCACTTAGTGGAAGGATGAAATATTCCTTCCACTATTTTAGTAGAACAAAACACAACACAATATGAAAGTAGAAGTAAGACCAATCCCGGTCAAGAAATGGCATGGGAAAACGGAAAAGGAATCTTTTACTAGACCAAAAGTAGTAGAAGCATTATATGATGAAAACATAGGAGGTTATGCTACAGGGCTAACACCTGAAGAAGAAACTCACTATGGAAGGTTATTAGGTACTTCGTTGGATAATAAGTTCATACATGATGAACCGCATCCAACATGGTCAGAAAAGAGATTTAGTATGGTGTTATCTAATAACACAATGATCTTTGATACGAAGGATGCTAGGCAATATGTTTTAGTAAAACTTCTAAAGGCAAGTAAATATGTTGCTAATTCCATGAAGGAATATGACAATGGTGCTTGGCCTTATGCAACTCACGTTATCTTTGATGAAGAGGAAGAAGTAGAAGAAAGAGCATTAAAGATAGAACGTAAAGAGGAAGTGTATAAGAAGATTTCTGAAATGAATGATGCTGAAAGAATTAGTTTGGTATGGATATTAAGTGATGGTAAAAAATCACTTAGAGGAAAGTCACCAAGCTTTATTAAAGTAGAACTGGATGAATTTATAAGTGAAAGTCCTAATGATGTTTGGAAGGAGATAAACACAAGTAAAGCAGAAAGGTTCTCACGTTCTACAATACTTGAAGCAATAAGCAGACAGATAATAGTAAAAGATGGTTCTAACTTAGTATGGATGGGTGATGTAATTGCTAATTCTGTTGAAGATGCAGCAGAATGGTTAAGGAATCCTGAAAATCAAAGTATAAAAGGAAAGATATTAGAACAGCTAAATAGTTAATTATCTTATGACTATTCGGGATATGCATTATGACTTTAAGCAAAAGCTTAATAAGATTGATAGTCAAAAGGATAGAAATTTACTTGTTCCTGAAATAGATTGGAAGTTAAACGAAGCAGAAGATATGTTGGTAAAAGCTGTAGCTTTTCCAAGACAAAATCAGATATTAGGATTTGAAGTTAATCAAAGGATTAAGGATGATTTAAGAAGCTTGGTAATAGAACAGATAGATGAACAAGGTACTTGTTTACCAGTTATTAAGATAAATGATTTAATATATAAAGCGCAGATACCAATAGAATATCGTTATTATGTTAAGTCCAATGTTCTAGCAAGTAAAGGTGAATGTAAAAGGAAATTAAGAGGATTAAGTAAAGCACATGGTAATAGGGATGAAGCTAGTCCTTTTGATAACTCAAGTTTTGAATGGGAAGATTGCAATCTGTTATTTGTAGGTAATGATATTCATGTATATACTGATGAAACATTTGTTGTTGATAAGCTTTGTTTAGGATATTATAAGAAGTCTTTGTTCATGCATAATGCACAAGATTTTCCCGGAGGAACATATAGGTTACCAGATAAGACAACAGTATTAACAGGTTCACAGGATTGTCAATTGCCTAGTACTGTACATAGAGATATAGTTGATATAGCAGTACTAATAACAATAGGAGATATTCAAGGTGACAAACAATCAAAGCAGGAAAAGGTAAAAAACACTGATTAATAAAACAATAAAATTTATAGAACATGTTAAGTCCTAATGCCATTTTTCAGGTTTTGGTTACATCTGGTAACCAAGCTGTAGCAGCTAATGACAGTAGCATTTCTGCGTTACTGTTAGGTCAAATTGGTGTGTATAATGCTGATACCAATCTTGCTGTTAATGCAACAACTGCATTGAAAGCACGTAATCTTTATTTGGCTGTTGGTATTAGTGCAGGTAAAACTGGTGTAATTAATGATATACGAAAGTCAGCAGGTCAAGCAATTCAAAAGAACAATATCAAGCTGGTAACATCACGTTGTTATACACCACCACAGGAGCAGATTGTTGATATAACTGATTTCTTTGCATTCTGTGAAACTGAATACTCAATCAAGTTCCGGTTTGAAAATCAGTCTGCAATGACAAGGTATGGTTTTAATACACCTGCCAAAACCTTCTCTGTTTACACATCTTGTTGCGGTGTAGGTTGTGATATGACCTGTAAGAACTTTGCAGCAGAAGCAGCTTATCTTCTTGTTCTTGAAATCAACAAAGATACAGATCAATTACTAACTGCGGAATTGATTGATTATACAACTACACCGGGAACACCTGAAGTTGTTGAATTGGAAGATTATCAGGCATGGGTTGATGATGTTGCTAATGCTGATTTGGGTCTTGGTATACGTGTAACAACGCATCCAACAAAATTTCAGAACTATTGCTGCATCAATCTTGGTTATGAGTTTCCAAGGGGAACAAAGATAATCACTTCCTTGATTGGTGGCTTTAACTGTAATGGTAAAGTAACAACAATACAGGATTTATTGTATGAAGAAGGTGCTGGTTACGATGTAAAACAACTTGAATACTTTGCAGGTGGATGGAATGCTTCTCCCGGTATCTACAGGCAATCTGCTTTGTTTGGACTTGAAAGACCCGGTATTGAAACATTTGCTGTTGATTCAGGTAGGTATGTAATGATTAACCTGAACTACCATGTTGAAACAAGAGAAGATAGAACTTATGAAGCTAATACCGATAGCATTGTAGCAATACCTTGCGGAGAGACAGCTACAATTAACTCTCTTGTTGCAATTCTTGATGCAATCACAAATCAGGCATTTGGTGGTGATGCACTTGCAGATGATCTTGCAGCATGTCCTGCTTGTACACAGGTAATGGCAGCAGATGCCTTAACGCCTCATAAGAGTAATGCTTCTTATGCTTTGGATGGAATAGCTTAAATTATTATAATCTAGTTGTGTTTTGTAGAATACTCTACTTAACTAAAGGGGGGAATTTCTATTCTTCCCTTTTTTAATATTTAAAATAAGAAAAATGATTCTACAAGCCTACCAGTCTAAGAATATATTAGCAACATCTGATAACTTAACTGATGTAATTAATAATCCATCTGAATATGTTCAGATAGATATTAAACTTCAATATAACTGTTGTCCTCAAATATACGAAGATACTCTTGTTATAACTCCGAATAAAGTATGGAATGTTGATATATTAAAACCTAATGGTGAAAGACACGCTGTTGTTAAAGGTATATATTTAAAGAACTTTGATACTGGCGAAGTATTCAGTATTACCTTTGATGAAAACTTTGTTGCAGTATTAGAATGTGCTGATCTTGATGATATAACAGCAATGATTAATGATTATATCAATGCTAACTTTCCTTCTTCAGAAGATACTGTTGATGAAAGTGATATAAGTGACGTTAGTGATCTAAGTGACCTTAGTGATGTAAGTGATGTTTCTGATGTTAGCGATGTAAGTGATGTTAGTGAAGTTCCTGTTGAAAATGAAGTTGTTGGTACTTGCGATAGTGTAACTAAAGAAGATTCTTTTATTTATGGTTTAGAAGGATTCCCTGAAAACATAGTTCCAATATTCCTTGATTATCAGTTTGATGGAGTACCTATCATGCAACCTTTTTACTTTATGTATTCAGGAAAGAATAGCATATTAACAAATGTTGCTCTTTCATTAAGTCCTGAAATCATGAATGCATTAAAGTTTCCTGATGGAGTATATAAAGTAACAGTTATAATTATTAAGGTTTCTGGTACACAAATTATAGAAAGTCAATGTTTCTTCCTTGATTGCCATACTAAATGTGATGTGTTTGAACAGTTACCTTTGTTAACTGAAGATGAACAAGTAGAGATACTTATGGCACATTATGGATTAACAATAGGTTCAAATTGTGCATGTGGGTGTGATGAACTATGCATGTTATATAAAAGACTTTTAACTTGGTTAGAACCAACCTTACAAAATTGTAATTGTGTCTAATAAATCAATACTACAATATATTAGTGGTTATATCAATCGTAAACGATATGGTATAAAAACGGGTAAATTAAGTCCTAAGCCACTAATAAATACATACATAGCAAATAGCAGTTGTATTGTTCCTAGTGATTGCAATACTCCTGAACCATGTGATGATGATATTCTTTACAAGGTGTGCAACTTCTATATTGCAGCATTAACTAAACAGGATATTGATTATTATAAGATTAAAGTAATCATACCTTCTGCTCATAATGGAGTTGAACCATATACAGTTGAATGGATATATGATGAAAGTATCTACGAACTAGTAGAAGAAACGCAGAACTATATCATATTAAATAGAGTACAGGATGCGGAATTTGAAACAGAAGTCTTTGTCAAACTTACTGATAAGACAAGATGTTTTGCTTATGGAAATATTACAATCAACTTTGTTCCAATTGAATTTACAGTAGTAATAGATTGTCCTAGTACGCTTTATGTTGGAACATTTATTGCTGGTGAACCTAGTAGTGGAACTATTGTAGTTCCTTATACTATTACTGGATATGGAAATCTAGCAGTTGAAATTGATACTAATGTACATGGATTTAGTGGTTCTCTATCTTCATTCCCGGTAACTCCCGGTAATGGTAATGCTACATTCCCAATAGAATACGATGGTACTGAACCATCAGGTATTAAAGCAATACCTATTAAAGCTACCTATTCTAGTAGTGCTACTGTTTGTAATGTAGATATAACTGTAGATGAACCAGTTATTGTATTGTGTACAGCAGCACAGAACGTAGTTATTGAAGTTACTTAAATTAAGATTAAATGGCTATACCTATTGTAAAGATAAAATGGGATGAAGCAGTAAATGCACCACCTTTCTATCAGGTGATACGTTATCGCCAATCTAATCCTAGTGAATATGTAGAATTTACACCTGTAGCATCAGGAGAAGCAAATTATGAATTTATTGATAATGCTATAACTGAACCTGCTTATTATAATAAATTATGGAGTTATAGAGTAACTTCATTATGTGCAGATGAAGAAGATAGGCCATTTATGGAAAATGAAACCATTGTAATGACTTGTGCTATAGTATTTTCAGCTACAGCAACAGATACTACAATTGCTTATCAATTCAGTCATTTAGGTGGAGATATTAATAAGTATACAATTAAGATACTTAATGCAGGTGGTACTGAAGTAGCTACAGAACAAATTAAGACACCACCTTTTTCTACACCTATAACTGGTATATTTAGTGGATTAACTGGTAATACTACTTATACAATAAAAGTAATATCTGAAGTTGACCCTAGTACTTATACTAAAGAATGTACATTTACTAAGTTAACTGAACCTAGTAATAACCATTATTCAATTCAACATACTAATGGTAATACCGCAACCAATGTTAAATTATATATAGGTCAAAATAATACTACACCAGTTGATTTAATATATGATGGGCCATATCCACTTACAGGTATAATAAACAATACAAGTTCATTCTTACCTGCTGTTGATGCTAATGTGAAGTTAATGGTAACTAATGGAACTGCTATAGTAACTGGTTCTTGTAATGGTACTAGTGCAACTCCAACTGGTGCTGGAACATATACTATGCAATGGTCAGGAATGAATGGTGACTTAGTATTAACATATACAAGTGTAGCAATGGTAACTGCTAATTGGAGTATGGATAGACTTTCTGCTGCATCAAATACTTATGGTAAGTTAGTAATTACTGTAAATGGAGTTGGAACAGTTAATAATACTGTTGGTGGTTATGCAGCAGGTTCATTCTCTGCTGCTGTAGGTTCTACTATTGTTGCTAGTGTAGTATACTCTGGTGAACCCGGAACACAGTTCTCATTACTTGTTAGAGAGAGTGCAAATCATGCTAATATCTTATTTAATGCAGGAGGCGCACATGCAACTTTAAGTCATACTTTTGCAATGCCAAACTACACTATAGACATAATTGGAATAGCTGCTGTTGGCTAATACTTAAACTATGAAGATAGTACCTGATTATAAAAAAATAAAGAAATCACTAGATAAGAATTGTAGTTGTTCTTCTACAATTGTAATACCTACAGGTTCTAATGAAGGTGATAGTGCATATGAAGTTGCAGTAGATAATGGCTTCGTAGGTACTGAAGAAGAATGGCTTTTATCACTTGTAGGTGAACCGGGAGGAAGTATAAGTCTATTTGAATATTTATATATTGATATTCAAGAAGCACCACCAATAGCAGGAACATTTAGGAGTAATAATATAGATGCAGAAACATCAACAGTAGTATGGATTAATAAACTTGATGCAGATAATACTGATAGAAAACCACTTTTGTTAATTGGTGATGTAGGTAATATATTTTATGTTCAAGATAAAGATGATTCAACTATTTATGCAAGATATAATATAGTAACTGATGCAGTAGACAATGGTGATTATATTACAATAGGTCTTTCATATTTGGAAGGTTCTGGTGATTTGATAGGTGATAACCTTTGTATATTAGGTATAATTGTTAGAGGAGCAAAAGGTGAAAAGGGAGATAAAGGTGATACTGGAGATACTGGCCCTCAAGGAGAACAAGGTATTCAAGGTGAAGAAGGTAAGTCAGCATATGAAACAGCACTTGATAATGGCTTTGTTGGAACAGAGGAAGAATGGTTAGCATCAATGAAAGGTGAAACTGGTGAACAAGGAATTCCAGGTGACCAAGGCATTCAAGGTGAGCAGGGTGAGCAAGGTATTCAAGGAATACCGGGATTACCGGGGCCACCGGGAGAGCAAGGTGAACAAGGTGAGCAAGGCCCGCAAGGTGAAGCTGGTATAGATGGAGGACAAACTGAAGTCTTTGCATGGGCATTTGATAATGTTACTACTGCTGCTGACCCCGGTATTGGTAAGTTCAGATTAAACAATACTGTTGATTTTGGAGCAATGACCTTTGTTTATATAGATGATGTGACATATGATATAGCAATGGATGTATCTGCTATGTTTGCAGAAGTAGAAGGAAGTTGGCTATTACATATTCAACAATCCAATGATGCGACAAGATTTGTGCAGTTTGATATAACAGGACTTCTTGTAGATATGGGTGGATGGTGGAAGATTCCTATTACTCATATTCAACATGGTACTGGTGGTATAGTAAATGGACAGAAATGTACATTTGTATTTGTTAATAAGAATGGAGAAGGAACTGGTGGTGCAGGAGTAACTGATGGTGATAAAGGTGATGTAATAGTATCTGGTTCAGGTTCATCATGGTTACTTGACCCTAACTTAAAGAAAGATACCAAAGGAGTTACAGTTGATGGAATGGGTTCAGTTATCATTGCATCTAATACTAGTTATGGTTATGCACTAGTACCATATGCCTGTACTGTAACTGGATGGGATATTATAGCAGATTTAACTGGTAATGCTGTATTTGATGTTAAAGTAGGTGCATCATCTATTATAGGTGCAGGTAATAAACCTACATTAAGTAGTGCGCAAAGTAATACAGCAGCAATATCAGGATGGACAACATCAGCTATATCAGCAAATAGTAGATTAGAATTCATAGCTGTATCAGCAGGAATAGTAACAAGAGTAACAGTAACAATCTTTTTAACTAAGACCTAATGGCTAATAAGTATTGGGTAGGTGGTGGCAGTAGTGTTAACTGGAATGCAACGGGCAATACCAATTGGTCATTATCTTCTGGTGGTGCTAATAATGCAGCTATTCCAACAAGTGCTGATACCGTAATATTTGATGGTGTGGGTGCAAATGCTAATGGAAGTAGTAATATCAATGTTGCCTTTACTATTATATCAATAAATCAAACTGGATTTAGTGGTACACTTCAAGCTAATCAACCATTAACAGTAACAGGTAATCCAGTTACTTTAAGTGCAACTGCTACTTATACGGGTACATTCGGAACATTAACTCTTACAGGTGCAGGAACTACGAACTTAGTTTCAAATGGTAAGATATGGACTGCTGGTATGACTATTTCAGGTGGTGGTACAAAGAATTTAATAGATAATTGGACTGTTAATGGATTAGTTACTGTTGGTACAGGTACTAATACCATGAATGGTAATACTCTTGTTATGAAAAATGGCATTAGTAATACTAATGGTCATATACAAGGAACTACACTTTTAGACTTACAAGGAGGTACATGGCAAACTGCAACTACCCATATTATATATAATAATATGTGGTTAAATGGTAATATTACCATAGGTGGTGGTGGTGGTAATGTAACATATAACACAGGAACATTAACCTATGTATCAGGAACGATAACAGTAACAGCAGTTAATTTAATTACTGCGGGTGCTACATTTGATACTGGGCCTACTGTTGTCTGGAATAATATAACTGTAAATGGTTCAGGAACATTGACCTTATTATCTGTATTGAGGGGTGAATCAATAACAATGGGTACAGTTAGTGTTGTTTTTGCTGGTACTGCTGGATTTGATATTAATTCATTGAATTGTAATTCAGCATCAGCACAAACAGTAACATTACAAGCTGCTGTACAATATGAGATATGGGAATCTATGTCAATATGCCAATGTAGGTTAGGTTCAAATATAACTGTAACTTCAAGTAGTGCAAGTATAAAAGCAAAGATATTTTTTAATCATATAGGATGGGCTGGCAATGTAACTATATGTGATGTGATGGCTAATTTTACTAGAATAGATGCTGATACAACATCTATATCAATACCGGGATTTTATAGTAGAAGTATCAATACATGGAATGGAACGGTAACAGATTGTATTAATGTAAATAGATATAGTGATTTTAAACCAGTAGCAGCACTTTTTTAATTATGGCAGATAGATACTGGGTAGGAGGTGGTTCTAGCACGAACTGGAATGCAACTGGTAGCACTAATTGGAGTGCTACTTCAGGTGGTTCTAATAATGCAAGTGTGCCAACAACAGCAGATAATGTAATCTTTAATGGAGTAGGAGCAAGTGCTAATGGAACTAGCACAATAAGTACAGCTATAACTATCTTATCATTAACATATACATCAGGATTTACTGGTGCTATGGTTCATACAGGAACACTTTCATTTACAAGCAATATAACACTACATAATAACTATACTATTTCTGGAACAGGTGCATTAAATGTATTAGGTGCAAGTGGTACAATGACTTCCAATGGTAGGGTATGGCCTAACAGCTTAAACCTTGCTGGTGGAGCAACAACAGTAGTAAAAACATTAGCTGATAATTGGAGTGTCAATAATCTTGTTGCTAATAGTACAACTACAGCATTGAATGGAAGTACTATTTATACAAATCAGTTGAGTATATTAAGTGGTAATGTTACTGGAACTACCAATATAATAATGGTAGGTACTTCATGGACAGGAAGTGCAACATCAATTCTTAATAATAATCTAACCATTGAAAGTGATGTTGTATTAGGTGTAAATGTGAACTATGGTACAGGAACTTTAACTGTTAATGGTACATTAGATACAACGACTAATAGTAATACATTGTATTTAAATAATTCACCAACATTAGAAACTACTAATGTATTCTGGAATAACATTATTATTACTTCAGCTAATCAAACTATAACGTTACTTTCTATGTTAGAATCAATGAGTCTAACTTATGCTGCAAC
>Ga0105091_10000058_pt1 | contig 36798 bp, 47 predicted proteins | sample PPLLak1March2015_FD_87022 | JGI IMG/M metagenome (GOLD analysis project Ga0105091, IMG submission 87022) | Freshwater sediment microbial communities from Prairie Pothole Lake near Jamestown, North Dakota, USA - PPLs Lake P7 Core (1) Depth... | ecosystem: Environmental > Aquatic > Freshwater >... | reverse complement strand
CCCATGTACGCCCTCGCCTGTGCCGAGTAGGTGCGATCCGGCTCAAGGGCACCTAGCAGCAGCGTTGGCTGCTCCTGCGGGTTGTCAGGCTCCCCAGGATCTGGTGGCGGTGGAGGGGGAGGTGGCAGGACGTAGTGCGAGACCCCTTCGACGATCACCTCGTAGTTGTCGACAGCGGCCAGGGGCATCCACGTAAGCGTCGCCGAGAAGTCTGCGATGTCAGTGGCGGTGAGGTCCACCGGGGCTGAGATCGGTGGCGAGACGTACGTCGCGACCTGGATGTTGGCGGCGCTGTCGGCGAGCCGCAGCCGGTAGATCGTCTCCGGGATGCTGGCCATGTCATAGCGGGTGCCGGTGCCTGAGTAGAGCACCTGTGAGGTGTCCAGGTTAGTCAGCGTCCAAGTCGTCGATGTGCCGACCCACTCGATCACCGTGTCCACCCATGGCGCGAGCCCGCCGCGCACCGACAGGGAGTCGATGCTCACCCGTGTTCCCCGGCGATTGCTCGGAGAGCGGCCACGTACTCCTCGGAGGAGCCGGTGACGACCAGGGTGTTGTTGGTGATGTTGGTCTCGGGGATGGTGTCCAGTTGCAGCACCTTGGCGCGGGCCTGGATCACACGCAGGGCGAAATCTGCGGCACGAAGGTTGCCGCCCATCGCCTGCGCCCAGTAGGCATCCTGCAGGCGGTCCAGCCGGGCCACTTCGAGTTCCAGCATCTGCCGCTTGGACTCGGTGCTCACGTAGGCCGCCGCCTGCTCCATCGCTCTGGCAACCGACTGGCTCGCTGCCGACTCGGTGAGCCCAAGAGCCTTGGCGATGGAGTACCAACTCTTGCCGTCCTGGCGCATCTCGTAGGCCAGACGGGCCTGCTCGTCCTGCCTTTCCTGCTCTTCCAGCGCGGTGGTTGGCACCGCGCGAATGAGTGGGCGCTTAGTCATCAGGCTCCTTCAGAGTTCCCAGAAGCACTCGTGCCTCGTAGTCTCGCACCACGGCGCTGATGTCCCCGTTGTTCTTGAGCATGGATCGGTCGCGCTCATGCCGCGCCATCCCGCCCCACACCCCGTGTGGCTCGTGCCTTTGCAACGCGAAGATCAAGCAGTCCTGCTGTACCGGGCACTGCCTGCACACGGCTTTGGCCATCTCGATCTGTCGCATCGACATCGGCAGCCCGTCGTTTCCGCCGAAGAACAGGTCCACCGTCATCCCGGAGCAGAGGGCTGACTCCCTCCAGAAGGGCCGCGGCGTACAGGCTGATGCACGTGGCGTCGATGAGGTCCTGATCTGCGTCGCATCGACCGTGGCGAACGGGTTGTTCCCGCTCCAGCCACTCGGCGACTTCGTCCTTGCTGGCATTGCCACGCCCCACCACCTGTTTCTTCCAGGCCGATGGCGCGACCAGCACGACCTGTGCGCCTGCTGCACCAGCGGCTGCGGTCAGAGCACCTGCCATCATGGCCAGGCCGATCCCGGTCCTGTAGTTGCGAGAGGCACCGACGATGGGGCTCTCGACAGCGACGATGCCCGGCTTCGTGCTCAGCACGTGACCGTACAGCCACTCCGCAAGCAGTTGCCTGCTGACCATGTCGTCACCCGGTGGCATCCGGATCACATGGGTGGAAGCAGAGAGGGAGTGGACCACGGCAATCCGACGACTGCCGTAGTCCACTCCCAAGGGATCGGTCACGATCCCAGTGTGCCTGTCAGGCCATGTCCATAGACGACCGGACAGACGTGCCCACCGAGCGGATGATGTCAACCTGCGACCGCAGGTTGCTCACAATCGCCTTGGAGCCCTTGACCCAGATCTCGTCCGCGTCCGCCTGGATGACCTGTTCCTCGCACATGAGCAGTGCGATGTCGGCCTTCTCCTGCACCGTCAACTTGTCGTTGCGGTACTTCTCGGAGATGTCCGCCCGAGCCCGTGCCAGCGCCATCTCCAGCACACGCTTGCTGTGGGTGAACGCCGACTCGGCCTCGATCAGATCGGTCGTGGCCTCGTCCAGCGCAGCGCCGAGGGAGAGCAACTTGCGCTCCACCTCGTAGGGCGTCAGCAGAGGCTCAGTCATCCTCGTCCTCGTACTCCGCGTAGTCCTCGGGATCGTAGGGACGAATCAGACCTTCTGCGATGTCCGAGATGGTGTCGTACAGACGATGGATGTCATTGCCTCCCGAGAACAGCCTGTCTGCCTCGTGCAGATGGAGGTCCAGCACCCCACGAGCGACCGCTGGGATCGCGTCCACACCGACATGGGTGCCGTCTTTGGGGTTGACCATCACCCCGGCGTCGGCATTCAGATCGGTGTATCCCTCCAGGAAGAGCGTCCACCCTGCGAAGCACATCCCTGTGCCGCACATCTCGCCCTTGCCGTCCGGGGCGGACATGACCAATGGCTGGAGCCAGTCGCCCTGGTCCCAGTACAGCCCCTTGAACTTGCTGTCATCGGAGGCCTTCCGCAATGCAGCGACCTCTTCGATCACGGCCATCACGGCATTCAACTTCACGAAGTCAGCCATTGACTTCCTCCTCAGGCAGGGTCAGCGCATCCCAGCACTGCGGATGGGTGCCCGAGATCAGCATCTCCCGCTTCTCCGGCGTCCAGTGGGCGAAGGCGACCTGGATGTACTCGCCCTTGGACCAGGCGGTGAAGCCCTCCTGGTCGTCGGGGCTGTCGTCGAACTCGACCGTGCTCAACTGCCCGCAGTGGACACAGGTGCCGAACACCTTCTTGACCGAGATGGTGTCGCTCATCCCTGGATCTCCTTGACCACCGGGATGGACAGGGCGGAGTCTCTGGCGTCACCCATGGCCATCATCACAGTGCGCTTGATACGCAGGTCACGCTCTGCCTGTGCCACCACGCGCAACTGCTTCTCGATGGCCTTGCTCAGGTGCCCCCGGAACTCGTCCACCGTGACCGGGAACAGCGCAACCTCGGACTTGTCGGTGAACACCTTGACGGTGGCCTTGTAGTCCTGGCCGTAGCCCTCCGGGGTGAACTCCAGGGTGACCAGCGAGGCCTGCTCGCCGTTGTTCAGCACCTCTGTGACGGTGCCCATGACGACGGTGGGGTCCCCGTAGGACGGGGTCTCCAGCCGCTTGTAGATGTCGCCCACGCCGATCTCGGTGATCTGCACCACCGTGGCGTTGGGCCGGATGAGATTCCTAATCTCCATGCTGGTCTCCTTCGGTTGGGACGTACAGCCCTTCCTCCGTCAGGAGGAAGAAGGGGTATTCACCTGTCGGGTCATACAGCCGGACGAACCGCTGCATCGGTACTGCAGCAGGGTCATCCGCTTCACGCACCAGCCAACCACGCTGGTATGACATGGCTGGCTGGGCGTGGATCGAGTGCGTCCCTCCGTTGTGGTGGAAGTGGCACGTGATCATGAGGTTCGTGACCTCGTCGGTTCCGCCTTGTGAGCGCCGCTTGCGGTGATGCACCGCGAACGAGTGGGTGAGCGGCTCACCGGCAACCTCGCAGTGACCGGAACTGCGCTCGTACAGGTCGTTGCGCAGCCGCAGTGAGGTGCTGGTCACCACTTGGTGGAGGCCTCTGCCGAGGGGCAGATGTGGTGGTAGCCGCAGCCGGTGAACGTGGGACCGCTCAGTGGGACGCACTCCGGGATCATCGGGGGCAGCACCCCGTGGTCCACGGCGTCCAGGACCGGCAGCGCCAATTCCTGCAGTTCCCGGTAGACAGCCGGGTCGAAGGTGACCCGGAACTCGTGCCAGTCCACCGTGTAGGAGCGCCGCTCGTAGACGATGGACGCCTTGTCGGTGCCAGCCGCCTTCATGTAGGCGTGCACCTGACGGAGGTGGGAGCGGGTGGGCTCCCGTGCCGCCATCCGCTGCTCGAACAGCCTCGGGCCGGTGACCTTGAACTCGAAGACCGAGCCGTCCGGCATGAGCCCGTCGAGACCGCCCCGGATGCCCAGTTCGGGCACCTCCACCTTGGTCTCGATGTCTGACAGGAACCCGGCGCTCAGGCCCGCCTTCTGCCAGTAGTAGTGGCGCTGGGTGCCGTCATCCATGAGCGTGGTGTCGCCCTTCTCGTTGGGCGCTCCCATCCATGAGAAGACGTGGAGCCGAGCGCACATGGAGTTCAGGTTGGACGGCCTGATCCGACCCCGGCCATCGGAGCGGTTGGTGTGTGGGCTGTTGTCCTTGATCTCCTGAGCAGCCACACGCATAACAGCGGTTTCGGTCATTACACCGTCCCAGTCGTGCATGGCCTGCGTGACCGGCCTGTCCCCTCCCATCAGCAGGTCTGCGACCTGGTCGGTGAACTTGCTCATGAGTCGTCCTCCCACACCAGAGTCACCAGATCGCCGGTTGTGCTCTCCCAGGTGACAGAGAAGTCAGGGCCTTCCCGTTCCATGTCCTCTGCAGCCATGCGCACCCATTCCGGGTTGACCTTGACGAAGTGCTCCTGCGGACTCATGTGGTCTCCACCTTGACCTCGAAGGGCTCCGTGCCCACGCAGTCGAACATCGACAGGGTTTCCCCGGTCACCATGCCCACCGGGTCGTCGCTCTCACCCCACTCAGCCAGGCTGAAGTCGAACTTGTACGTGACAGTCACAGTCACGGTCTCTGGCGTGCTCATTCGGAGGCCTCCACGGCGTTGTTCAGGATCTCGTTGATCTTGGCGTCAGCCTCGACGATGTGTTCCCAGTTCTTCATCGAGATGTCGATCCAGGCGATCACCGGGTGCTCCGATCCCTTGATCTTGACGAAGACGCGGCACCTCCACTCCACATCGTTGTGCAGCAGGACCCGGTCGATGACATGTAGTCCCTCCGGATCGACCTGCTCCTCCAGCCACTTCGGCTCCAGTGCCCGGTTCCGGTTCTTGGCGTCCTCGTTGAGCATCCTGAGGACGTTGGTGGTCACTGCTGGGTGTTCGGCACTCATTCGGTCTCCTCTCCTAGCACTTCCAGAGGCAGCGTCAGGTCCGCCTCTCTGTTCCACGGAAGGTCAACAGACCAGTCCCGTGAGTGTTGCGGGCACAGCATCTGCTGCACCCTGCGCCATGACTCGTCTGCGCTCTTGATGGTCCTTGTGGTGGGCTCGGTTCCGACCGGAACAAACCGTCCGCACCACCGGCACCTGTCGCGGTTAGTCATCGTCACTTCCTACAAGCAGTGCGAGCACATCCTTCTGGAAGCAGGTGCACTGCCGGTACTTGGGACTGCGAAGTTGGATGGAGCAGATGTTGGTGTGACCCAGCGCCTCCACCTTGGCGCGGAGGTCAGCACGCTCATCGAGGCGAACAGCCTGCACAACGTCAGCCGCCGCTGCCGAGTAGTACAGCCAGCCTGCGTCCAGTTTGTCCCGCTCATCGGCGCGAACCTTGGCGATCAAGTCGCACTGACATGCAGCCATGGCCGTTCCGGGAGAATGCCAGTACTGCGGAGCGGGACACCGCAAATCGTGGTCAGTCATCGCCGCTCCCGCGCAGGGCGGGCTTGGCGACGAATCCGTCGATGCCGCAGTACCGATTGCCGCTCCCCATCCGATTCCGCACATGGACCCACTCAACCTCCGGCGGGTACGAGCCCGACTCCGGATGACGGATCGGCTTGCCGCAGTTGGCGCAGATCGCGGTATCAGGCTGAGTCATCGTCGCCCCCGTCGATCAGGGTGATCACCCGGTCCAGTGCCATGTTCCACATCTCACCGAGGTCGTCCTTGAAGTTGGTTCGCAGCGCCTCCACTTGATCGCGGAAATCGGTCAGGACAGCCTTCCTGAAGCGTCGAGCGTCCTTCTCGCCTTCGAGCCTGCCCAAGCGGATCGGGTAGCACTGACACCATATGGAGGCGAACCACGCCTGCCAGTTCTTCGCCCGGGATGCTGGGCACATCGGGTCGTGAGCGTCCTGCCATCTACTCATCGCCGCCCCCGTCGATCAGGGCTAGGACCGCTTGATAGCGAGGATTGCTCCAGTCGGAGTGCATCTCGTTGAGCAACGCCTCCACCTTGGCGCGCAACTGGTCATGGGCCATGCGAACTCTTGGGATCACGTCGGCGTAGCACTTCTCCATCTCATCGGCACGGACCTTGGCGATCAGCAGGCAGTCACATGCGTCGCCGGGTATGCCCGTGTTGATTGCACACAGCGGGTCGTGGTCAGTCATCCTTTCTCCTGCTCGGCGATGAAGTCGATGATCTCCTCCAGATCACTGAGTTCGTTGCCTCCTTCGAACAGGTCATCGGCCTGATACGTGGTCAGGTCCAAGGAGTCCGTGGCGTACTCCTCGATGCCGTCCATCGCCAACGTCTCCCCGGTCGTCGGATTCACCATCACGCGCTCGTAGCCATCGACATCGGTGAACCCGTCCAGGTACGCGGTCCATCCGGCGAAGCACATGGCCGTGCCGCAGGACGGGCCGTTGTCCACGTTATCCACCAGGTCGATGTCCACCAGGTCGATTGGGAACGCCTCCCTGATCCACTCGTCCTGCTTCCAAAAAAGCCCCTGGTACTTGTGGTCCATGGGCTTGGCAGTGGGGTGCTCCTGCAGTGCCGCCAACTCCTTGACGATGCCCAGCACCGTCTTCAACTTGCTGATGTCAGCCATTGGTCTCCTCCTCCAGTTCGTCTTCGTACACGGCGACCCACACGATGCGTCTCCGTCCTTGCGACACCCGTCGCACACCGCTGTCCCTGATCAGGCTCTCGTCCACCAACTCCACCCGCCGGGGGCGTTCGGTGTTGCCGATCATCGACCGGTGCGCCCGTATACCGTCGTCCGTGGCCCCGTAGTAGCCCTGGTCGACGATGAAGTCGTAGACCTTCCTGCGCAGCGTTCCTGATCTTGGAAGGATCATCCGGGCCGCCTCATGCGCTGTGTCGGGATGATCGCGCCGCGCCTTGCCAACGTCATCGTCGAATCCGTTCATCTGGTCTCCTTCTCGAACTCCAGCCCCTTGAGGGCTCCAGCGGTGTGAAGCAGGGCGACTGCCCCAGTGCACTCAGCCGGGTGGACACCCAGACCGAGGTTCTTGCTGCCGGTCACCAGCCTGTTGGACACCCTTGTGGCGAAGTCGTCCAGGCTCGTGTACGGCTGGTTGCGGACGATCTCCTCCGCAGTCTTGACGCCGATCCCGTTGATGGAGAGCAGTCCCTTGTAGATGAACTGCGCCCGTGGATCGGCCCGGTAGGTGACACCTGATGTCCGCACGTTCGGGGGCCGGATCGCGACCCCTGCGGCAACGGCAGCCGTCAGGTACTGCTTCGTGCGCTCCTTCTCAGAGGCACCCGAGTGGGCGGTGAGCATCCCGGTCCAGAACGCCACCGGATGGTGCAGCGAGTACCACGCCGACTTGTACGCCCACACGGCGTAGGCCACGGCGTGGGACCTGTTGAACGAGTACCCGGCGAAGGCGGCCAGCGTGTTGCTGAGCCATCGCTGATCCTCATCGGACATGCCAAGCCCAGTGGCCAGTTCACCGATCCGCACCGACATCTCAGCCAGCACGAGCCCGGCGTCATGGACACCTGCGTTTGAGGCCTTGATGGCTCCCCTGGCAGCCTCGATCTCCTCGATGGTCATGCCCAGACCACGGAAAATCTCTATGGCCTGCTCCTGGTAGAGCAGGATGCCGTAGGTGTCCTTGGTCACGCCCGCGATCAGCGGATGCCGTTCGGGCACCTTCAACTCCTTGTTCCGACGGCGCAGGAAGTCATCGGTGGCCCCGGAGTCCATCGTGGCCGGACGGAACAGGGCCACCGCAGCCACCAGGTCCTCGATCTTGGATGGCCTCAGCCGCCTGATCCCCTGCTTGGTGGAACCTCCTTCCAACTGGAAGATGCCGGTCACGTTTCCCCGGTTGATGTGGGTGTACACCTTGCCGTCACCGGGTGGCACGTCCTTGTGCTTGACCCCGGACACCTGCTGCATGACCCGGATCGCGGTCAGCAACTTCAGGTTGAGCAGGTCCAACTTGACCAGCCCCAGCCGTTCCACGTCGTCCTTGTTGAACGCCGAGACCATGTAGTCCTTGCCGGTGACGGCCAGTTGCGGGATCTCCGCGATCGCCTGCTCGTCGTCGGTGATGATCAGCCCGGCGGCATGGGTGGACCAGTTCTTGTACGCCCGGTACCTGTCCAGCGCCTGCAGCCGCTTCCAGTCCTTGGCCGGGATCTCTGCGTTCCACCGATCATGGGCTTCACGCGGCCACCTCTTGCGGTCGGACCCGTGCTGCTCCTCGATGATCTTGCCGAGGGCGTACTTGTACTGCACCGGCAACGATCCCCGCTGTGGCTTGGCGGGGTCGAAGTCGTCGTCATCCTCTGCGGTCAACTTGAACTTCGACCATGTGCCGATCCGCAGGGTGTGGAACCTGCTGCCCAGGTACTCGAACATCGACTCCCTGAACTCAGGGTCCATGTCGATGTCGATGTCCGGGGGTTTGGTCCGATCCGTGGACAGGAAACGGTCGAACCGCAGCCGCCATCTGATCGGCTCGAACGAGGTGATCCCCAGCAGGTAGCAGACCAGCGACCCGCTGGCGCTGCCACGAACCGACCAGACGATCCCCCGTTTCTCCAGTTCGTCGCACACCTCCTTGACCAGCATCAGGTACGGGGCGAACCCGGATGACTCGATGACCTCGTACTCGTCCTCCAGCCGGTTCCAGAAGGTCTTCCCGGAGACACGGGCGATGTGCTTGGAGTGGATCGCCTCTGCGAGGTTGTGGTCGCAGATCGTCTTCAGCGTTCTCATCGGGTCCTCGGTGAGCGCCATGTCGGGCACCCGCAGGTGGTAGGACTCCAACTCCGGGATGCGGACGTGGGCCATCTTGTAGAGGTCCAGCATCCCGTCCATCGCCTTGTCCCAGATGTGCTTCGGGTAGAGGTGCTTGACCTCGTCGAAGCCCACCATGTGGTAGCCCAACCTGCCGGGCCACTGCGCCTCGTCAGGACGACCCCAGGACGTGAGCCACTTGTACATGTCGTGGTCTGCCCGGTCCTGGGCGTACACGTAGTGGCTGTCCTGGCTGATCACGGTGGGCAGCCCCAGCCGCTCGGACACCGCGTGGAGCATCTTCACGTGCTCGGTGTCGTCGTGGGCCTGGTCGGATATCTCGTGGTGCATCAGTTCTATGGCGAACCCCGAGCCGAACCACCCGTCCAAAGCCTTCAGGAGCCCCAGGACGGCTGTTGGAGAGCCTTCTCGCAGCATCCTGGGGCCAAGGCCGAACCAGCAGCCAGAGAGCCCGTAGATGCCGTCCAGGCCCCCGTTCTCAGCCGCGTACGCCAGATCACCCAGGTCTATGACCGGCTGGTAGTAGAACTGGCGATGGCTCTCGTTGTGCAGCGCCACCAGGTTCCGATAGCCGGTCAGGCTGGTGGCCAGCATCGTGAGGTGGAAGGTCTCGGCCCGCTTGCGGCCCTTGCCCTCCCTGCTCCGCTCGAAGGCCACATAAGCCTCGATGCCCGGAAGGGGCTCTATGCCATTCTTGCGACAGGCCAGGTAGAACGGAACGATCCCACCCATATTGCCGTGATCGGTCAGAGCCAGCGCCGGAAAGCCCAACTGCTTCGCTCGGGCGACGATGTCCACCGGATGAGGGAGGGCATCCTTCGCCGAGTACATGCTGTGAACGTGTGTCCAAACCATGTGTTCTCCCAACGGAAAGGGAGGGAGCACGCCGAAGCGCGCCCCCTCCCAGTGACCGGAACTACAGGTTGTTCGCGGCAGCACTCTCAGCGAGTGCTTCCTTGGTGACGCCGCGCTCCACATCGAGCCCAGCCTTGGCGTGCATGGCACGGAGACGCGCCGGGCTCATCGCCAGGTACTTCTCCTTCGCGGAGTCGCCGTTGCCCTTGGGCGCGGCCTCCTTGAAGATGTCGAAGGCCTCGGCGTTGATCTCCTCCATCGCAGCAGCCGCCTCCTGCACGAAGTCAGGGGCGTTGGAGGTGTCGATGGGCTGACCCGAACGGGTGGGGAAGGACGCCAGAATGGCGTCCAACTCCTGGCGCTGCTCGATGAGCACCTTCCTGATGTCGAGGGCGTCTCCCAACTGCGGGTGAGGAGGCACCTCGACGGCCTTGCCGTCACGGATCACAGTGCTGCCGGGACGGACCCCATGTATGGCCACCCGCCACTTGTAGCCCTCCCCGGTGTAGAGGAGTTCGTAGGGACGACTCTGGATCTGGAAGTTCTCCTCCTCCTTCTCCTTCCCGGCGAAGTACCCCTGGATGTCATCCCGGGCGCTCATGCTCATCTTGAGGATCTTGTGGTAGCCGGTGATGGCGTCCACCACGTTGACGGCGCACCGCTCGGTCACCTTGATCAGACCGTTGGCGTCGGTGTTCTTCGACCCGTTGATCCACATCTGGTTGCCGGGAGCGCCTGCGGTCAGGGGATCGAGGTTGTTGTCGATCTCCTTGACGCGCTTGCCGGTGATCTGGTTATCGACCATGCGGTAGTCGCGCACCGCGATCCCGAAGCGCATGTCGCTGGGAAGGTCCGGCCCCACCTTCAGGCCCTCACGGGTGTTCAGTTCCCTGAAGTTGACCCAGTCGCCCGCGAACGAGCCGGGCTTGGTGAGGAAGTAGAACAGGTGGGGCGTGTCAGCCTTCAGGCTGGTGATGAAGACCCGTGACTGGTCCCCACGTCCGGGACGTGATGCGGCTTCCTCGTTGTCGAGGAAGTTCCACTCGCCAAAGTCCATGCTCAGTGCTCCTTGCTCTTGGTGATGAATGCGTCTCTGGTCTCCAGTGCGATGACCAATGCGTTGTCGGTGGCCCTCAGCATGGCCTCCTCCTGCACCTCTCCGGTGTGCACGTAGGTCTCGTACTCACCTCTGGCCCATGCCTGCTGCCCGTTCAGGTAGAACTGGAACGAGATGCTGGCGACGGCACGGTCCTGGTTGCCCTGCTCCGGGCGTCCCATGGGCATCTGGCCGCTCATTCGGTCTCCTCCTTGACCCTGGTGATCAAGGTGTAGGACCGCTTGGGAACTGAGATCACGAACCTTGTGTTCATGTCCTCGGTGATCTTCCCGTCGCGGATCGCCTGCAGGTACAACTTCTTGTCAGCGACCCGCTTGGTGACGATCTCCCAGATCTCGGGGTACTCCTTGGAGATGACCTCGTCCTGGAACTTGTCGGTGTAGCCACGGACCACGGTGGCGACAACACGATCATCACCGTCATCGACCGTGTAGTCCTTGGCCACGACCTTGTCGAGGTAGGACTCGATGTCCTTGATCTCCAGGATGATCTCGTCCCGCTGCTGCTTCAGGCTCTCAAGGCGGAGAATCTCGATCTCCAGGTCCTTCGCGTCGTTGTGCTCCATGGCTTCCTCATCTGTCATGCGTGGTCTCCTTCTTCCTTCTCTGTGCAATGGACTCCACCGTACTGCGGAGCCCTGACATTGCTTTCCCGGTCATCAGATCGCCGGGATCGTTCACTCCCTGAGTAGCCCAGTCATGGGTGATGACCCGGGCTATCGGGGAGCAGGCACGCACCGCCCGCTCACTGGCCTCGTAGCCAGCGCGGTCGGCGTCGAACGCCGCGACGATCAGTCGCGGTGCCGCATCCCGCAGCAGGTCGATCTGCGGGACATGCACCCCCGAGCCATAGCAACCCAGCACGGACCAGTCCCCAGGGACATCGCCGTCGTAGTGGATCGCCATGACATCGGAGGCACCCTCGACGAGGACGACCACGTTCTTGGGGTCGAGCCTGCCGAAGAATGTGTCGGAGGTCCGAGCACCTGCCGGGTACAGGTACTTGGGATCGCCCTCCTGACGTTGCACAACACCCCTCGGTCGCCCGTCAGGGCCACGCAAGGGGTAGGTGGGATTGCCGGTGAGCGGGTGAGTCCCACACCTGAACCACTCAGCCACTTCAGTCCCATACCGACTCGACCAGTACGGAGATGGCTGGTAGGCGTCGAAGATGTCCAGCCATGCCTCTGCGTACACCCGTGGCTTGGCCCTGCCGGACAACACCGACAGGGCCTCATCGACCGTGGGCACATGGTCGTCCAACGTCCCGTGGGCCTGGCACGCGTAGCAGTACCAGACCCCCAAGGCGACGTTCACGGACGCAGAGGCATGCGTGTCATCATGAGATGGACAGACGAAGGGACGCTCGATGCCCTGGCCGAACGCAAGTGCCTCAGCCAGTGTGGTCAATGGACTGCATCCTCTCCAGAAGGACATTCGCCTCTTCGAGGGTGAAGTGGGCCTGGTCGCCCATCGACTTGGCCAGGGTGAGCGCCAGTGCCAGTCCATACTGAACACCCGTGTAGAAGGCCTCCTCAGGGTCTGGCGTCAGCCCTTCTGGCACACCCACATCCATGCGCATGATGGGATGGCCGATCACCTCGATGATCGCCGTGAGCAAGATGTCGGCCACCTCACCAGCCGTCTTGGTGGCGTGCTCGCTCAGTGCGTCCACGGGATCTCCTCCAACCTGTCCTGTGTGTCCAGCGCATGGGCCACTCCGGCCCACACCGTGGAGATGAGCACAACCACTGCCGCAAGCCCCCACAGCAGCCGCCAGGGGCTCATTCGGGCTTCTCCGGCATCCGCTCCGCGATGATCACGAGTGCCTTGCCGATCTCGATGAGCGTGTCGAGGATCAACTTCTGCGTCTGTGCCTGGCTTACCTGTGCAGACAACGCCTGCATCTCGATATGGGTGAGTCCCATGTCAGCCACGCCCCCTGAACCACTCAACAGCCTCGGCGATCACTGACTCCGGGTAGGACTGGACGACTCCCCAACGCACGCTCTTGACCGTGCCGATCCTGATGCCCCGCTGACGGCACAACTTGGAGGCCCGCTTGCCGATGATGGACGCGTTGGTCTCATCGACTGAGCCACCGATGTGGTTGAAGTACCCGACGATGGTCGTGTACCCATCGTCAAGGTCACCGATGGCAGACAACTTGCGCTCCACCTCGTTGGTGCGCTCAATCAGATTCAACTGCTCTGCCTTGACCCTGACCAGTTCCAGGAGCATGGCTCCTTCAGGGTTTGCAACCAACCGAGCCATGTTGTCCGACGAGACACCGGGCATGGCGTGGCCATGCTTGCGCAGGCTCTTCATGTGATCTGCCACCACCCGTATGAACTGCTTGGTCTGTGGCTTCCTCGACTGCATGATGATCTGGTAGGCAGCGGTCTCGCTGACGATGATCGTCTCCTGAGGCCCGCCAAGGGTGTCACTAGTAATGACACCCTTTTCGTCGTCATCCAACCGTGAAGCGACCTGCCGGTGGTTGTTGATGCCCAGCATCCGACAGAGGGTCACCAGGACGATCCAGGGCTCACCATCAGGACCGGGCCTGAACTCCAGGTTGTCTCCGCCCCATGCGAGGGGCTGTAACTCAGCACTCATTTCTGGTCTCCTTTTGATTCCAACTCTTGTGCGCGCTGCTGGAGCGCGGCGTACAACTCCGACATCCCAGGTTCATGCAGCAACATCGTCATCTCGTCGGATGTCAGCCCGTAGGAGTAGATGCCGTTCACTCGAAGGCTCTGCATCATCTCCGGGACGATCTCTTTCCACTCCTGCAAGACGGAAAGTTCGTCGTCTGTCAGGTCGTCAACTTCGTCTTCCACTGGTCTCCTGTACTGCTAGTGAGTGATTGATTTCTCCGCGTCCTCGTACATGGCCTCGTTGGCCTCTTCGAAGGAAATCTCCACGGCTCTGGCTGAGTCGTGGGTGAACCGCGTGTAGAACTTGCGACCGGACACGCCATGCCGGTTCTTCAGGATGGTGTTCAGGATCACCGTCTCGGACATGCGCAACATGCTGATGAGCACCGTCGGGTCCTTGTTGAACTGGTCGGTCTCGGCGGTCTGGCTCATCTTCGCCTCGGTGGCGTTGTAGGCGCTCCGATTCAACTGGAGCGCCGAGAGCACCGGGACGTTGTGGTGCAACGCGATGTCGCGCAACTCCGATGAGATGGCCGCAGCCAGCCGGTAGTCCGTGATGGCCCGAAGACCTTCAGGGGACCTGATCTTCGACACGTAGTCGATGACCACCATCGTGCCCTCCTCCGCCACTGACTCGATGTCAGCGATGGATGTCGCGCCGGTGTAGATGGTCAGAGCGCCGTAGTCAGCGGTGCGGGCAGCAAGGATCTCGTCGAACTCGGGTGTGCCGAACTCGACATCAATCCCTGCGGTGAGCATCCGCTGGATGCGCTCGTCGGTCTCCAGGGCGGTCATCTCCAGGTTGAAGAAGGCCACGTCCCAACCAGCCTCTGCGGCCATGATCGCGTGCTCGATCAGCCGGTAGGACTTGCCCATCCCCGGCATCCCAGCGATGTACCAGAGGTTGCCGGGCTGGATGCCCTGGCAGATGTTGGACATGGTCCCTGCCAACACCGGGACCACAAGTCCCAGATCAGTCTCAGGACGCACGATGGGCAGATAGGCGTTGGTCACCTGCAGTTGCCCGATCGGGGTGGCTGTGGACCGTGCTGATGTTCGCCACAGTTCACCGGCATCCTCGATCCGGCCCTCGCTGAGTAAGGTGCCCACCTTACTCAGGTTCCGCAGCATGTGCCGCTCCTGATGGGCTCGTTGCAACTGCTTGCATGCCCAGACAGCAGAAACCCCCGGCCTGTACGGGAACCGGGGGAACTTGTCGAGGAGCAGTTGCAGCGGAGGGGCGGACTTGGCCTGCTGCTGGTACAGCCTGAGGAACTGGTTGACCTGCTTGTAGGCCATGAAGTGGTCCACGGTGATGCCGTGAGCCTCCGGGTTGTAGTTGCCTCCCTGCACGAGGGCCGAGATCACATAGGCCTCGGGCGGTAGTTCCTGTTCTCCTGTCTGACTTGTGACGATGGACAGATGGGTCGGCACAGCATCCAATCTGGTCTCCTTCCAGATGGTCCTGGGAAAGCAAGAAGCCCTCACCAGAACGAGTGTCAGGTCGTTCAAGCAAGGGCAGCGAACCACAGATTCAGGGATGATCGCCACTGCGAGGTGGACAGAGTTCTCCCGTCGTCTGTAAGAACATTATTTCACACATGCTGACACCACGCAACCCCTACTGACAACAACTTGCATGGACTTGACAGGTCCGATAGGATCGGGGCTACCCCAGTAGGAGCGACGAAGACGCGCCAGACGCCCGGGGCGGAGGCCACAAGCCGAAGCAGGGCGGCAGGGCGCGGAAGAGGAGCGATCCTCCAGCGGAGTTCACAGCCCAAATAGATTTTCTCTGGAAGAACTCACCTGGTGAAGTGCATGTAAAGGGAGCCAAGACCGAGCGCAAGCGAGGTCGCAGGCTCCCTCACTTGCTTACTAGGGGCGACGATAGTCGAAATGATCTTGAAACGCTGTTAGACATGTCCAGTGAAATCTCTTCTGGTGGGTGGTCCTCTCTCCGGTCAGTACTTGGACATGCCGGATGACGAGTTGACCGCAAGGGTCGAGGTTCCCGGTGGAAGACCGTCCCGCTATGTCAGGACCAGGGTCTCGGACAAGGATCATGAGACAGAGGTCTGGGGCTGGTCCCCGATGTGCTATCGGAGAGTCAAGGCTGTCTACATGTCACTGGTTGAACCCTGAGTAGTGTGGAACCGACACGAGGAGACCAGATGATCGACAAGAACGGTGAGTGGGTGGACACCCCCAAGGACTATGTCCTCACCTCCATCCCGGCAGAGTTCGAGACGCATGAGGTGTATCCACCAGAACTGATGAACGACAGGGCCAGGAAGTTGTACGAGGCCCTTCTGGAGGAGAACCCCTGGCTGCCACAGACCAATCAGGTCAGTGCGAGCAGTGATCTGGAACTCATCTTCGGAGCGAACCGAGAGGCCACCCTGTCTCTCACGGTCTTCATCAACCTGCCGGAGGACATGGAATGACCGTTCAGAAGCGCAAGCGTGATGACGAGCCCGACTTCCAGGCCTTCATCGAGGGCAACGAGATTCCACCTCACCTGGTGGAGAGCCTCAGTGTTCCAAGGCCACCGGGTAGCAGATGGCCTGATCCTGGACCACCCCTTGGGACAGTGCCTGAGCCTGATCCCGAACCACAGTTGGACCCATCAGCCGAGTACCGGATGGACATCCTTGGCAGAGCGGCCCACATCGTCACCCAGGACCGCAACGTCGCGTACGGATCACCGGAGCAGTCCTTCGAGCGGATCGCAGCCATGTGGGGTGCCTATCTGGGGATGGATGCCCTTCTGGCCGCTGATGTGGCAGCGATGTTGGCCCTGATGAAGATCGCCAGGATCGCCACCAACCCTTTACATGAGGACTCCTGGATCGACCTTGCCGGGTACGCAGCATGTGGTGCTGATGTGGCCCGCACCCTTGGCGTAGACAGTGACTGATGGCCGATAGGGCTGAGTACGTGATGAGGACCATCGAGGTCACTCACGTGGCAAAGCCCTACGGCACTGGCAGGGACACCAACCCTCCCCATCTCTGGGACCTCAGGCGCTTCGTGGAGGCATGTGAAGGGCTCTCGGACACCTTGGTGGTCAGCATGGTCAAGGGCTCCACCAGAGAGGCCAGCAGCCGATACACCCTGACCTTCTCGGTGAAGCAGTTGGAGCCGGTCACAGATGAGATGGTGGACGAGCGGGCCAAGGCCCTTTCTTGGTACCGCAGGCCCTTCGGAGGTGAGCCATCGGCAACCGGATAGTCCTCTGTCACTGGGCCGAGGGCGGACACTGGAACGCGATAGAGGTCAGCACCTCAGCCCTGAAGGGCCATGACAACCATGAGATGGACATCTGGCCACCTGTGGATGATGTGACCGAGGGGAGCAACTGGCCTGGCGGCGAGGCGATCTACCTCAACGGCTGTGTTCTTGCTTCGACGCCCGAGCCGAGCCCTACATCGTCAGGGACCGCCTCGCCATCTCCAACATTGCCAGAGACCGGACCGTTTGAAGTAGGCATCATGCTCATCTCTGCCCTCATCCTGATAGGTGGGGGCATCTTCCTGATACGTCTGGCGAGGCGGCTATGAGCAAGATCACCGAGCATCCCTACAGCGTGCGGATCGAGTACACCTACGAGGCAGGCACCTGGTGGGCCTATGCCAGCCTGCAGTTCTCATCAGCAGACGAATCCTTGGCTGAACTGAAGCACCGAACTCAGAAGGCATTGCACGAGATCCTCGGACCCGACCTGGAGTACGTCGAGATCGTCAACGAGCCCACGCCGTTCGTCCATCCGTGGAACTCACCTGATCTGAACCTGCCATGAGCATCGACGCACCAGAGCGGCGCATCCAGATCACCAGGCCCCCGGAGAATCCCGAGGAACTCTGGTGGTTCGTGAAGACCACATGGGGCATCTCGATCCCCAGAATGAAGGTGTGCGCAGACCACGACGCACCATTCGACGCCTTCTGCGAGGGCTACTTCGGGAACTCGACCAACTGGGTGCTCTGGTATGGGAGTCGTGGTACCGGCAAGTCCCTGATGCTCGCCCTGCTCGCTCTTACCAAGGCAGCCGCGCTGGAGATCAACGTCACCCTGCTGGGTGGGTCGATGGCCCAGTCCAACAACGTCCACGAGCATGTGGAGTCCCTCCTGGCATCACCGAACGCCCCTCGGTATGCCATCAAGAGCCAGATCAAGACTCAACTCCTCTTCGACTCCAATAACTGGGTGCGACCCCTTGCGGCATCACAGCGCACTGTGCGTGGTCCCCACCCCCACATGACCCTGCTCGATGAGATCGACGAGATGGAACGCCCCATCTACGACGCGGCCATGGGCCAGGCGATGGAGAAGCCCAACGCCAGGGGCCATGTGGTCCCTGAGATGGTGGTCGCCTCATCCACCTGGCAGAACCCCGTGGGCACCTTCCAGTCAGTCCGCGATGAGGCCCTGCTCAAGGGTCAGCCAGTGCGGACATGGTGCTTCCTCGAAGTCCTGAAGACGCCCACCAACCCAGACGGGTGGATGGACGAGGACTTCATCGACCGCAAACGGCAGTCCGTCCCAGCCGAGATGTTCCGGGTCGAGTACGAACTGGGCGAACCATCTGGTGACGCCCGTGCCTTCGACCTGACCAAGTTGGATCAGGCATGCGTGGACATGACGGCAGTCGATGAGACCCACAAGGGCCATGATGACGAGTGGGTCTACGCGAAGCCGGAAGTGACAGCCACCTATGCGGCAGGCGCTGACTGGGCCAAGGAGCGCGACATGACGGTGATGACCGTTGTGCGCACCGATGTGACCCCGTATCGCGTGGTGTACGTGCGCCGGATGAACCGCAAGCCCTGGCCGGAGATGATCGAGGCGTTCAACAGGATCACCCGCGACTACTCAGCAGTCAGCGCCCATGACGGCACGGGCATTGGCAACGTGGTCAACGACATGATCGACGAGCGCACCGTGAAGGTCGTCATGGTGGGCCGGGATCGGGTGCTGCTGCTCACCGAGTACGTGGCCGCCGTGGAGCGCGGGATGTATGTGCTACCTCGCAACACTCCGCTGCATATGGCACATAAGGCGGCCACAGTCGATGACTTGTACTCGACTGGACTGGGCCGCAAGTACCACCTGCCCGATGATGTGGCCGCCATGGCCATCTGCCATCGGGCTGTTGTGCGTCAGGCCCCACCAGCCCCTCCGAACACCGTCGGGATGACCGACTTCAAGCCCAAGTCGCTGGAGTCGTTGCGCCCAGAACCGGACACGCCCTTCTACGAGTCATCGCAGGACGGGGTGGTCACCATCAAGGAGGAGCCAGAAACGACCGTGTTCTGGCTCTAACCTCAAGGCATGAGCAGGTACGGCGGAGCGGCTGTCGTTGGACACATGTGGACCGATGAGGTCTCCAAGTTAGCCCCGGCTGACCCGCTGATCCTGCGGATCAGCAAGTTGTACTCCGAGTACAAGGTGCTGGAGCCGGGCACGCCTGATAGCACGGTTCCTCGGAAGAAGGCGCTGGGCCTGATATCGCGCAAGCCGAAGAAGGTTCGTGGTCAGAGACCTCTGGTGGAGTACCGCGACGATGATGGCAATCGCAGCGTGTACCGGGCTGGTGGCGAACTGGCCAGCGCCAAGGAGGTCAAGGAGTTCTCCATCGGCAACCGGGTCAGCAAGGTCTACTACGACGAGTACGGCAACCCGAGGCAGGGCATGACCGGCGGCCAGAAGGTCGCTCTGGGAGGCGCTGGGATCACCGCCCTTGGTGCCAAGCAACTGGTGGACGCCAAGAAGGTTCCCGCCATCGCGCATTCGAGGCTCAACTACGCCCGGGTCGTCCACGCCGAGAACACGGGCCTTCAGCATCGTGCGCAGAAGGAGTTCGACTTCCAGACGGGCCGCAGGCAGACCGCTCCGGTGGGTGCGAAGTGGACCCACAAGGGCAGGCTCAGGCGCTCCGAGCGCAAGTTGATGGACGCCCAGAAGGCTGCGGACAAGAGCCGCCAGGTGCTGACCAACAACGTGGCCGCTGTGAAGCCCGAGGTGCTGGCCCAGCGTGCCAAGCACATGAAGCGCGCAGGCAAGGGACTGGTTGTCGCTGGTATCGCGACTGCCACTTCTCCGCTGTGGGCCGATCGCTTCAAGAAGTCCGATGAGGTGTCCAAGACCATCTCCCAGGCCCGTTACGGCGGCAACATGGAGATGGGCCGGGCATGGCGTGGCGAGGAGAAAAAGGACCGCAGGGCTGCGGGCGTGGCAGTCGGAGGGGCAGGTGTGGCTGCAGGGGGTCTAGGGGCTGTGGCAATCGGCTCCAACCGTCTGGCACGTCCGCGTCCGAGAGGCGTTGAGTCCTATCGCGCTCAGGCTGCTGCCGCACGGGGCTTCGCGGAGCAGGAGAACAAGGCCGCTGCCAGGGCACAGCGACGCATTCGGGCCACCGAGAAGAAGGCCACGGTTCGTGTCACTGACCCTGCAGGAAAGATCAGCACAGCCATCTCCGATGATCCGGGCATCCAGCGCGTCCTTAGAGGCCACAAGGCTGCCAAGTTGGAGGCGACTCACACCCGTGCGATATGGGGAGGGGAGGCCGGTCGCGCTGACTCCGCTGCTAGGCGTGCTCCTGCTCTGATCGCCTCTGACAATGCAGGTCGTGTTGGCGCACGCAGGCTGGTGCGTGGAGGCAGAGCAGTAGCAGCCCTTGGCGCAGCCACTGCGATAGGCGCGGGCATCAAGGCCGAGAGGGATCGCGGAGGGTTCGGCAGGCACAAGAGGCCGCGTCCATGAGCATCATCGAGGAGCGTCGCCAGACCGGCCCTGAGGACTCATCAGGGGTCGATCAGCAGATGCTGGCCGAGGTCGAGCGTCTCAGTGAGTTCAGGGAACTGGGTGTCACCGGCCTCAAGCGCGCGTCCGGCTACCTCGATGAGGAGTTCCTTCCCCAACTGCGTGGGCGCAAGGCCGTCCAGATCTTCAAGGAGATGAGCGAGAATGAGCCGCTCGTGGGCGCGCTGCTCTTCAGCATCGACCGCCTCCTGCGCAATCAGGAGTGGCGGGTGGAGCCAGCAGGCAAGAGCAAGGACGATGGCAATGCGGCCCGCTTCGTAGAGGACTGCATGGATGACATGGAGCACACCTGGGATGACTTCATCTCGGAGGCGTTGTCATGCCTCGTCTACGGCTGGTCATGGCACGAGGTCGTGTACAAGCAGAGAAGGGGCATCTGGGCTCGCAACCCGCAGCAGGCGTCCAAACACTCCGATGGACTGGTGGGATGGCGCAAGATGCCCATCAGGGCGCAGGAAACGCTATTGCGGTGGGTGTTCGACGACTCTGGTGAGACGTTGGCGATGATCCAGTTGGCCCCACCCCGCTACCAGACCACCACGCTGCCCAGATCACGGAGCCTGCTCTTCCGCTACCGCCATCACAAGGGGAATCCAGAGGGCATGTCCATGCTGCGCACCATGTACCGCCCCTGGTACATGAAGAAGCGGCTGGAGGAGTTCGAGGCTGTTGGTGTTGAACGTGATCTTGCGGGCATGCCAGTTGTGAAGGTGCCCGCCGAGTACCTCAAGGCGAAGCCCGGCTCCGAGCAGGCCAAGACTGTAGAGGCCTTCAAGAAGATGGTGAAGGGAGTACGGCGCAATGAGCAGGAAGGCGTTGTCTTCCCCATCGCGTACGACCAGGATTCCAAGCAGCCGCTCTACACCTTCGAGTTGCTCGGTGGTGGTGGTGGACGCGCATTCAACACCGATCAGATCATCCGGCGCTATGAAGAGCGCATACTCCAGACCGTCCTGGCGGACTTCATCATGGTCGGCCATCAGTCCGTTGGCTCCTACTCGTTGCACACCGACAAGACGGGCATCTTCCGCACCTCGCTCAACAGCATCAGCCAGTCCATCGCAGATGAGTTGAACAGGTCGGCCCTGCCACGCCTCTTCAGGGCCAACGGCTGGAAGCCCGAGGCGCTGCCCAAGATCGTCCCCAACGATGTGGACTCACCGGACATCGCCCAGTTGGCGCAGTTCATGAGCGCCCTGGCTGGCACCGGCGTCACATGGTTCCCCGACGGCGAGTTGGAGAACTTCGTCAGGGATGCCGCACGTCTGCCCAAGTTGGACGACGACCAGGTGGAGAAGCGCCGCATGATGCAGATGCGCTCCGAGGCCACCCAGTTCGCCCAGACCAACCTGGAGTACCTCACCGCTCGCAACCAGATGGCCATGGCGATGAACCCGATGGCTGCCCAGCCCGGCACGGCGCAGCCGGGTGGTCCGGCTCCGGGCGGGCAGCCACCGTCACAGCCGCCTCCGGGAGGTCCGCCGCAATGAGCCGTGAGACGTACGCCATCGAACGGTGGCAGCGGAAGGTGGAGAAGTCCTACATCAATGGGCGCTGGACTCCGATCACAGCACTGCCCAAAGCCAAGGTGCTGCGTTCGGTGAAGCGCGGTCGCTTCGGTCAGAAGCACCTCGCAGGTGTGAACGAGGCTCGGAACATGACCGCCGCATGGACTGCCGGTGAGTACAAGAACTCGCGAGTGGCTTCCAATGTGGTGGGACGCGTAGGTCGCCACAACGCCACCACAGGTCTGGAAAGCAAGGCTGGACCGCATGTGATCCGCCCAGTGGCCCATGGTGGTAAGGCGCATGTGTCCCTCATGTCGAGCAAATCCAATCCCGCCATGCGAAAACTGGGGGCTGGCCGGGAGCAGACCGGGCTGAAGTTCCACACCCGTAAGGCCTTCATCAATGCCCATGAACTGGAGCATGCCAACGTCAACCGTCGCTCCGGGCTCTCCAGAACGCTGGCGGTCCAGAGCAAGATGATGGATCAGAACCCGAAAGTGCTGTCCCGGATCATCGGGGCTGATTCACGTGGCAAGCGCGCTCTGAAGGCTGAGCAGAAGTACCGGGTGGTAGGCACCAGGGCGAATCAGAAGTACCTGATGGGTGAGGAGGCCCGTGCTGACGTGCGAGCCACTCGCAGGCTGGGTAGCCAAGCGCCATTGTTCTCCGGTCACATCAACGACACCGGCAACCCAAAGGACTACCTGAAGGCCCGCAACCGGGTGGAGCGTGGCATGGGCATCCGTCGGACCAAGCGCCGCGAGATGTACTGGAAGGACTGACATGTGCGGACAGGTGGTGCAGGGCGAGTCCGTGACCACTGTGCTAGGGGTGCTCGGCTGCCTCTACGACGATCGTCCCCGGGACGCGACGCTGCTGATGGACCTGTACTCCAGGGAGTGCCACTCACGTGGTGCCAACGACGAGTGCGTGCTGTCCTCGATGCTCAGCGCGTCGGTGTACGTGACGCTCACCCTGCTCGGTGACCGGGGTCAGAAGAAGGTCGAGGACCTGAGCATGTGGTGGGCGGCGCAATGCCCGAGTTGAGCGATCAGGAGGAGCGCCGCAGGAGGCGGATCGCCGCTGCCAACCTTGCGGTGGGCGGCTCGATGATCGGCGGTGCGGCAGCGGCACAGGAGCATCTGTCCCGAAGCACCGGTGTGAAGAACACCCTGGACGCTGCCAAGCAGGTCGCACGCGGACGCACGATCAAGCCGAGGCATGCCAGGTACGTGGGCGGGATGCTGTCCACGCGCGGTATCGCAGCCGCTGGTGTGCCTCTTGCCGCAGTGGGGGCCAAGAACCTGTTGGCACCTCGTCCGAAGAAGATCGAGCGACCCGATCTGAAGGAGGACGTGCTGGAGGAGGCGGTGGATCGCACTGCGGTGGGCCTGCCCAGCGTCAAGGGCAAGAAGAACCAGTCGAACCGGGCCAGGACCGCTGAGTTGGCCACGGTGGGCGCAGGCTCCACGTTGGGCGGCATCGCAGGATCATCTCTGGCACGTAGGGCTGCCAAGGGGAAGTTGCGTCTCGCCGCGATAGGCACCAGCACTGCTCTTGGCGCAGCAGGTGGTGCGGTGGCGGCATCCCCATTCGCACGTCGTGCGGTGCGTCGCAGCACCGAGGGCAAGTACGACTACTCCACCGAGCGTGGCACCTACCGGGTGAAGAAGAGCAGCGTAAGCAAGTTGGCCTCCGGTGACGCTGCCATCAACACCCTCGCCCAGCATGAGCAGCGCCAACTGGTGGCGCGCAAGAAGAAGCAGAGCACCTACTCCCTGGCCTCCGCCGGACTGGGTGCAGCAGCCCTTGGACTGCAGGCACCTCGCCTGGCCAATGTGGCCCTGAAGGCCAAGCGGCTGCGCAACGTCAAGGCGCTGAAGCGGGTGAGCGGGGTCGCGCCAACGGCAACCGGGATGTCCAACACGGTGGGTATTGGTGCCCTTGGTGTGGGATCGCTGGGCTCGCTGAACTTCGCCCGCATCCAGCGTTCGGAGTCCAAGGCCGATGAGCGCAGCGCCCGAGCCATGAAGGTCAAGAAGGCGCTGTACCACGGCACCAGCCTCCAGGGCTGGAAGGGGATCAAGCGCGCCGGGCACCTCAAGCCATCTCCAGGCAGCGGAGGCACCGGGGTGTACACCACCCCGGGCTTTGACCACGGCATGCGCTTCGCAACCCATGGCGAGAAGCCCCACTACATCCGCGCCTTCAACTCCCCGGAGCGGGCTGAGCAACTGATCGCTCAGAACAAGCGGTCGGGTAAGCGCGTCGGTCGGGTGATGCACATCGACGACAGCGCCGGGCGTCCTCCCCGCAACATTCACAGCGGCTCCGAGGAGTACATGTACCCGGGGAACGTGCCACTCAAGCAGGTCAAGCACGTCCAGAACGTCAACCGCACATCTGAGACCAGATGGCGCAGCAAGGCCAGGCAAAGTGCGAAGGGTGAAGTCCCGATCGGGCAACCTGGTCATGGGTCAGCGTTCACCAGGCACCGAACCACTGGGCCACTGGACGATCCCAAGATCGCAGCCTCGATACAGCGATCCCAGGCACGGCTCGCCCAGGTGCGTGCTGCCGACAAGGCCAACAAGACCAAGGTCAGAAAGATGCACCTGTCCGGTGACCGCACCCGCCAGATCGACGTGGCCAGGGCGATGGTCTCCAAAATGGGCGATGTACGGGCCGATCAGGCTCTGGCGACCAACAAGTATCCCTATGGAGCGCAGCGCACCCTTCAGGATGTGGACGACTACTACCGGATCGCACATGGTGGTCGGAGCAAGGCAGAGCGCATCGAGCACTTCATGGACAAGAACATCGCGCCGCACAAGGCCAAAGCCAAGCAGGCACGGGTCGCCAGGGAGATCAGCCAGCGCAGGACCGTCGAGGGTCTCGTCAACATGCAGAACTTCATTCGCCATTCGAGCGGTGGCAAGGACCCCTCTGACCACGACTTCGCAGTCACGGATGAGTTGGCCCGCAGGCGCAAGGCTGGTCTGCCGAAGCCCGTCTATCGGCGCTCCAAGGCGGAGATCAGGGGCTTGAAGGCACGCCAGGCCCTGGTGCATGAGCACCGAGCCCGTGGCACCCGTCCTCCCCCGCGTCAGCCTGATCCGGAAGAGGCAGCGAATCCGGGCTACCGGGACTTAGGGGAGAAGTTCTACCGGACGAACCCGCACCCCAAACTGGGCAACCCGTACAAGGTGAAGCAGCGCGAGTTGGACGTGGCCAAGGCCTTGATACGAGTGCCCAAGTTCCCCAGGATTCCCACCGGCTTCGGTGGTGTGAAGACTGGGGCGATGGTTCGCACAGCGTCCGGTAAGACCGTCTACCGTCGTGGGTCAATGGGCTAGGAGACACATATGAGCGTGATGGACGCACTCGCCAAGGTCTACGAGGTCGATCCCGAGGCTGCGGAGAGCATGATCGACGACATCGTGCTGGACGTGCTTGCCGATGACGCCCTGGACAACGCACAACTTCTGAACAAGTCCGCAGCGGCCTATGTGGGCCAGCGGGTCGCCGTGGCCAAGCGGCAACTGCTGCGCCAGTACGCCTCTGAGGTGGCTCAGGGCCGCTACCCCGACGACGAGGTGCACAAGGCCGCTGAGTGGCTGGCCGGTGTCGAGGCGTTCGCTGTCGAGTCGGTGATCCGCAAGGACGATGATGGTGACTTGTTCGCTCCTCCCGGTGGTGCCAAGTGGGAGGAGAACAAGCACAAGCGCGACAGCAGGGGCCGGTTCTCCCGTGGCGTGAACCAGCAGCGGAAGGTGAACCCACTGCAGTACGCCTCGATGCAGCAGCGCGCCACTCCTCTTCGTGCGGCCAAGGATCGTCCGGTCAACGCGGCGACTGGCCTGCCACAAGGGGTGACGGAGGAGCAGGCCGCCAGGGTGCAGGCACAGTACGAGCAGGCCGACGAGATACTCCGTGAGTTCGGCGCATCGTTCTCCCCGGCTGAGCGCAAGAAGATCGTGGCGCTGATCCAGGTGCAGGGTCAGAACGGGGACATCAAGACCATCGAGGCTCCACTGGACATGGCCGCCCACGGGATGCCGGACTCCGCCTATGGCAAGAACGGGCTCCAGGTCGAGGACTCGATCCTGAGCATCGAGATCGACTCCGCCGCCGGTGCCAAGGAGGATGTCCGCCGCAAGGTGGCCCAGTTCAACACTCTCGGGGCGATGGGCGGCTCGCAGATGGCTGCCATCGGCGCGCTCGGGGACACGCAGCGCAGCGCCCTCACATCAGCCCTGATGCCCCGTGGCCCGGAGGAGGGGATGCTGAACCGCCTGTTCAGCAGGTTCCGCTCCGGAGGCGATGTCCTGGAGGCCACTGGCCACGACAAGATGGCCGGAATGGCCCGGTTCATGGGCGAGTACGGCCCGATTGCGGAGAAGGTGCTCGATCCCAAGGTTCGTCAGACCGCATACCGCTACCGGGGCACCGAGAAGGAGCCCGACATCGAGTTGATGCGGCAGATGAACTCCAAGGAGATGGACATAGTTGACGCTGTTGCCGGTGAGGGCGGTGCCGGGAGGGTCACCGACCTGGTGCTGGCGCAGTCCGACCTGAACGCGGTGGGCCGTCGCGGCAAGGGCGACCAGATGATGATCCGTGGCGCTGTGGAGGGCTCGCTGAAGCACAACCTTGATCAGTCCCGGCTCAACGAGGAGTCCCTGACCGAGGATCAGTTGAACATGCGGGTCCGCTCCGACGTGGCGGCGATCCATCTGCTGAAGACCATCCCGCTGGATCGCAGGGTCGCCGAACTGTCCCAGAAGGCGGGCAGCATCCTCCCCTCGCAGGGGGTGCTGATCGACGCCGACGGTGATGTGGTGTCCCAGGCCGTGGGAGTCGGGGACGACACCTATCTGCCCTTCGACTACGCCAACATGAAGCGTTCGATGAAGGGTGGCCAGTACGTCCGCACCAGGGTGCAGGGCGGGCTCACGGGTGAGGACATCGCGGCTGCGGTGGGCAACGGAGCCCGAATGGCGACGGTGGTGTCCTCGTCCGGGGTCCACTCCATCGAGTTCGACCCCAACCTCCGTGGCGCTCGTGGCGGCTCGGACAAGGCCCGCTCGATGTACCGCAACTACCTGAAGATCCTCGACGCGGTGGAGAACTCTGGGATGTACGCCCAGGACATCGACTCCCGCGAGAAGGCCCGGCTGCGCTCCCGTGCCGCAGAGATCGCGGGCTCGCGCACCAGCGAGGAGTACAAGACCGCGTACAAGCAGTTGGAGTCCGACGCCCGTGCATCCATCGGTGAGTTGACCGAGGAGGAGATGGACTCCCTGCACCAGCAGGCGACGCAGACAGTGGACGCCGAGGGCAACGGTCGCAATCTGACCGAGGTCGGTCGCAACCGCCGCATCGACGAGGTGTACCAGGAACTCGAAGAGCAGGCGACCAACGAGAAGGCCTCCAAGTTGCGCCTCAACGCCGAGGGCTATCAGGTCGCGCTGCAGACCCTTCAGCAGCAGTTCCCCTACTTCATCAGGTCGGTGAACTACGAGCCGCTTGCCGAGACCAAGCAGGGCGAGCGGGGCTTCCTCGACTCTCGCGGCCAGTCCCCGAACCCGGGCAAGTCGCGCCAGCGGCTCAAGGCCACCGATGAGGGCTACATGCGTCCCGGAGGCACCCGTGCCGCATCAGTGCGAAGCGGCTTCTACCGCACGGACGCGTCGGCTCCACGCCCGAAGGAGGCTGCGGTCGGCGGTGAGCGGTACAAGGCTGAGCAGGCCGAGGCTGCTAATCAGCCACCCCCTCCTCCTGAAGGCCCGCCGGGAGGCCCCGGGGTTGCTCCTGGGGGTGCTCCTGGGACTCCTGGTGCTCCTGGGGTTCCGGGCGCTCCTGGTGCTGGAGGCGCTGGTGGCAACACTCTGTCTTCGCGGATGGCTGGGATGGCCAACAGCGCCCGGGTCGAGCGGGATCGGTCGATCTCCGCGCTCCAGGACGTGTTCACCACCCTCGCCGGACAGCGCGCCGACAACGCCACCACGAACCTGACCTGGGATCAGGTGAAGACCGGGAACAACGCCCGGGTTGCCACATGGTTCTTCTCCCAGTTGGACCCGAAGGCGTCCCTGACCGAGCCGGACAAGGCGACGCGGATCGCCGCAGCCCTGTCCGACAAGCCGTCGGTGATGCTGGCGTTCAAGAACGCGCTCGCCAGCAGTGCCGGGAAGGACTACTTCGAGGGCGGCAACGAGTTCGGCCCTGGCAACAACACCCCGGAGAAGGCAGCCGCCTTCGTGGCCGACCTGGCCATGAGGGTGGTGGACAGCGAACTGGTGACCCAGCCGTTCGTCCCGGTGACCGGGGAGAAGCCGAACGCCTTCCACACCGGCTCTCGGCCACAGGCGCTGACCATCAACGGCGTCCCGGTGGAGCGGATCACCAACAGCAGCCAGTTGAACGCCGTTCTGAGCAATAACAAGCCGTTGGCCGAGATGGCCCGGAAACTGGGCAGCACCGAGAGTGGTGAGGACTTCCGTGCTGCTGCGGAGGTGGCCGTCGACGTGTCCGAGCGGATCGGTGTGCTGAAGGATCTGGACAGGATCGTCTCCGCCGCCGCCAACGATGAGGATCGTCACAAGGGCGTGCCGATCAAGGCTGACTGGTACATCGACAACGTCGCGGCCAACCCGGAGCGGTTCAAGGCCAAGTTGGAGGAGATGGCCGGTCGCAAGATCACCTACGGCGATGACCTGATCAAACTGAAGAAGGAGACCTGGCCCCAGCCCGAGATGGAGGCGATGAAACTCCAGCAGGCGTGGACGCTGGTCAACGCCGGACGTGCCATCAACGCGTTTGAGATGCGGGGTGATGTCACAGGCGGCCCAAAAGTCCCGGGGGTCCTCCGGGGGGACCTGTGGACACCGAAGGAGGAGGCGGAAAAGGCCGACTCTTCGAGACCGGCGCGACCAAGACTGGAGCGGGTGAGCAAGGACTCATCACCCCTCGCACGGGAGATCAGCCGCCGCAGGCTGGCGGGCCTGACGTACGTCCCGACGAGGGTGTGAAGCGGCCCAACCCGAACGTGGTCGCAGAGGTGCAGGCCAAGGTGCACGGGATGGTCGGCATGAAGGCGGTCGCCGGTCAGTTCGACGATCTGCTGGCCACCGCCAAGGTCAACCAGCGTCGCAAGGAGGCAGGGCTTCCGGTCACCGAGGACACCAACCACCTGGTCTTCGCAGGACCACCAGGCACCGGGAAGACGACCATCGCCCGGGAACTGGCCAAGGCCTACCACGGCCTGGGCATCACCCCCACCGACAAGTTCGTGGAGGCCAAGCGATCTGATCTGGTGGGCGAGTTCCTCGGTCAGTCCTCGCCGAAGACCGCCAGGAAGTTCGCCGAGGCCAAGGGCGGGGTGCTGTTCATCGACGAGGCGTACTCGCTGGTCAACGACACTCCCGGGTACAAGGACCCGTACGGGCGGGAGGCCATCTCCCAGTTGATCCAGGACATGGAGAACCATCGCGACGACACGGTGGTGATCATGGCCGGATACCCGGATGAGATGAACGACCTGATGAAGTCCAACCCGGGGCTGAAGTCCCGTCTGCCCAAGACCCTGAACTTCCCCTCCTACAGCGCGTCCGACCTGGACAAGATCGGTCGGGGGATGCTGCGGGAGGGCCAGTACGTCGGCAAGCCTGGCACAGCAGCGAAGATCACCGAGGCGACCAGACAGATCGCGAACACCCCGGGTCATGGCAACGCCCGTGATGTCCGCAACCTGATGCAGGAGGTGCGTGTCGCCCAGGCGCGCCGGATCGCCGATGATCCGCAGGCTCGTCTGGAACTGATCCATCCTGAGGATGTGGACCAGGCGATGCGTGCGGTGAAGTCCTCATCAAGGGTCCGGGGCCACAAGGGTGAGGGACGGCTGCGTCCGGTGAACCCATGAGGTGGTGGGCCGATCCAGAGGCGTCACTGCGGATGCTGGACCTCGTCGATGACTCCGACATGGAACAAGGAGTGGCTACCTGTGTACTCGGATACCACGGTCTGGTCACGGGGGCGCTGGCCCCTCTTGGACGACAGTCTCTGGTTGATGGGGGTCTTGTCCAAGCGACTGCGGAACAGGTTGATCTCACGCCCGTCGCGAAGGCTCTTGGACGCGCAACGCGCCCGGTACTCGGCGCGGCTGCTGGCAAGTACGGCGAACTCCTCGCCGACTCCACGCACGACAGAGCCGTCGATGACACCACTCGGCTGATCATCTCCCTGACAGCCACCGGCCTGCCGGTGCCCCTTGCGGTGGATCGGGCCATCGCGGTGCACGGCGTGCCGCTTGCGTCTAGTGGCAAGTACGCCTTCCACATGAAGGCCCCTACCGTGGCGGAGGTGGTCAAGGCGGATCTGGCTGATCGGGCGCTGATGTTGTGGGCGCGCGATGTGGCATCCAGAGAACGCATGGGTGGCCGGGTGTCTGGCTATGACCGCGCTCGCTGACATCGGCAAAGCCGCAGCCGCACTGCACGGAGATGCGCTGCGTGGCTCTGACCTGTTCCACTTCAACCAGGAACATCCCCGCGATGAGAGCGGTCGCTTCACATCAGGATCAGGCGGTCCTCCTGGAGACCCCCGCTCAGAGCGCACAGCACGCCGTCTGCGCCGTTTGCGGCGCGGAGTGAGGGCAACCCAGGCCCAGGCGTTCGTCGCAGCCCAGGAGGCTGCTGCGGCCCCGCCAGACCTCCGTCTGCTGCCGCCTGTGACGCGCCAGAAGTTGCTGCCAGCCAGAACCGTCGCCAGGAAGCCCCTCTCCCGCGTCCAACCGCCCCGACCTGCCGCACAGCAGCAGGCCACAGATGTGGAACTGGACGACATCGACTACCTGGAGGGGCAACTTGGGCATCCGGTCGGTCAGACCCAGTACATCCCGATCACCGGGGAGCAGGCCCGGGAGTTCGCCAAGACCGGGTCACTGGTGGTCGGGGCGGCCAACCTGCGCTGGAAGACGCAACTGAACTCCTTCGACAGGAACTCGATCGGCATCGTGGCGGATGAGATGCGCCGCTCGATGGTCGGGGACACCGATGACGATGTGGTGATTCTGCGCACGGACTTCACCCACGCCGATGAGGGGAACTGGACGACAGGTGGGCTGACCCTCAGCGGTCCGCAGATCTTCGAGCCGAATATGGCCAAAGCGGGGCAGTACAGTCACCTGACCTTTGAGTTGGCGGACACGGTGCACTTCGCCAGCGACGGATCACTGATCGAACATCCGTGGGCGGATCGGCATGCGATTGACCCGGACGATCCTGTGAAGCAGATCGCCTTCTCATTGAAGGTCATCGACATTCACGCCTCCACCAAGGATGACTACAAGACGTTCATGGCGAACCCGCCAGCGCCCAAGTCCAAGCCAGCGTCCAAGGCCATGGAATGGGAGGCGGAGGAGCACCCCCGCGATCTGCGCTCAGGACGGTTCACCAGGGCGGCTGGTGGTGGTCCCAGCCGTCCCATCGACCCGAGGATCGCCCGTGGCAAGCGTCGCCGCAGGAGGATCGGCAGGGCGATGGCGGCGGCAGGCGCTCCCGCTCCAGCACCGCTGACCGGAGCCGCCCCCTCCCGTCCACGTCCCGGCATCAAGAAACTGATCCTCAAGAAGCAGGACCGGAAACTGGTCCACAAGACCATCACCCGCCTGATCCCCGATCTGCCCGAGGGCGTCGAGTTCGACCTGCTGACCAACAGCAACCCGAAAGCGGTCCACTACACGATGGACCGCAACTACGACTTCGCCCAGAAGGCTCTGGGCCGGGTGAAGGCGGGCACCGCGTCCGAAGAGGACCACGTCTTCCTGTCCGACGCGTTCCTGTCCGACATGCGCACCAGGGACAAGACGCTCCACATCAAGCCGATCTACGACCCCCACGGCAAGTTCATCGAGGTTATCAAGCCGCCCCAGCCGGACATCGAGCATCGCCTGAAGGAGAAGTTCTCCGAGCGGGAGATCGCGCATATGGAGCGGCAACTGGCCGCTTCGCTGGACCTGTTCGAGTTGCAGAAGGCCTCCGGGGCCACCGGATGGCAGATGGACCTGCAGCCCCAGGCCCGGGCTCAGGCAGCCGCTCCCTCCGGGACGCAGATGGTCGCCGCTTCGGCGGAGGAGTTGGAGTGGCTGTACCCGCTGTCACAGGGCGTCGACCTGCTCAACGACAACCTGCCCGGGATCAGCGTCCCTGCGGAGCGGATCGGCCTTGGCTCCCAGATCATCACCGCCGACAAGTACCAGGACCTCAAGAACAGGGCCGACTTCCACCAGGTCCGGATCGACCAGCATGAGGCGTTCCAGCGGGAGAGGAACACAATCGGCGCTGCTGCGGCGAAGTTCTTCACCGACAAGGAGTTGGAGGCCTTCCCCCACAACCCGACCCCGGAGCAGGAGTCAGCCGCTCAGGCCGAACTGGCCCGGCGGATGGGCTTCCCCCTGGCTGCGGAGCGGATCGAGTTCATGGAGGCCCGGCGGCAGCGGATACGCGACGAGGTGGCGTCCAACTCCGATCCCCGGGTCCGTGAGGCCCATCTGGCTGCCAACAAGCGGATGCAGGATCGGTGGAAGGCGCAGAACCGTGCCCGTGAGGAGTTCGTCTCAGGACCAGAGACGGTGGCGCGTCCCGGGCAGGACGTTGGTCTTGAGGACTTCGGCAACGAGGACGTGCTGGACGTGGCCTACGGGGCCAAGAACACCCAGCGGCGTCAGGAAGGACCAAGCGGGGACCTTGCGGAGCAGTGGCTGGCACAGAACGATCCGAGCCATCGAACGCGAAAGCGTTCCTCGTAGCCATCATCATGAGCACAGGAGGTCGTAGTGGACTCGAAGCAGATGGTGGATGCCCTGCTGGAGGTCGATCCGGGGTTCGAGCAACTGTGCAAGACGTTGTTCGGGGACTTGGTCGAGCCAGCGGACGTGTGGGACTTCATGTACTCCCAGGACGGGCTGGCGAAGATCGCCCCAGTGGCCAAGGCGATGCCGGACGCCTCGGCGGTGAGGTCAGGCGGTGGGCGGCTGATGCGGGTGATCCGGCGCAACCGTGGGAAGGCCGCAGCAGGCACGGCAGCCACCGCCGGTGCGGTTGTTCTGGCCAAGCCGGACAAGCCAGCCCAGTTGCGCCGCTATGACAGCGACGGGATGCATGTGCTGAAGTCCGACGAGATGGACGTGGTGTGGGAGGGCACCTTCTCCAAGACCGACGATGACAAGCATCAGGCGTTCGGATGGGCCTCTGTGGTGGAGATCAACGGCAAGCCCATCGTGGACCGGCAGGGTGACTGGATCACCCCGGACGAGATCGAGAAGGCGGCCTACAAGTACGTGCTGGAGAACCGCAGGGGTGGCAACCAGCACAAGCGTGACGACCAGGACCAGCCACTGCACGCCTCATCCCTGATCGAGTCCTTCGTGGTGACCCCGGAGAAGATCGAGAAGATGGGCCTGCCAGCGGACACTCCCATCGGCTGGTGGGTCGGCTACAAGGTCCATGACGAGGACGCCTGGCAGGACATCAAGAAGGGTGTTCGCACCGGCTTCAGCATCCATGGCAGAGGCAAGCGCCACGACGTGGAGGATGTCGAGAAGCGTCTGGTGTCATCACTTCGTGCCCTAGAGGCGACAGGAGTCCATCCGGCAGCCATCCCAGGCATCTCAAGCGGAGCCAGGGCACGGATCGCCGCGAACCGTTCAGGGCAGTTGTATGCGACCCAGAAGAGCAAGGGTGCTCTCGGCGGCAAGAACCTGGGCACCGGGCGTAGGGCACGTGAGGTGTCCCGGCGAGAGGGGTTCTGATGATCCTGATCCCGGTGTACAAGGCCGCCACCGCCAACGACGAGCGTCGTCGCGACCGCAATGCTGGCCTGGCGATAGGCGCTGGTGGTGGAGCACTGGCCGGTGGCACCGCATACACCTATCGCGGGGTTCCCAAGCAGTTGCGCGCCGCCGAGCATGAGCAGAGGTTCAACTCTCGCCTCTCCCGGCAGTACGCCAAGGTTGGTCAGACATGGGAGAACCGAGCGGACATCGGTCGGGCTCGCATGTCCAATCCGTCGATGTCCCCTTCGATCCGCAACGTGTACCGAACCGGCATTGGCATGTCCAATGAGCAGTCGGCTCGTGCCAGGGCCGCGTCGCTACACCATGGGAGGGAAGGCCTCCGCGCCAGTGGACGTTCGCTGCTCCTTGGCAACAAGGCCGGGCTGCGACGTGCTGGGATACTCGCCGGGACCATGTACGGCGGCGTCGGCCTCACCGCAGCCGCGATGAACCAGCGGGGCATGAACAAGGACAAGGTCAAGAAGGACTTCGTCGTCTCCAAGATGTACCGGAGCATGGGTGTCTGATGCCCTACGCCAGTGACAAGCAGCGACGCTTCATGCATGCCCGTCATCCGGGCATCGCATCGGAGTGGGACGAGGAGATCAGGGAGGGCAAGAGCAAGAAGCGCAAGTTGAGCGAGGTCGGCAAGCGGATGAGCCGTGAGGACCGGCAGAAGGCTGCTGCAACTGGCGCTGGTGCAGTTGGGGTTGGCGCTGGCCTGCTCGGCGGTGGTATCCCCGGAACCAGGGCAACGCGCTTGACCGCTGATGTCCTGAGCGCCCCTCATCACAGGAAGCCCGTGGAACTGGTGCGGGCGAGGCAGGCGGGGGCCTTCGGTCTGCGGCACACCGGCCACAAGATCCTCCACGATGTGGTTCTGGAACCCAAGCATGCCGCGCAGACCGGCAACTCAAGCAGCAGTCGATTCCTGCGCGGACTGTATGGAGGGAAGGCAGAGTCCGAGAGGAAGATCATCGGTCATCTGAGGCGGGGGAAGATCGCGTCCAACGTGGTCCTGGCGAGTGGAGTGGGCGCTCTGGCCTATGGCATGTCCGGTAGGAAGAAGCCAGTTGAGAAGGCTCAGCGCGACCCGGAGCGCCTCGATACGGCACTGGTGGGTGCTGGAGGGACACTAGCCGCTGGCTCCTACGGAGGTGGCAGGCTGCTGCGGTCCCAAGCGCACAAGTGGTCTGCGCAGTCGCGAGCAGCGTTGAACGAGGCGGGCAGGATTGTTCCGGAGGCCGGTGCCCACACAGTTGGCCGGAGGTACGGGGTTCCTGTTGTGAAGCCGACCATGTCCAACGTGGAGATCACCCCGAAGGTTCTGCGTGGAACGAGCAAGAAGCAGATCGAACATCTCGGCCACCTGCGAGGCACAGCCGGTCAGTCCAAGTACTTCGCCAACGTGTACGGCGCGTTCGGAATGGGGCTTCGCCGAGGTGTCGCGCCAGTTGGACTGGCCACAGCCGCTGTCGGCGGCAAGCGCATCCGCGACAGGAGCAAGCGTGAGCAGTTGGCACGTGGCCCGGTGATGAAGGCGGAGTGGGTCGGTGTCGGCAAGGCCAATCGGGGCACCAACCTCAAGGACTACGACTACCTGCCGGAGAACATCCGCGAGGATGTCGGCTATGGCTCGATCCGCACCCGGCGCAACCCGATGAGCGCGTTGGACCTGTTCGCCTCCTCCCGGGTGATGGCGGAGTCGGCGGCCAGAGCATCTGGTGAGCGGATCAGAGGACGACGGCTCTCACGCCGGGCGCACAACGAGATGAACTACGCCGGTTCCCGGGCCATGATCTACAGCCCCGTGGGAAGGGGGTCGGTGTTCTGATGACAGCACTGTCCGAGATCGCCAAGCGCGGTCCCCGGCTCACCCCGGAGCAGAAGGCGGAGCAGAAGAAGCAGCGCACCCAGGCTCGGGTCGGCCTGGGCTCCAACGTGCTGGGCCTGACCGCAGGTGGCGCAGCCACAGCGGCAGCCTTGCGCGATCCCAGGTTCGGAGCCGAAGGCGCTGGCAAGACTGCCAACTGGATCGCTCGTCAAGGCGACAGGATTCCGCAGCCCATCGCACGACTCACCAGGAACTTCACTCCGAAGAAGGCAGCCCTGCTCGCAGGCGGGGCGCTGGCCCTGCAGGCGGGGAACGTCGGAGGTGATGTCGTGGCCAACCGGGTGCTGGCACGCAGCGCCAAGCAGCCCGTGGCCCCTACGAAGGTGAAGAAGGATTTCAGCATGGAGTCGATCACCGACATCTACATCTCTGACGACGATCGCACCACGGGCTACGGCTCCATCGAGAAGGCCTACCGCCGCTACGACCCGGAGGCCGACCGGCAGCGCCGTCTCGGACTCTCGGCAGGTGCTGGAGCGGGAGGTGCCCTCGTCCTGGGCAGTGCGGCGGCGTCGAAGTACACCCGCAACGTCCAGTTGCCCTCCGGGGAGAAGGTCCGGGGAATCGCCATCAAGCCCCGTCGCGGCAAGGCCGCAGCACTACTCACGCTCGGTGCCGTCGGCAGCGGGGTCTACGGAGCGAACGCCTATCGGCGCGGTATCTCAGAGAGGAACAACCCATGGAACTGATCGGGTACCTGGTGCCGATCTCGAAGGCGTCTGCTGAGCAGCGCAAGCGCAAGCAGGCTCAGCGCAAGCACCACAACGTGCAGGCGAAGATCCAGAACCGCAGCCCATTCGGAGGAGGCGCGGCCAGCACCAACGTCCGCAGCCCGTTCACCGCTCCGAGCGGCGGCTCCCTGGTCCCCCATGCCGGTGGCAACTTCGGTCATCGTCCTGGTGGCGGAGGAGCAGTCGGGGCTGGTGGTCCAGGCACGGTGGCTCTGCGCTCCTCAAGCGGGGTGGCAGTGCCCAGGCCTCCCTCGGCCCCCGGTGGCGCTGCGGCGTCCGTCGCAGGTCGTGGCCGTGGTCGATTCGCGCTTCCGGCGATCCTCGCAGGCACCGCAGCGGGTGGTGGGGCTTACGCCTACAAGCGCAGGCGCGCAGAAAATGGGCTCGCCGTCGATGCGCGGTGATATCGCGTCCGTGATGATGAGGACAACATGAGTCGCGTGCGGAAGTTGACTGACATCGAGATCGACGAGGTCTCGGTGGTAGACCGCCCTGCCAACCAGCACGGGCTCATCGCCTTCTTCAAGAGCGTGCAGGGAGATGGCTACGAATACGAGGAGGGAACCATGCCGCCTGATGCGGATGTGATCTATGACGTGG
>Ga0105091_10000057_pt1 | contig 37130 bp, 69 predicted proteins | sample PPLLak1March2015_FD_87022 | JGI IMG/M metagenome (GOLD analysis project Ga0105091, IMG submission 87022) | Freshwater sediment microbial communities from Prairie Pothole Lake near Jamestown, North Dakota, USA - PPLs Lake P7 Core (1) Depth... | ecosystem: Environmental > Aquatic > Freshwater >... | reverse complement strand
GTCTACACCGAGCCCGTGTCGTACCGCAAGCGGAACGGCATCGTCTACCTGCGCGGCACCGTCCGCAACGGCAGCGGGTACGGCACCCCCGCCTTCAACCTGCCCGCCGGGTTCAAGCACGGGTTCGCGTCCGGGCTGCGCTGCGTGTCGTGGGGCAGCACCTCGGGCTTCGCCTGCATCCACATCGACGCGAACTCCTCCGTGATCCCCTACTACGGCCCGTCCGGGCTCGGTTCAGAGCACTCACTGGACGGCATCTCGTTCCCCGCCGACGCCTAGCGAAAGTGAGACCATGACCCAACCGAAGGAGACACGCCATGCCTAGGTGCTCAGGCTGCTCAGGCGACAAGTGCACCTGCGTCGTCGTCGCGGGCCAGAACGTCACCGTCACCGGGGTCGGGACGTCCGAGAATCCCATAGTCGTCTCCGCGCAGGGCACCCCCGGGTCGACGCTGCCACCGGGCACGGTGGTCATGTACGGGGGCTCCTCGGTGCCGTCGGGGTGGCTAGTCGCCAACGGGCAGGCGGTGTCCCGGACGACGTACGCCACCCTGTTCGGGATCATCGGCGACACCTACGGGGCCGGGGACGGGGCGACGACGTTCGCGGTCCCCGACCTGGCGGGCCGGTTCCCGCTGGGTGCGCTCGCGGGCACCTACCCGCTGGGGCAGACCGGCGGCACCCTCACCCACACCCTCGCCCCGAACATGCTGCCCCCGCACACGCACACCATCGACCACGGGCACGGCGGCACCCTGGGGACGGGCTCCGAGTCCAACGACCACGCCCACGGGGGCATCACCTCCGACGCCGGAGCCCACAACCACGGGGTCGGGTTGTCGGCGGGCGGCGCGGGTGGCGGGGCGGGCTACTCGTCGCCCTACTCGGGCGCGCTCGTCACCTCCACCGACGGGCTGCACAACCACTCCGTCACCACGTACGGCATCAACGCCAACCACACCCACGCGGTGAGCGTGCCCGCTCACGCGGGACCGTCCGGGGCGGGACCGGGGACGTCCCAGCCCATCGGCCACCTCAACCCGTACACCGCCGTGGCGTTCATCATCAAGACCTGAGGAGGCGACTATGGCTGGCTGCGACGACGACTGCCTGGGTGCCCGCTGCGCCTGCGTCATCCAGGGCGGGGAGGGCATGGACGTGGACGGCGCGGGCACCGCCAACTCGCCGTTCGTGGTGCGAGCGCTGGGCGGCGACGAGTACCAGTCTGTGCCCCCGGGCGTGCTCGCTATGCACGGCGCGGCGTCGGCTGGGCTCGCGTCGAAGGCTCCCTCCGCTGTCCCCGCCGGGTGGCTGCTGTGTGACGGCGCGGCGTACTCGCGGACCGCCTACCCGGAACTGTTCGCCGCCATCGGCACCACGTACGGGGGAGCCGGGTCGTCCTTCAACGTCCCCGACATGGTCGCCAAGTTGCCGATGGGCGCGGACGCCCTCTACCCGCTCGGGTCGGACGGCGGGTCGTTCACCTCCACCCTCGTCCCCAACCAGATGCCCGCCCACACGCACACCTTCGACCACGGCCACGGGGGAGTGCTGAACACCGGGTACGTGTCCAGCGACCACGCCCACAGCGGGTACACCTCCGACGCCATCGCGCCCATCGGGCACAACCACGGCGTCGCCGCCGGGACGCAGAACGTCCGCAGCCAAGGGTTCTACCGGGGGTCGGGTGTCATCGCGCAGACCATCCCCACCTCCACCGACGGCCTCCACAACCACTCCGTCTCCACCTCCGGCATCAGCGCGGTGCACACGCACGCCCTGGGGTTCCCGGCCCACGCGGGACAGTCGGGCAGCGTCGGCGCGTCCACCCCCGTCAACATCACCAACCCCTACCTGGCGCTGGGGTTCATCATCAAGACCTGAGGAGGTCACCGTGTCGCTGCTCGGCAACGCCCCACCGGAACCACCCGGCGGTCAGGACGACGCCCCGCCCGACGTGCGCCGGGCGCTGCTCGTCGCGCGGCTGCTGCTCTCCGACGTCGACATGTACCTGGCGACCCGCGAGGGCGACCCCGGGGACCTGCGGCTGCGCATCGACGCCGTGCGGTCGGTGCTGCGGCGGGCGGCTGAGGAGGTGGAGCGCGATGGTGGCTAGCGGCCCGTCCGAGGCGCTCGGGCACGCCCACGACCAAGGCTCCTGCTCGGTGGGCATGTGCTTGAAGTACGTGCGGACGTGGTGGGAGGTGAACTCCCTGTACGGCTCCGCCATCGAGGCGTGGAACGGGGCACGGGACAAGCACCCCGGGGACCGGACACCACCCGACGGGGCTCCCCTGTTCTACCGGGGCGGCAACTACGGGCACATCGTGATCGGAGACGTCCACCACCAGGGCCAGCGGGGGACGGACTGTCACTCGTCGGGCGACGTGTCCGACGAGGACATCGCCTGGGTGGAGCGCACCTGGGGATATGAGTACCTCGGGTGGACCGGGGACCTGAACGGGGTCACGCTGCCCCTGGGAGATGAGGACGAGATGAACGACGAGGACTGGAAGAAGTTGCGGAGCATCGTCGCGGACGAGGTGGCCAAGAACAACAACGAGGCAGCCGAGCGCGTGTGGACCGACAAGATGCAGGTCACCACCCCGAGCGGCGAGACCGAGTCGAAGCCTGCCCGCCAGGTGCTGCGGGAGACGTGGCAGCGGATCGCCAAGCACGTGTGATGGCTGCCGTCGAGGGCTTCACCACCGCCAACATGGACTTCGCGCGCGGCAAGAACAAGGAGTACGTCCGCAAGATCACGGAGTGGGGCTCCGTGATGATGCTCCAGGAGGCCAAGGACTTCCGGCTCGCGGACCTGCTACCCGGGTCGTGGAAGTCGTTGCAGAACACGTCCAGCGACGCGAAGGCGGGCTCGTGCATCGCCGTGGACTCCGACGTGTGGCGGGTGGATGAGCACGCCCTGTGGTTCGCCTGCGACGAGGTGAAGGGGTCCGACGGGATGCTGGCCCGGTGGCTCGCCTACGCCGAGATCACGCACCGCGAGACGGGGAAAGTGTGCCACCCGGTCGCCGGGCACGCGCCGCCGCCACGGTTCCAAGACCAGCGGCTCGACCAGTGGGTGCACAACCTGCGGAGGCTGCTCGACAAACTGGGCAAGCCGGTGGTGGGGCTGGACGCGAACTTCGACGTGAAGGACGTCGCCGACGACGAGGGCCTGACCATCCGGCACGTGCAGGACATCATCTGGGTGGCGACCAACCTGCGGCACAAGGACTCCATCACGCGCGGCTGGGGTCCTGAGCATGGGGCGTCGGACCACAAGGCTCTGACGTGCAGGCTGGAACTGGTCAAGGCGTGACGTGCCTCCGCTCTCGGACCGCCCCACCACGGACCTGCTGCTGCTCATCATCGCGGGCACCATCTGCTTCGTGATCGTGGGCTCCACGGTCACCATCGCCGTCATCCAGATCCGTGACCCGGGGTCTGACACGTCGCAGGCGGGTGCCGCCATCGGGTCGGTCATCAACACGCTGCTGGGTCTGCTGGCGGGCTTCCTCGCGGGCCGCACCGAGCGCGGACGCCGGGTGGTCGAGTGAGCCTGCTGGACGCGATCACGTCCCGCCCGGTGCTCGGGTTCGGGTTGGCCAGCGTGCTCGCCACGGCGGCGCTCGTCGCCGCTGTCACGGGGGCGCAGGCCCAGCCCCAGAGCACCCCAGAGCCAAGCGATAAGGGGGGTACGACGGGCGAGCAGGGTCCCCCCGGTGTCCCTGGTCCCCCGGGTGTGGCCGGACCCGCTGGGGAGGCTGGCGAGCGGGGCGAGCAGGGTCCGCCCGGAGACGTCGGACCCGCCGGTCCACCCGGGCCTGCGGGAGCAGTCGGAGCGGGAGGAGCAGCGGGTGCGAGCGGACCGAAGGGCGAGCGCGGAGAGCAGGGCCCGAAGGGGGAACGAGGAGAGGCTGGTGCTCGTGGTCCAGCCGGTCCCCGGGGGGTGGTGGGTCCGCCTGGTCCGAAGGGTCCGCCGGGCGTGGCGGGTGTGGCGGGACAGCCGGGCGCTCCGGGGCCAGCGGGTCCGAGTGGACCCCCCGGTCCGCCCTCGACGGAACTGGTCTGCCCGGCAGGGTTCGCGCCGGGGGAGTTGATCCTCAACGCCCCCGGCGGGCAGGTCACCATGTACGTGTGCCTGGCGGGCTAGAACAGGAGCGGGTCGTCCGGGTGCCGCTTCATCGCCTTCACCACGCTCCGGTCGTAGCGGCTGTGGCAGCGGCGGCACATGGCGACGTACTGCGACAGGTCCTCGGAGAAGGGCCACCGCTCCCCCGGCTCCCGGGGGCCGGTGTACGCCCAGTGGTGTGCGGGAGCACCACACGAGCAGTCGTGGGCGGTCGCGGGGCCACGCTGCTCCGCGAGCAGACGGTGGACGCCACCGTAGGTAGCGCCCACCGCCCTCACCCGACGAACAGTGAGGGCTGCTCGTCGGCGAGCAGTCTCAGGTGTTCGCGTGCCGCATGCCGTGCACACGTTGGGCAGCGGTGCGGGTGGTCGTGCTGGTCACGGTCCAGCAACCGGGCCAGCATCACGTCGGGCTCGATGTCGTACGCCTGCGCCATCACCACCAGCCGGTCGAGGGTGGGGCCGGTGAGGGCGGCGGTCAGCATGAGGCACCTTCCCGGAGCCCGGAGGCGACCCAACGGGCCTCGTGGGAGGCACCGTCGAGGTGAGTGAGGACGGTCGGAGCACCGCTCCACGCGCGCCGACGAGAGCGCGGGGACGTGCAGAACTGGCCAGGCGGTGCCTGGCAGTAGGTGCAGCGGACGCTGAGGAGAGCGGCCTGCTGCTCGCGGCTGGCGATCATCATGGTCACCTCCACCCCTTCCCGGTGGCTGGTACTTGGCACCGAGTGTATAGGTGCGCCGGGCTCTCGTCGCTGAGGTTCCTAGCAGCGTGTCGCTCACTGCCAACGCCGCTTCGGCTTCTTCGGAGCCAACTCCTCAGCCATCACCGCCGCGTCATAGCAGTGGACGCACCGCACCACCGCCGAGTAGACGTGCCTGCCCCGGCGGCGGATCACCACCTCCTCGTCCACCCACCCGTCGCGGCACTCGACGTGGTCGCACGCGCAGATGTTCGCGTGCTTGCACTGCCGGTCCAGCAGCCCCGCGCGGAGTTCCGCCGTCGTCGTCGCACCCTCCGCGAGCGGCCCGGCCATGCCCTGAGGTCGGACGGGCGACGCCATCGCTGCCACGGCTGCCGTCGGGTCGCGTCCCTCCTCGCGCGCGGTCGCTGCCACCATCGCTGCTCGACGTCGCACCTCATCGAACCAGGGCGGCTTGCCGGGCAGGTCGTCCGCCGTGGCGACCGACCGGCGGCGCTCGATCTGGTCGGCTCGTCGTCGCTCCTGTTGGAGGAACGTCCACGCGGCCACGAGGTCGGCGGGCTGGATGCTCCGCGTCTCGCTGCGGTAGTGCTGGGTCACGACGTCCTCCGCGAACGCCACCGGCACCTCGGGCAGCAGCCGCGTCCAGCCCTCCACGACTGTCGCTGCCTCCTCGGGCGTGAACGCCTTGAAGAACTTGTCCAGCGGCATGATCCGCTGGCCGATCAGGTGGCGGATGTCGTGCTCGTCCATCAGTGCAACTCCTTGGGCAGCGGGTCGGGTCGGACGACAGTAGCGCCCCACGGGTTCGTCGGCTGCTCGGCCCAGGGGTTCGGCTTGGGCGGGTTGAGGACCGCCACGTCGTCCTCCCAGCAGTCCTGGTTCAGCCACGTCGTCGGGTGCTTGACGTACCGAGGGTCCATCGCCGCGAGGGTCGGCAACTGGGCACCGAGGCCCCGGCAGATGTCCTCGACTGGTGCCCGCTTGGCAGCAGCAGCGAACGCCTTGGCCGCTGCCCGCTTCCCGACCTTCCTCGGGTAGTGCCGCCACCACTGGTCGAACCACTCCGCTGTCGTCGGCTGGCCGGAGACGACGAGCGCCAACGTGGGCTGGCGCGTGTCTGTGTTCTTGCTCTTGTTCTCTACGTTCTTACTAGACAGTGTGGTTGCGGAATCAGCATCCTCAGTGATTGCACTTTCAGCATCCGGTGGTGTCGAATCCGCACTCACTGAGGCGGGGGATTCCACACTCCGTGATTGCGGATTCAGCACCCGGTAGCGGAGAGTCGGGTCGTAGGGCCTCACCCGCTCCGTCTCGACCCAGCCCGCCTCGCGGAGCATGGGCAGCAGACGGCGCAGCACTCCTGGCGTGAGCCGAGCGTCCGCCAGCACCTCCGCGCGTGTCGCTGTCCACCACCCGTCGCTGCCTGCCCGGAACTTGATGCGGGCGACGAGGTGCGCTGCTGCGTGGTCGCCGTCGAGAGCGTCGAGGACGTCATCCTCGACCATCGTGAACTGGTGCGGATGCGTTGTGTCGGGGGGGTGCTCTAGCATTGATGCACCTGGCTTCCTCAGGTCATGCTCCCGGCTGCTCGTCACAGCGCGGGAGCGTTTCTATGGACGTGTGCGAGACAGACTAGCGCCCCCGGCGTGTCGTTGGCTGTCGCGTGTATACTTGACTGTCCGACCCAACCCCACCCCACAGAGAGGACAGACCTGTGCCCGCCAAGGACGACCTTGACCCAGCCAGCCGACGCGCTCGACTGCTCGCCTGGTTTGAGGAACACCCCGGCTTCCACCGTTGCCGCGACGTCGCCGCAGACCTAGGCGACGAGACGCACCCCATCGCCGTCACCGCCCGCATCCTGATGCTCCGAGGTGACATCGAGCGCTTCCACGCGCCGCCCGCCAAGCCCGGCGGACGACCCGTCACGCTGTACGGCATCAACGCCGCCACCCGCACCACCACCCACGAGAAGGAGCACGCGACCACATGACCGAGCCGACCCGCCAGCCCACCACCCGCAAGAGGGCTCCCGCCAAGAAGGCAGCGGCCCCCACCCCACCGCCCGACGAGTCCCGCGCCGACCTGTCGAACGTCCCCCGGGACGACGACTTCAAGGGCATCAGCGAACCGCAGATGCGGCACCTCCACGGGCTGCTGCGCTCCCGGCTCGGGCTCCATGAACGCGCCGACGTCCTCGACTACCTGTCGGTGGCGCTGGGACGCGACGTCGACACCCGCCGCGCGCTGTCGTGGGACGACGCCGAACGCATGTTCGGGCTCCTGGAGCCGCTGCCGCCCAACCCCGCCACCCCGGAGTCGTTCGCTGCGCTCGCGCGGCCCTTCCCCGCCGATGAGGTCGAGTCCCTGCCCAAGCCCACCAAGCGCGACGCCACCAAGGGCAACTGCCGCGAGTGCGGCGGCTGGCACGGGCTGCCCGCCGTGCACCTGTCCTACGTCGGGCACGCCGGAGTCACGATGCGGCTGCTGGAGGTCGACCCGTCGTGGACGTGGGAGCCCGTCGCCACCGACCAGTTCGGGCTGCCCCTGCTCGACAGCCGTGGTGGCCTGTGGATCAGGCTCACCGTGTTGGGCGTGACGCGCCTCGGGTACGGGGACGCCACCAACCGGCAGGGCGGCGACGCGGTGAAGGAGGCCATCGGCGACGCCATCCGCAACGCCGCTCTCCGCTTCGGGGTCGCCACCTACCTGTGGTCGAAGTCCGAGGCCGCTGCCGCGATCCTCTCGCGCGCGGGACAGCACGACGACGAGTCACACGAGGCCCCCGCCGAGCCCGCGTGGAACGGCCCGTCCACCGCCGCCTCACTCGCCCGGCTGGACGACTACGCCTCCCAGGTCGGCAAGACCCGCGAGGAGGTCACCGCGAAGTGGCGCGAGCGACACGGCGGCATCAGCGTCGGTGACCTCGACCGGCAGCCTGCCGACACCATGTACGCGCTCGCGGAGACCATCGGCGCGTACGTCGCCTCGCTCGTCGCCGCCGAGCAGCAGGACAAGGCTGCCGAGACCCCCGCCGCCGAGCCCGAGAGCGCCAACCCCTGGGCCTGACGGGAATCCGCTAGATCTGTCGGATTCTCGACAAAACCCCGCCTTCGGGGTTCTCCCGTGCGCCCTCTCGCCCGCGTGTATAGTCGACTGTCCGACCCGCCACACGGGCAGGTCGGGGACCAAGGGAGACACGCATGACAGAGCAGCACCGGTTGCCGCAGGACGCGGCGACCGCCATCGAGAGGCTGGCGTCCATCGGGGCGCTGGTCACCAGTAAGGAGTGGGACCGCGCGGCGCTCGTCTACGCGCTCGTCGGCCCCGCTCCCGACAAGCCGGGACCGCGACCGAGTTCCCATAGATCTATGGGAACCCTGACGGTCACCGCGCTCGTGGAGAAGGGCATCGTCGGACTGCTGACCGACGTGACCGTGACTCGCTACCGCGACGCGTGGGAGCACGCCATCAAGGCGGGGAAGGCGCAGCCCGTCACCTTCGGCGACACGTACGAGGTGCCGGACATGCCGTGGCCGCCGACCCGGACCGGGACGGACGGCTACTCGTCCACCAAGGGCGCGGAGCGGACCATCGAGAGGATCGTGGAGCAGCACGGCGCGAGCGTGCTCGGGCAGTCCCTCACGCCCGAGGTGGTCGAGGACGTCGTGAAGGGGATGAGCCCCGAGGCGTTCAAGCAGGTCGGGGAGGCTGTCGTGGAGCGGCAGATGAACGACACGCTCGCGGGCGCTGGGCTGTCGCCGCTGGGTCAGAGCCACGCTCCGGGCGACCCGACGCCCCGGTGGCGCAAGGTCACGTTCCGCATCGCGGGCGACCTGATGGACGTCAAGATGCAGGTGGCGGAACTCCGCGAGGAGGGCCGCATCGCCGAGGCTGACATGGCGGTGAAGGAACTCCGCGAGGCGGTGCTCCACGCGATGACGTGGCTGGACCTCGACGCGGGCGTCCCGAACGACCTGAGCGGGGTGCAGTCGTGAGCCGCGTCTCGGACCACGCGCTCGACATCCTCCGAGCCGTGGCAGAGAAAGCCAAGACTGGCCACGGGCTGCGGGCGCACGCGCTCCCCAGCGGCACCCGCAACGAACGGCAGATGGCTGCTCGCTGGCTCCGAGAGCGGGGCGTCCCGTTGTACGCGCGACGAGCCGGGTCGGACTCGGCGTGGTTCCTCATCCACCCGACCCAGCCCGAGGGCTTCATCGCGGAGTGGGAGAACCGGATCATCCGGGACGCCTACTCCGAGGTCGTCCGCGCCCACCAGGCGCTGTCGAACAGCCCGCACGCCGCCACGAGACGGCGCAGCCTCACTGCCGCCGCCATCAGCATCGGCAACCTCATCGGGATCGACCCGCGCGTGGCGCTGGTCGACCTGACACCTGAGGCGACCCCGGGCAGCGTCCAGGCCATCCTGGACGACGTGGACGCGGTGCTCGGCACGCCGTAGAGGAGAGAGGCGCGGGGTCCTGGTTTCGTCCACAGCCCCGCGCCGCTGCTCCCGCCAGTTTGTGTTCACTGCGGAGTGCATGTATAGTCGTAGACAGCACGACAACGACCCGCCAACACAAGGAGCAACACCATGCGCACCATGACCCGCAAGACCAACCGTTACCCCGCCACCTGCATCGACTGCGGTGGCCGCGTCGCCGCCGAGGGTGGCTGGCTCGCCAAGGCCGCCAACGGCTCCTGGGCCGCCCAGCACATCGGGGGCTGCCCCGACTACTCCACCACCCGCGAGTACACCGAGGCCATCCAGCGCGCCGAGCGTGAGGACGACGAGCGTGCCTACCGCGCCAAGGCCGACCGCGACGCCGCCGCGCTCAACACTCCCGCCGAGGTCGGCTTCTACGTCAAGGACGGCGAGGCGTTCCGTGTCGTCGCCAACAAGGCGGGCACCTCCACCTACGCCAAGCGCTTCACCGTCACCCGCGACTGGGACGGCAGCGCTCGCGCATCGTGGGAGTACGCGCCGGGCGTGGGCCGCTCGCTCGCCGCCGAGGGCCTCGTCCCCATGACCGCCGCCGACGCTGCCCGCATCGGCCTCAGCCACAACATCTGCATCAACTGCTGCCGCACCCTGGGCGGGCAGACCCTCTCCGCGCACGTCTCGGCCCTCATCGGCTACGGCGAGATCTGCGCCACGAACAACGGGTGGCCGTACCCCAAGGGTGCTGCCGCCCAGCGGGCCTTCATCGCCAGCCGGTGAGCCCCGGGGGAGGGGGGTGGGTACGCTCGCCCCCCTCCCCATGTATAGTCACAAGCACGACGACCCGTCACCGAAAGGAACCACCATGCCCACGACCGACCCCAAGTCGGACCCGACGTCCTCAGAGTTCGCAGGCCCCTGCCCGCGCTGCGGCGGCGGGGTCCCCAACGACGTCCAACGCGGCGTCTACCCCGGAGCGCTCTCGCGCTACGACAACGCCACCTACATCTGCTCGTCCTGCGGCACCGCTGAGGCGCTGTGGCAGTACGCCCACCAGGGCGACGGAAAGACCCTGCCCGGCCCGACGGAGTTCCTCGGATGACCGTCACGGAGATCGAGGACCGGATGCGCGAGCAGGGCGACCCCGACCCCGACTGCCGCCCGCTGCTCTCGTGGGAGGAGCCGGTCGCGCTAGGTCGGGCCGGGTACTGCTCGGTCACCACCTGCGCCTACCAAGGGCCGGGTGGCACCGTCATCAAGCACCGCTGGACCAACCGACCCCTGGGGCAGTTGATGACCCGCTGCCCCACCCACGAGACCGCCTACGAGGCGGGCGGCATCCACGAGGCGCGCCGCTGCGCCGAGGGCATCGAATGAGCCGCCGAGCACGACGACGAGAGGAGACACCCGTGGCCGAGGACGCCCGCCACTACGCCAACCCCGAGGAGTGGGCGGCAGCCCTGGAAGCCAACCTGCTGCACTGCCGCGAACTGGGACACGCGTGGGCCTCGTACACCGCGACCTACGACTCCAAGTCCCGCTCCTACCAGCGGACCCTGCTGTGCTCGTCGTGCGAGACCACTCGGGTGCAGGTGCTCGACTCGCGCGGCGAGGTGTTGAAGAACGGCTACCGCTACGTGGACGGCTACCTCGCCAAGGGCCACTTCGACAGCCCGGGCCACAAGGTGCCCCGAGCCACCTTCCGGCTCGCAGCCTTGCAGCGGATGACCGGGGGACCCACCCCGCGCCGACGTCGACTGGCGGTCGCGGAGTGAGCCGCCAGAGCGTCCACCAGGCCGAGGCGCTCCTCAGCATGGCCGAGGAGCGGATGGAGAACGCCCAGTGGTGCAAGGCCGAGGCCGTCTACACCGACGACGACGAGAGGCGCGACATGCTCACCCGGATCGCCGAGGGTGACCTCCGGCAGGCTGCCGCCCACATCAAAGAAGCCGCCGACACGTTGGAGGGCTCGTGACTCGCCGGGTGTTGAAGTGGCCTCTCCGTCTCACGGCGGACGCCCAGCCCATCGGCGCGGGAGTGGTGGCGCTCGTCGCCACCCAGGACAGCGTGCCGACCGTGTGGACCGTCGAGTCCGAGCAGACCCAGGCGCTCACCCGCTGGGTGCGGATCGTGGGCACCGGGCACCCGCTCGACGGCGACGGCGAGCACATCGGGTCGCTCACGATGGGGCCGTACGTGTGGCACCTGTTCGCCGACGTCACCGTGGCGGCTGTCCCCGAGCCGAGGGAGCCCTAGGTGAGCACGGTGGAGCCGCCTGTCCGGGTCGGGTCGTGGACGTGCTGCTGCGTGATCGTCGCGCCCGACGGCTCCCGGCGACCCTGCTCGGGAGCGACGGACGGACCCGACTCGCCGTTCTGCGTGCCCTGCGAGACCCGCCACCCCGGGGAGCCCGAGGAGCCCGGGTGGATCGTGACGGCGGTGCTGCGCAAGTGACCGAGGAGCCAGCAGTCCGCAAGGCGCTCGCCAAGGCCCTCCAACGCGTCGGGCAGGCCATCGAACGACTCGACGGCGTGGTGGGCAAGCACATGGACGACCTCACCTGGGAGGAGGCGGCGCTGCTGCTGCGGCACGTCCGGCACGAGGTGTCCGACGTGCTCGCGGTCGCGGAGGCGTTGGAGCGGTACATCATCACCGAGCGCCGCGCCTCGGGCATCTGGCAGGACGTCGAGGTGCCCGGGGTGGGCGTGGTCGCCGTGCACCGCGCCAAGAACCGCAAAGAGTGGGACCACGAGTCCCTCGCCGGGCTGGTGCTGGACAAGCACCTCACCGAGTTGGAGGGCGAGATCCCCGACCCGTGGGAGGTGCGGCGCTGGCTCACCGACGCCGCCGGGATCGGCTACTGGCGGGTGGGGGTGCTGCGGGCGCTGGGCATCGACCCGGACGAGCACTCGACCACCACCCGGGGCCGTGTCACCGTCCAGATCATCGGCGGACCCCGTGAGCCCGGGGACCTGTCGTGACCCGCTACGCTGTGCACGGCAGTCGCTTCCTCACAGTCGCGCACATGCCGCCTCCCTCTGTCGGAGGAGTGGTTCCCGTCCTTGGCGGGTCGGACCCACAGATGACGCCCGGGCAGCCTTCGTCGCTGTCCGGGCGTCGTGGTCTGCTGGGCCGAGCATGAGACAGCGCCGCCGCACCCCGCGCCGCCGCGACGCCCCGCGCTGGGTCGCCGCCGAGTGGGCGGACGCCACCCTGGCGCTGCTGCGACGCTCCGGGCAGCGCTGCGACAAGTGCGGCAAGGACTTGGGCGGGCGGATGGAGCGCCACCACCGCCAGCGCCGCACGGTCGGCGGGGACCGTCTGTCCAACCTGCTCGCGCTGCACCCGTGGTGCCATGCCGCCGTCCACGCGGAGCAGGTCGAGTCCCGGGAGGCGGGGTGGCTGGTGTCGTGGACCGAGGACGAGCCGGGCACGGTGCCGGTGCTCATCGGAGGGCGGTGGTGGCTGCTGGACGACGACGGATCGAAGGCTGTGACCCAGCACACACCCTGAACCACCACATCAGTTTGTGCACCCGCCGGTGTGCATGTATAGTCGTAGACACAGAGCAACACACACCGACCCGCCACCGAAAGGTTCCACCATGAGCATCAAGACCATCCAGGCCAAGTCCCTCAACCTCCGCGTCGGCTTCGCGTACGCGGGCACCGAGTCCGCCCCCATCGAGCCCACCATGGCCACCGCCTACAAGCGGGCCGAGGGCGTCATCACCATCGCGCTCGTGAAGGGCGGCGTCATCGAGGTCAGCACCAAGACCCGCGTCCGCTACTCGACCAACCCCGTCGCCGACGGTGCCACCTACCTCCGCTGGTGCCGCAAGTGCGAGGAGACGCACCTGCTCCGCGTGGGCACCGACATCGCCGCCACCCTCTACTGCGACGTCCGCACCAAGGCCATCGCGGTCGAGAAGGAGCAGGGCACCTACGTCACCCGCGAGCAGCGCGAGAACGAGGAGCGGGAGGCCCGCATCGCCCGCGTGCTCGACCGCGTGGAGACCCCGGTCCGCAGCCGCGACGCGCTCATCGACATCACGCTGCGCAACGTCGCCCGCGACCTGGGCCTGGGCTCGCAGCGCTTCGCTGTCGTCGCCGCCCAGTACGGTCTGACCGTCGCCGACGCCAGCACCCGCGCCCTGCGGGAGTTGGACAAGGCGGGCCTCTCGCCCGCCACCGCCTGATCTTCCGGGGGGGTGCGACCCGCTCCCCCCCGGTCGTGTATAGTTACACTCGTGGGCTCGACCGAGCGCACGACGACCCGCCACACAAGGAGAACCAGCATGACCATCACGACTCGCAACGCCGACCTGGGTGACCTCGCCGCCATGCTCAAGAACCAGCAGGCGCGCAAGGTCGACCTCGTCACCCCCGCCACGACCCTGTGGGCCGACAACGCCGACATCACCGTCGCCGGGTCCACCGCCGTCCTCACCGACGAGGGCGTCACTCGCGCCGACGGGCGCTACCGCCCCACCGCCGTGTTCGATGAGGGCCTCGCCGAGAAGTTGAACATCCCGCTCCCGTACGTCCGCCGGATGCGCGCCGAGCGCCCCGACCTCTACGACGCCAACGTGAACGGGTGGCTGTACGGCGGGGGCGACCCCGACAAGGCCGACCCGCGCTCCTTCCTGCTGCGCACGTTCAAGCCCGACAACGAGAACGAGCCGGGCATCGCTCGCGCGCTGCTGTCCAACTCCTACGCGATCATGGACAACCTCGACGCTCTGACCGCCGCGCTCGACGGCGTGGCCAAGGCGGGGGTGGAGGTCGTCATCGACGGTGCCGACCTGACCGAGCGGCGCATGGTCGTCCGCGTCACTGCTCCCGAGGTCAAGGCGCTCGCCCCCGACCTGCTCCGGGGCTACCGCTCGCCCTTCACGGGGGAGACGGGCGACGACAACCCCACCCTGTTCGCGGGCTTCCAGATCAGCAACTCGGAGACGGGTGGGGGGGCGTTCACGATCACGCCGCGACTCGTCGTGCAGGTCTGCCGCAACGGCATGACCGTCACCAAGGACGCCATGCGCGCCGTGCACCTGGGCGGCAAGATGGACGACGGGCTGGTCCGCTGGTCCGAGGACACCCAGCAGCGCCAGTTGGCGCTCATCACCGCCAAGACCTCGGACGCGGTGCGCACGTTCCTCGATGTCGAGTACATGCGGACGGTGATCGACGGGTGGAACGTCGCGGCGGGCAAGCCCGTGGAGACGGTGGACGAGGTGCGCGAGCACACCAAGCGCCTCGGCTTCACGACCGAGCAGATCGACGGCGTGCTGGGCCAGTTCATCAAGGGCGGGCAGATGACCCTGGGCGGCGTGACCAACGCCATCACTGCCTACTCTCAGACCGTCACCGACGGGGACGAGGCGTACGCGCTGGAGAGCAAGGCGACCGACCTGCTGTCGGTCTGACAGACCCCGGGCGCGCTGGGGAGGGGGGAGCCAGCGCGCCCGGTCGGGGGACGGCGGGTCCCTGAGACTGCCCGCCGTCCCCCTCTCCCCCCGAAACGACCCGCTACGACCCACACAAGGAGCACGAGATGGACGAGCAGACCAGCACCAAGCCCAAGCCCCACCCCGAGGTGGAGGTCCAGTTGAGCGGCGAGGACGGCAACGCCTACGCCATCATCGGAGCCGTCGCCAAGGGGCTGCGCCGCGCCGGGCACCCCGAGGACGCGACCCGCTGGAACACGTGGGCGATGCAGTCCGAGTCCTACGACCAACTCCTGCGGCGCGCCATGCGCACGGTGACCGTGCTGTGAGCGACGAGCAGACCTGGACCACTGCCGAGGTGGTGCGGGACTTCGAGGTCGTCGGCTTCCTCGCCCCGTACGTGGTCGTGGTGCGCCGCAGCGACGGGGTGAAGGGCACCTTGCAGTTCACCCACCAGCCCCGCGAATACTTCGACTGGACGCCGGACGCATGAGCGACGAGCGCGCCATCCTCCGGCTCACCTTGGAGCAGCCGCAGCGGCTCACCGACCTGCGGCTGCTCCTCTCCGCGTGCACGCTGCTCGGCATGCCCGACGACTCGATGGTGGACTCCAACGGCTTCCCGGAGCGGCTGGTGGTGTCGTGTTTCCTCGACGCGGCGGGGGCGCTGGGATGAGCGACTACTGCCCGGGCTGCCACCACCCGTGGGGCTACCACGACGAGCGGCGCGGCTGCACCATGCCGCTCAACCAGCACGGCTCCCCCGTGTCCAGCCGGGAGGTGACCGTCCGCTCCTGCCGCTGCACCGAGTCGCCCGACCAGTTGCCGCTGTGGGAGCCCGACGCGGTGGCCCGGACGAGCGACCCGGACACCTCCCACGACGCCGCCGCCTCCATCGACCACATCCGCAAGCGGCAGGCTGCTGTGCTCGCCACGCTGCGAGCACTCGGCCCCAGCACCGACGAAGCGATGGTCGCCGCCTACCCCCTCCACCAAGCCCTGCCGCAGTCCCCGTCCGGGCTGCGCACTCGTCGCCACGAACTAGAGGTCCTGGGCCTCGTGGAGTGGACGGGCGAGAAGCGACCCCTCCTCTCCGGGCGCATGGCCCGCGTGTGGAGAGCCACCACCCCACCAGAAGGAGTCACCCCATGAACGACCCCATCCCCACCGACCTCGCCCCCGACGCCCAGCAGCGCGTCCAGGCGCTCATCGCCGCCCGCTCCATCCTGGGCACCCGCTCGCCGCTGGCGGCGGTCAACCACCTCGCCGTGTTGGAGGTCGCGGAGTGGATCCTCGACGGCACCCGGCTGCCCGACGACGACACCTGCACCGAGCCGGGCTGTGAGTTCCACGTGATGCTGCCCACGCGGATGACCGAGGGTGACGGCTTCACGCTCGCCCCCACGGAGGCGCGCGATGAGTGACATCACCGGCTACGAGGTCGACCACTTCCGTGCCATGCGTGACCAGGCCCGCGACGTCAAGCGCATCGCGGACGCGCTGGAACGACTCGCGGACAGGTTCTGCCCGCCCGACCCCGAGGAGGTCGAGTCGTGACCGCGCCGTTGGAGTCCGACATGCTGCTCATCCACGAGCGCCTCGACAACGCGGTCCTGGTGCTCACGTTGCAGGACAACGGCCAGATGAACCTCGTGTCTCACGCGGCGCTCACGAAGGAGCGGTGCATCGCCTCGCTGCGTGAGATGGCGGACCACTTGGAGAGCAACTGGCACGGCGACGACACGCCGCCGCAGACCGATTAGGCAGCACCACGGGACTCGTGTATAGTCGTAGACACAGACCCGCCAACCAAAGGAGCCACCATGTTCGACCACGCCACCGGACGCTGCTACGACTGCGACGGCCACTACACCCACCGCGACTGCCCGACCTACCCCGACGCCGCCCCGTCGGTGCTCACTGTCGCCCAGCGCGTCGCCATCTACGCGGAGGTCGCCCGATGAGCCCCGCGCTGCCGCTGGCGGTCTACTCGGCCACCGCGACCTGCGACCGCTGCGGTGTGGAGGGCGACCTCATCACCGACGGCCACCGCGCCTACGCCCTCACCGGGGTCTACGTCAACCAGGCCAAGTCCGGCTGGGAGTCCGACCTCATCCTCCGCACCGGGGCGAGCGTCGAGGTCACCTGCACCGCCGTCAAGCACGACGAGACCTGCGGCGGCACGCTGTCCTTCAACATCGCCGAGGAGGGCTCGTGGCACGGGCTCACTCCCGACACCGCGTCCCTGCTCGTCGCCGGGCAGCCGATGGAGGGGACCGAGTGAGCGACGAGCCGACCTACGAAGGCCGCGCCATCTGCGGGGCCGACTGCGCCGCCTGCACCTGCGTCAAGCCCCCCGGGCACGTCGAGGCGGGTGACCCGCTGCACGAGTGCGGACGCGCCTGCACGGGAGCCTGGACCGGCACCTGGGAGGAGCCCGACTGGGAGGTGGTGCGCTTCCCGTTCCCCAAGTACCCCGACACCGACACCGCCACTATAGAAGGAGAACTGTTGTGAGCACGACGATGACCGAGGACCAGTTCCTCATGTTGCAGGAGGCGGTCCAGTGGGCCGCGACCGATGAGGACCTCCGCTGGGCGGGGCGCGAGAGCGACACCGTGAAGTGGGACCAGAACACCTGGGGCAGGGGCGTCGCCCAGCGCGGCCTCATCCACGTCGGCGGGCACTCCTTCCGCCCCGTCAAGATGTCCTGCTCGTCCGCGTGCTGCCTCGCCGGGAACGGGGCGCTCCTGGCGGGCGCGCAGATGGTGCAGTGGACCCACCTCGGGCACGCCGGGGAGGAGACCAACGTGGACTACTGCGTCACCCCCGACGGCAGGCTGGAGAACATCGCCACCTACGCCCAAGAGGTGTTCGGGCTCGACAGCGCCGAGGCCGAGCACCTGTTCCACTCGGGCAACGAGATCCACACCCTCATCGAGTACGCCACCATGTTCGCCGCCCGCGCGGGCTTCACGCTCGTCGTGCACCGCAAGGAGCGGGACGCGTGAGACTGCCGAACCTGACCGGGGAGTTCCGTGTGGGCTCCGACCCGGAGTTGCGCTTCACGCCCTCCGGCAAGGCGGTGTGCTCGGTGTCGCTGATGGCGACCGAGTCCCGCAAGACCGACACCGGCTGGGAGGACGGGGACAGCACGCCGTGGATCAGTGCGTCCGTGTGGGACCAGCAGGCCGAGGCTGTCGCCGAACGTGTCCGCAAGGGCATGAAGGTGCTCGTCAACGGCCTCCTGTTCGCCCGCACCTACACGCGCTCCGACGGCACCGAGGGCACGTCCATCGAGTTGAAGTGGGCCACCGTCGCCCCCATCCCGGGCGGCGAGCCCAAGGGGCAGCGCGTGCAGCCCGGCGCGGCGTACGACGACCCGTGGCAGACCCCGCGCCCCGGGCAGTCTGCTCGACAGAACGTCCCCGCCGACCCCTGGTCGGCACCCGCCGTCCAGTCCGACGACCCACCCTTCTGAGGAGCACCATGCACGACGACGACGAGCCCAACTTCGCCGGGGTCACCCACGCCCTGCACACCGGACTGGTGCTGGGCATCCTGTGGAAGCACCACCTGGACGTCCAACCCGAGGTGGACGCGCTGGGCGACTACACCGACGTCCTCCAAGTCACCCACGACGACCGCACCTTCCGCCTCCGGGTGCTGCCATGACCGACGACATCGACTGGAACGTCGACCCCGACGAGTGGCCGCACACCCCACCTCTCGCGGTCTTTCGGGGGCTGTACGCCGACGACGACAACGTGTGGTGGCGGATGGACTCCGGGCACGCTCTCAACCTCTACACGGAGGCTGTGGAGCGCATCGAGACCCTGGAGATGCTGCTGGAGGAGGTCCGCAACGCCGCCGCCTACGCGCTCGCCGACGCACCCGACGAGCGCGACACCCCCGTGGCTGCCGCGACTGCTGCTGGGCTCCCCGACCACCTGACGCTCATCCGACAGGCCGGGGACACCCTCCGGCACATCAGAGCCGCCGCCCGCCGCCATGACGTCCCCCTCACCTGACCCCCTCGCCGCCGTTCTCGGGATACTGGTCGCCGTGCTCGCTGCCACCGCCTCACGTCGCCTGTGTGGTCCCTGCGCCGGGAACCGGCACCGCGCCTGTGAGGGAGCCATCGGCCCCATCGTGGGGAAGCGGCTGCCCTGCCGGTGCCAGCGCTGCGACGGCTTCGGGCTGCCCGCCCCCGACCAGCACGGCGGCGACGCCCACACCTGCGCCCCGCTCTGCTACGGATGGAAGCGGTGAGACTCGACCCGGGCGCGCTCGTCGCCGCCGACCTCGCCTTCCTGGGCGAGCACAACGCCCCCACCGCCCAACGTGTCCGCTGCGCCATCGTCGCCTACCTGTGGGCACTCGCCTGGGTGGAGGCACACGGCACCTACCCGTCCCTCAACGACTGGGCCACCTACCGACCCACCGCACTGGACGACGCATGACCAGCAGCATCGACGGGCTGGCGCTGCGCCGCATCATGGGCCGCGACGAGTGGCTGGTCCCCCGCCCGTTCGGCCCCGACGGCTGGCAGATGGAGTCCCGCGACGGCACCTCCTCGGTGATCGTCTCGTGCGCCGACCACGACGGCCACGACTGGGTCCACGCCTCCATCGCCCGACTGGCGATGCCCACCTACGACGACCTCGTGACCCTCCACGCCGCAGCCTGGCCCCGGGGCGGCTACGCCTACCAGGTGTTCGCCCCACCCGACCGGCACGTCAACATCCACGCCCGCGCCCTGCACCTGTGGGGCCGCCGCGACGGCACCAACGCCCTGCCCGACTTCGCCCCCTACGGAAGCATCTAGATGACCCACAAGCACCGAGGGCACCACCGCCTCGGAGACGTGCTCGCGCTCGTGCTCCTCGCCGCACCACTGTGGGTCCTCGTCGGCTACCTCATCGGCAGCCGCTAGCACCTGCTAGCAGTTCGGGGCTACGCTCCCGCACATGAACGACCCCGACGACCGGGTCCAGATGAACGTCCGCGTCCCCCGCCACCTCCGCGACACCATCGACACCCGCCGCGCCCCCCTCCACCTCTCCAGAGACGCCTGGGTCAGCCGCGCCCTCACCTGGGCACTCCAACGCACCCAAACCACCTCCACCCAGACCGCCCCCGGGAAACGCACCATCCGCCCCGCCCGGGGACGCCCCTTCACCAACCGCGTCGACTACCACGAGGAACCCGACGGCTGGCACTGGACCTTCACCGCCGTCGAGACAGCGACCCCCCTCGGCACCAGCCCCGGCGGCTACGACAACCTCACCGACTGCCGCCAAGCCATCCACCGCATCCTCCTAGCGAACGAGAGCGCCCCCGTGGAGTTCAAGACCCTCAACGGCACCCACCCATGACCACCCTCGACACCGTGCCCCGCGAGGAACTCATCCACCTCGGCGGCGACGTCCGAGCACACCCCGCCCTCCGCGACCTCCTCACCGACCCCACCCGCCTCACCCCCCACCCCCGCAACCCCCGCAACGGCGACACCGACGCCATCGGAGACTCCATCCGCCACAACGGCCTCTACCGACCGCTGTACGTGCAGCGCTCCACCGGGCACGTGCTCGCTGGCAACCACACGTACCAGGCGGCACTAGAACTGGGCGCGACCCTGCTCCCGGTGCTGTGGCTCGACGTGGACGACGACGAAGCCACCCGCATCCTCCTCACCGACAACCGCACCGCCGACATCGGCCAGTACGACGACGCCCTCCTCCTCGACGTGCTCCGCGACATCGCCACCCACGACGCGGGCCTCCTCGGCACCGGCTACACCCCCGACGACCTCGACCACCTCGCCTTCCTCTCCACCCTCACCCTCGACGGACTCACGAGGCAGGCCGAAGTGGAGGCGGGACAGCAGCGCGCCGCCCGCCACCGCACCCTCCCGCTGCGGCTCATCCTGTCCCTCAACTCCGGGCCGTCGATGGTGGAGGCGATGGTCGGGGACCGGCTCGGCTGGGTGCCCGGCGTCATCTCGACGGGCATCAACACCATCCGCCGCTACCGCGAGCGCTACCCCCGCCACACCCCCGTCGCCTTCATGGACAACCCGTACCGCGACTACGACCACGCCGCCCACCTCGCCGCCGTCGCGGAGTGCAAGCCACAGTCGTGCACCACCCGCGACCTGTTCACGAAGCAGCAGGCAGCCGAGGAAGGACTCGACTACCTGACCGTGGAGCAGACACTCGACCAAGCCGCCGACCTCGCCGAGCACGTCGAGGACGTCATCCTCATCCCGAAGTTCGACTGCCTCGACCGCATCCCCGACACCGTGGGCGACGCGCGGGTGGTGCTCGGGTACTCCGTGGAGACGTCGTACGGCGGCACCCAACTGCCCGTGGAGGCGTTCAAGGGACGCCCCGTGCACCTGCTCGGCGGGTCGTGGGCGAAGCAGCGCGCCTACCTCAACATCCTCGGGGACGACTGTGTGGCGCTCGACAACAACCACATCCTCCGGGTGGCGCAGTTCGGGCAGGTGTGCCGCCGGGACGGGTCGATGACGACCCTCGTGGACGTGCTCGGGTCGCCGCAGTGGTCGGTGTACTTCGGGAGCATGGTGCTGTCCCTCACCGAGATCGCCACCGCCGTCCACGACGACTACGGGGTGCCGCTCACCGAGCACACCGTGGAGGACGACAACTGGGACGAGATGATCCCCGACCTGACAGGAGAGCACCGATGACCACCGACACGCTGCTGGGCAAGGTCGCCCACGGCCCCATCCGCGCCGACCAGATCGAACGCTGGACCGTGAAGCCCAACGTGGGCGGCGTGCAGTACGTCACCGAGGAACTGCTCTGCCAGTGCCCCGTCACCCACCAGCCCGACACGTACCACGCCACCATCACCTGGGACGCGTCGCAGGTCGGCTACACGTTGGAGTCCAAGGGGGTCAAGCACTACCTGTGGCGCTACCGGGACCTGGCGCTGTCGTGCGAGGACCTCGCCGCGACCATCGCCCGCGACCTCACCAACCGGCTCGGCACCGACGTGGAGGTGGTGCTCACCCAGCAGGTGCGGGGCGGGCTGGAACTCACTGCCAGCGCGGAAGGGGCAGGCTGGTGACCACCCACGTCATCCTCTCCGGCGGCATCGACTCGACCGTCGCCCTCGCCTGGGCGCTGGGCCCCGGCTACTCGGGCTCCCCGCGCGCCGTGTCCTTCGACTACGGGCAGCGGCACCTGCGTGAGGTCGACGCCGCACGCAAGGTGGCGCGGCGGATGGGCGTCCCCCACCACACCATCAACTTGCGGGGGCTGCTCGCCGGGTCCGCGCTGCTCGGTGAGCAGGAGGTGCCGCACGGCCACTACGCCGAGGACTCCATGACCGCCACCGTCGTCCAGGGCCGCAACCTCCTGTTCGCTGCCGCCGCGCTCGCGGGCACCCGCCCGGGGGACACGCTGGTCCTCGGGGTCCACGCGGGCGACCACCCCATCTACCCAGACTGCCGCCCCGGCTTCTGGGCGCACGTCGACGCCGCCGCCGACGCCTACGACGTGCACGTGGCGACCCCGTTCGTGCACGACACCAAGGCCGACGTGGTGGGCTACGGCGAGTCGTGGGACGCCCCGCTGCACCTCACCTGGTCCTGCTACGAAGGCGGGGAGGAGCACTGCGGACGCTGCGGCACGTGCGTGGAGCGCGCGGAAGCGTTCCACGTCGCAGGTGTCCCCGACCCCACGGTCTACGCCGACCCCGACTTCTGGATGGCGGCGACGCGTGCCCAAGCGTGACTCCCTCGACAAGATCGTCCTCGGCTACTTCGCCGCGATCACCACCCACCCGTTCACGTGGGGCGAGCACGTCGTCCAACCCGAGCCCATCACCTTCGGTCCCGCTCTGCTGCGCGGCTTCACCTGCCCGTCGGGCTGCGGCGGCTGCTGCCCCACCTTCACCCTCGACTACCTCCCCACCGAGCCCCACCCCTACCCGCTCACCCGCCGCGACGTCACCTTCGACGGACGCCAGGTGGAGGTGTGGTCCGACGAGCAGCCCGACAACCACGGCCCCCGCTGCCACAACCTGCAACCCGAGGACGGGCGCTGCGGCATCCACGGACGGCAGCCCTTCTCCTGCGACTTCGAGTTGATCCGCTTCATCCACGCACCCACGGGGTGGCGTGTCGCCGAGCAGTTGTTCGGGCGCGGCTGGGCGATGAACAGGACCGACGGCGGCACCGGGGCCCTGTGCACCATCACCGACGCCGACGTGGAGACCGCGCTCGACGTCGCCCGACGCCTCGACCGGCTCACCGACTGGGCCGACCACTTCGGGCTGCGGCGGCACCGGGCACGCGTGCTCGCCTCCTACTGCCGCGAGTACGCCCGCCACCCCGACACGGCCCCCCGGGTCAACCTGAGGAGCGCCGCGTGAGGGGCGACGACTGCTGGACCATCGAGAAGGACTTCGCCTTCTCCGCGTCCCACTGCCTCACCGGGCTCCGCGAGGGCCACCCGTGTGCACGCATGCACGGCCACAACTACGTGGTCCGGGTGCGGCTCGCCAACTCCTACCTCAACGCCCAAGGGTTCGTGCTCGACTACGGCGACCTGGCCCCGTTCGGGCGTTGGGTGGACGAGCACCTCGACCACCGCCACCTCAACGACGCCCTCCCGGCGCTCCCCAACCCCACCGCCGAGCACCTCGCTGCTGCTCTCGCCGCGCAGGTGCGGGGGCTGCTGATGGTGCCTGTGGGCGCAGCCATCGCCGTCGGCGTGTCGGAGACACCCAAGACCTGGGCGTGGTGGTGGCGGGAATGATCCCCGGCATGACCGCCTACGCTCTCGCCCGCGCCGGGCGCACCTCCACGCTGCCGCTGTCGGAGGTGTTCGGTCCCACGTGGCAGGGGGAGGGGCCGTTCGCTGGACGCCGCTGCTCCTTCGTCCGGCTCGGCATGTGCAACCTGTCCTGCTCCTGGTGCGACACCCCCTACACCTGGGACCACTCTCGCTACGACGTCGCCGCCGAGAACCCCGTCACCGAGGTCGAGGTCATCCACCGCGCGCTCCGCGAGCACGACACCCGCCTCGTGGTGCTGTCGGGCGGGGAGCCGCTGCTCCACCACCAACGGCTGCTGCCGCTGCTGTCCGACGAGTGGGTGTGGCACGTGGAGACCAACGGCACCATCGCCCCGCCGCTGTGGTGGACGGACCGGGTCGCCCACTCCATCGTGTCCCCCAAGGTCGCCACCGACGACCCGTACAAGAAGCGCATCAAACCGCGCGCTCTGAGACGTTGGGGAGACCTGGCGGTGCAGGGAGACGCATCGTTCAAGTTCGTGGCGCAGACGGCGGCTGACGTGGCGACAGCGGTACGGCTCGTGGAGGAGTGCGGGCTCCCCCGGGACGCGTGCTGGGTGATGCCCGAGGGCGTCACCACCGACGCGATCACGACCCGGCACCGCGACCTCGCGGAGAGCATCATGGACGCGGGCTTCCACACCACCACCCGGCTCCATGTGCTGCTGTGGGCCGACGAGAGGGGCCACTGATGGACCTGGTTGCGATGACCCGCGAGGAGATCGCCGTCGAGGGCGTCCGCGCGCTGCTGCGCCTCATGGGCGAGGACCCCGACCGGGAGGGGCTGCTCGACACGCCCGCCCGGGTAGTCAAGGCGTTCGCCGAGTTCACCACCCCACCCCCCGGCGACCCCGCCGCGCTGCTCGGCAGGGTGTTCTCCGACGTCGGCTACCCCACCGACGAGATGATCGCCGTCGGCCCCATCGCCTTCACGTCCCTCTGCGAACACCACTTGCTGCCCTTCACGGGTGACGCGTGGGTCGCCTACCTGCCGTCCGCCAAGGGGGTCGTCGGGCTGTCGAAGATCCCCCGCCTGCTCACCCACTACGCGATGCGGCCCCAGGTGCAGGAGCGCCTCACCACCCAGGTCGTGGACGCACTCGACCAGCACCTCTCTCCCGACGGCGCGGCGTGCATCATCCGCGCCACCCACTCCTGCATGAGCCTGCGCGGCATCAAGGCCCAGGGGGCGGCGATGGTGACCAGCGTGCTGCGCGGCCAGTTCAAGGACGACCCGACCGTCCGCGCCGAGTTCCTCGCGCTCACGAGGTGACCCCGTGCCCGTCGGAGACCGTGGAGTGCCCGTAGGCGACCAGACCGTGGCCGCCGTCTCCGAGGCTGCGCTCGCCGCCTTGCAGCCCGCCTCCGCGTACCGAGGCGACACCGGCCACGACGAGGCGGTGGCTGCCGCCAACCGGGCTCGCGCGGTGGCGCTGAAACTGTCCGGGCTCCCCTACGAACAGGTGGCGGTGCTCGCCGGGTACGCCAACAAGTCCGCCGCCCGGCAGGCGGTGCTGCGGGCACTCGACCGCTGGGAGGAGTCCAGCGTCGCGGAACTGCGGCAGACGGAGAACGCGCGCCTCGACCGCGCCCAAGCCGCCATCTGGGAGAAGGTGGTGTCCGGCGACCTGCAAGCCGTCGACACCCTCGTCCGCCTCTCCGCACGCCGGGCACGCATGAACGGACTCGACGCACCCCAGCAGGTGTCCATCACCTCGGGTGCCCAGGCCGCGCTCCACGACGCCCTCGCGGACCTGCGCCACGTCGTGCTCGGTGAGGTGGTTGACGATGGGCTCCCTGGCCAAGGCTGAGGCGCTGGCGCTGCTCGCCGCCGCCGAGGAGGCGACACTGCTCGCCGTGAACGATGAGGACGCGCTGCTGCTCGCCTCCACCCTCACCGCCGAGGCCCGCCGCATCAAGGCGTCCCGGTGGGAGCCGTACCCGTGGCAGCATCCCCACCGCCACCCGCCGCACTGGATGAGTGAGCGCGCCCCGGGCGTGTGCGACGAGCGCTGCCTGGACCTCCCCGTCGCCCCCATCCCCACCCAGGGCATGTGGCTGGAACTGGGAGGCCGGGGCACCGGCAAGACCGAGGGCGCAGCCCACTACGTCGACACCCACGCCGAGGGCCCCGCCTGCGACACGCGGCTCCCGGGCGGGCACCGCATCGTCATCGTCGCCCCCACCCAGGGGGACGCCGTGGAGGCGTGCGTCACGGGGGTGTCCGGGCTCCAGACCATCAACCCGTCCATCACCCTCACCACGACCCGCGAGGGCACGGTGGCGCGCTGGCCGGGCGGGTCGCGTGCTCGACTGCTCGGAGCCCACGGACCCCAGGACATCGACCGGCTCCGCGCGGCGGGCAACACGTGCCTGGTGTGGTTGGAGGAAGCGGCTGCCATGCGACGTCTGGACGAGGTGCTGCACCACACCACCTTCGGGCTCCGCATCGGCACCAACCCGCACTACGTCGGGTCCACGACCCCCAAGAACCGGAAGGCGATCATCGACCTGATGGGCGACGCCGGGACCGTGCAGACCCGGGGCCGCACCAGGGACGCGCACCGGCTGGACGACGACTCGCGGCGCACCTGGGAGGACAAGTACGGGGGCACCACGCTGGGCCGTCAGGAGTTGGACGGCGAGGTGCTGGGCGACGTGGAGGGCGCGCTGTGGGTCCACGACCGCCCGCTGCTCATCGACGGCCTCCCCAACCCCGACGAGCGCCCCGGCATCGAGAACGACCGGGTGTCCCTCGGGGAGTACGGGTGGACCCCCAACCCGCGCCCGCGCGGCATGGCCACCGACGACGGGCTGCCCATGCTCGTCCCCGTCGCCCCCGAGGGCCTCACGTTGATGCAGCGGGTCATCGTCGCCGTCGACCCGCCGGGTGGTCGCACCGAGTGCGGCATCGTCGTCGTCGGCTCCATCGGGAACCACGTCTACCCGCTCGCGGACCTGTCCCTCGCGGGACCGCCGGGCACCTGGGCGATGGTGGTGATCGGCGCGTTCTTCGACTACGGCGCGGAGGGCATCGCCGCCGAGCACACCTACGGCGGGGACATGGTGGCGGACGTGCTGTCGACCCGCATGGACGCGCTGGGCGTCTCCATCCCGATCTTCAAGGTGCCCACCAAGGTCGGGAAGCGGCTCCGCGCCGAGCCGGTGCAGGCGCTGTACCAGCAGCACCGGGCGCACCATGTGGGTGTGCTGCCCGGGGTGGAGGGCGAGCAGACCGCCTGGGTGCCCGGGGAGGGCGAGTCCCCGAACCGGCTGGACGCGCTCGTGCACGGCGTCACCTACCTGGCGCTGCGGGCTCGCCCGGGGAAGGTGTCGAACCCGGCCCAGCAGCCGAGACGGATCGGCGGGCAGCGGGGGATGCCGACGGCACCACGACAGCAGCAGCGGCGACGCCCGTGAGGCAGGTCACAGCGCGCGACCCGGCGTGAAGTTGTCCCACCCCGGACGTGCATGTATAGTCGTAGACGTGAGCCCCGCAGATGGACGGGGAGCAGGTAGAGCCTCACGGGGCCACCTACCAAAGCCGCATCAGGGGCTCACTCCGCACCACCCGGAAGGGCACGCGTCTCCACCTGCCAGGACTCGCCACTGCCCTCCACCGCACCACCACACCGACCCGCCAACCCGAAAGGCACCACCATGTCCGACTGCACCCACTGCGGAGGCCCGCTCACCCAAGCCTTCGACGTCACCACCGCCTACGTCCGCTGCCGCCGCTGCGGGCACGTGTTCCCCGCCACCGCCTCCGAGCCCCGCCTCACCGGCACCGACGCCTGGTACGCGGGCGTCCACCTCGCCAAGCGCGTCGCCGCCGCCTGCGACACCCTCACCCTCAACCGGGTGTGGGAGGCAGCAGCCAAGGAGGCGCACCGCCTCCCCGTCGGCCACCCCGAGGCGTTCGACCCCGACGACACGTTCGCGTGGGGCTACACCGGAGCCCTCGGCGGCATCCTGGACGACCGGATGAGCGCATGAGCACCTACACCACGACCCGCGCCCAGGTCACCTTGGTGACGCTGGTCCGCAACCCGGGACCCGAGCAGCGCGCCCTCCGCGTGTGCGAGGCGCGCCGCGACGACCACAGAACCCGTGCTCTCGCGCTCGCTCGCCGGGCGTACGGCGACGACGCGGACCTGGGCTGGCTCTGCCACCAGACCGGGGTGGTGAGCCCCGCATGAGGCGGCTGCCGCGCATCGTCGCGCACGCCGCTGGGCTCGCCTTCGGGTGGACGGTGCTCGTCAACGGCATGGGCATCGCGTTCGCCGGGATGCGCATGTGACCCACGCCACACGCGCGGGGTGGTCGAGAAGTTGTCCACCCCGCGCGCTGTGTGTATAGTCGTACTCACAACGACCCGCCAACCACAGGAGCCAGCCATGCCGAACACCACCCGCCGCTACAAGTCCGCCGCCGCCGTCAGCCGCGCCTACCGCGCCGCCTGGGCAGCCGACGGAGCCACCGCCGAGTTCCTCGCCACCTGGACCACCCGCTGGACCACCGACGGCACCTGGACCATCGTCCCCCGCTGACCCACCCCGCCGGGGAGCACTCGCTCCCCGGCACCCGACCCGCCAACCAGAAGGAGAACCACCATGCTCACCGCCGCCGACGTCCTCGCCCTGCACGTGCAGGTCTGGGACATGCCCACCCTCGCCACCGAGCACCCCGCCGCCATCGCCTGGCTCGCGGAGCGCTACGAGGTCATCTTCGGGATGCTCTCCGAGGTCGCCCTGTTCGACAAGCGCACCGCCACCGCCGTCGCCTACGACACCACCGACGTCCGCGTCGCCGTGCAGCGCGCCCTGGAAGCGGAGGTCGCGTCGTGAGGATCGAGACGATGCGCACCGTGCACGACCAAGCCGCCGCCGCGTCCGACGCGCTGTACCTCGCGCTATCGGGGCCTGACGGGCTGGACGCGGAGACGGTGGAGGTGTTGGACCAGTTCCTCGCCGTCGCGCTGCTGATGGCGGCGACCGCCCACACCCACCCGTCCGAGGCCGAGTCCCGCGACGTGCTCCGCGACGCCACCGACATGCTCGGCGGCATGCTGCCCGACGACGACGCCGAGGCGTGGGCCGACTACAGCCGGGGGCGGCAGTGACCTAGCGGGTGCGCTCGCGCTCGCAGGAGATGAACTTGTCGCCCGGGGCACCGATGCACAGGTCCGACCCGAGCCCACCACGCAGGATGTTGCGGCCACCCGGAGCCACGGGGCCACCCCGGAGCACGTCGTCGCCGCGACCCCCGAACAGGCGGTCGTTGTTGGGTCCCCCGAACAGCCGGTCGTCCCCCGCGTGGGCGACGATGCAGTCCCGGTTCACAGTGCCCACGAGTCGGTCCGCCTGACGCGTCCCGATGATGAGGTTGCACAGCGGGGGCAGCGTCACCGTCACCGTCGGCACGGGCAGCGTCGGGTTCACCGTGGGCGTCGAGGTGACCGTGGCTGTGACGGTCGGGTTCGTCGCTGTGACGGTCACCGTCGCTGTCGGCACCGGGACAGTCGGTGAGGTGGAGGGGGAGCCGGTCGGGGTCTGGCACTCCTTGTGGCCGGTGCGGGTGCCCGGCTTGTCGCAGTCGTGGCCCTGGCCCGGAGGGTTGGGGTGGTCGGCGGATGCGGTGCCTCCCTGGGCGACGACGAGAGCAGCGCTCCCGGAGAGCGCGAGGGTGGCGACGAGAGCAGTGGCGGCGGCACGGAGGCGGGGCGTCATGGTCGGACGGTACTGCCCGCCGTGTGTCCCAGGCCACACTCCGCGAGCACCCGCGAAGTTGTCCAGTCCACCGAGTGTGTGTATAGTCGTAGACAGCAGCACACAACGACCCGCCAACCACGAGGAGCCCGCCATGAGCCAGAACCCCGCCGACACCGCCCCGATGGGCTGCGACGAGTGCCACGAGAACTGTGAGGACGACGGCTACGGCTACTCCGACTGCTGCGGCGCGCCGCTCCTCTAACCCCCAACCACCACGACCCGCCAACCGAAAGGAACCACCATGCTTCTCACCCACACCGACAACGAGGCCCGCGCCCTCGTCCACCTCGCCGAGGTGGAGGGGATGGACCCCGAGGCCGCTGCCGTGCAGTGGATCGAGGCGACCATCGCGGAGGTCCGCGCCGTCGTCACCCTCGCCCACGACTTCGGGCTCTCCCGCGAGTCCGAGTGGGCCGGGGACTTCATCTCCGCCCACCGGTACATGCGCAAGCACGGCCTCGCCGCCGCCTTCGCCGAGGTGGCCCCGCTCACGGTGGTGAAGGACCGATGAGCCTCCCCAACTACCGCTCCCGCAAGTCGCGGCCCCGCAAGCGCGACAAGGGCCACAGCATCGTGCTGTGGGAGTCGTGGACCAAGGACGCCTACGGGTTCGGGATGCGCCGCCGCATCACCTGCCAGTGCGGCAAGCGCATGTCCGGCAACGGGAACCGCGCCGACTACTCCTACGGCGCGCACCTCCGCGCGGAAGGGGTGGTGGAGTCGTGAGCGCCGTGGACGCGTTCTGGATGCGCCAGGCCGCGCTCGACTCGCTGCGGCACCCGTCGTGGGCGCGGTTCGCGGAGACGTTCACGACGTCGCTCGTGCAGTCCGCCGTCGGCCTCAACGCCCACGCCTCCTGGGAGGGCGACGGGCGTGCGCTCACCGAGCACGCCCACACCGCCCTCACCCTCGCGGAGTCCTACTACGTCGCCCCGCAGATGCACGCGCTCGTCACCGCCGCCGCCGAGTCGTGGCCCGAGGACGAGGCCGTGCACGAGGAGGACTTCCCCACCGACCACGGCTGGATGTGGCTGCCCGGGAAGGGGCTCGCCATCATCGACGTGCGCGGCACCGCGCTGCACGTCAACGGCATCACCTGGGCGCGCTCCGGCTCCGACGTCACCGTCGCGTGGTGGGGGCACAAGAAGCACGACCCGCCGCACCTCGTGGACAAGGGAGGCTGGGACCTCATCCCCGACCTGTCCCCGTGGCACGTCGGGCTCCTGCGACTCGACAAGCCGCTGCCCACCACCATCCAGATGGGCACCGTGCTGCCGCCCGAGGTGTCCCAGCAGATCCGCTACCACGACACGCCCCAGGGGCTCTCCATGTCGTTCCCGCTGGGCTGGTCGCCCGAGCAGTTGCAACCCCGCCTCGCGGTCGACCCCATCGCCGCCTGGCTCGTCTCCGCGTTGCGGATCATGCAACAACCGCTGGCCGAGGTGACGAGGCACGGGCTCCCCGCCAACGTGCGACGACAGCACGCCAAGCGACCGCACCGGCTCCGGCAGACCGCCGTCACCGTCATCGACTTCCGCCGGGTGGAGGGGGACTACCACGAGGGCTCCGGGCGCACCTACTCGCACCGCTTCCTCCGTCGGGGGCACTGGCGTCGGCAGCCCTACAAGCGCGACGATGGCACCTGGGACCGCCGCCGCATCTGGATCCACCCGACCATCGTCGGAGACCCGGACAAGCCGCTCATCCTCCGCAACCACGTGTCGGCGCTGATGAGGTAACTTGACCCGTCGTGTATACTTGCATTGGAGGGGTGCCCAGCAGGGGCGCTCCACGACCCGCCACAAGGAGAACCGCATGGCACTCATCAACCAACGGTCCGGCTGCAAGGTCGGCTGGCTGACCTTCGACAACGAGGCCGAGGCACGAGAGGCAGCAGAGCGCGCCAAGGAGCAGGCTCGGGACGCGTGGAGCCGGGGCTACGACTTCGGCTACCAGTGCCCGGGCGAGGTCGTGCAGCGCCGCGAGTACGTCGACCCGCACGACACGTCCAAGGGCTACACGCTGCTGGAGGAGTGGACGGTCACCACGCCCTGAGGAGCCGCCGCTGCCTCGGTGCGCCCCCCGCCCGGGGCAGCGGTGCTCTCGGACCTGTCGAAGGTTCGACAGGTCCCGCGTGTCCCAGGTCACAGAGCAGCGGGGGGCGTGAAGTTGTGCGCCCCCCGGAGCACGTGTATAGTCGTAGACACAGAGCAACACAGACCCGCCAACCAAGGAGCCACACCATGAACGCCAACCGCGCCAACATCGCCGCCCACGCCGCCGAGTACGCCGAGGGCCTGAACGCCGCCTTCCCGCACATCGACCACGCGGGCGTCTACCACTTCACCGCCGACAAGCCCGGCAACAAGTTCGGGCGCGTCGTCCTGCACACCGGCAACCAGCGCTCCGTCCACGCGTTCGTGGACGCGGAGGGCAACGTCTACAAGGCCGCCGGGTGGACCGGCCCCGCTGCGGGCATCCGCTACTCGTCGGTATCGGCTGCGCTCGCCGCCGCCGCCACCTACGCTGCGGGCTGGGCGGGAGGCTACCTCTACGCCGACGGCATCGTCGCCGCCTGAGACTGAGAGCGTCCCGGAGCCCGGGGGGGACCGGGACGCTCTCACCGGGGGGACGTCCACCGCAGGGATGGGCGTCCTCCCACACTCCCACAGCCCCCCGACCCGCCACCATGAGAGGAACCACCATGCAGAACCTTCACTACGTCACCGCCGCCAACGACCGTCACGACGTCCGGGTCAAGACCTGGGTGGAACGGGCGGGCGACTGGTGGGCCGAGGTCACCGTCGATGGCCGCGTGCTCGCCACCGAGTCCCTGGGCACCGACCGCGACTACGAGGACGAGCGATGAGCCGCATCACCGACCGCTTCGTCGTCCAGCGTGTGGACGCGCTGCTCGTGTTCATGGACGACAGCACCGGCACCGAGATCACCGTGCCCGTCGCGGCGACCCCGCAGATCGTCGCCGCCCTGTCCTACCTCGCCACCGAGGACGTCGCCCTGGCTGCTGCCGTGGGCTCGACCGTCGGCGACGTGATGGCGCTGCGGCCATGAGCGGCTACTACGTGGAGACGACGAGCAGCGGCAACGAGGTCACGGTGTTCACGTGGTCGTCGTCGTGCGGCGACTTCCCGGAGTGCCACGCGGAGCCGCCCACCTGCGGGTGTGCGCGGTGAGGACGCTCGTGCTGTACGCCGTGATGGTCGGAGCCACGGGCGGCGCGCTGCTCTGGGCAGCCGTCCGCCCCACCTGAGCCGGGGCCGGGTAGAAGCGTCCTTGGCGGGTCGCTCGCTCCCCAGGCCCCATCCGCACCCCCGGTCTTCGTGCTCACGACGAGGGCCGGGGGTGTCGCTACTCTGCCCCCGTGACCACCGACCCGCTCGTCATCGCCGCCGCCGCGCTCATCGGCGTGGTGGGCGTCGCTCGCCTCACCCGCCTCATCACCTCCGACTCGTGGCCACCCGCCGAGTGGTTCCGGGTGGCGTTCGCCAACTGGACCCGGCACGGGTCGTGGAGCGTGCTCGTCACCTGCCCCTTCTGCGCCGCCCCCTACGTCGCCGCCGCCGCGCTCGCGTGGGCGCTGCTCTCCGACCTCGACGGCTGGGACGGCTGGGCGTGGTGGGTGTTCTGGGGCTGGCTGGCGGGGTCGTACGCGGCGTCCATGATCGTCGTCCGTGACGAGCCCCCGGAGTAGCACCTGCTAGCACGTGCCTGTCCGTCCGAGGCGGCGCGGGCCTACCCTGCCCGTGGACCCTCCACCCCACCCGGCCAGGAGCACTCGTGCCACGTCCCAAGCGCGTCACCGCCCCTGCCAGGGTGCAGCCCAACTCCATCATCGCCTCGGCGGCGACGCTCTCGCAGCGCACCGGCATCAAGCCGAAGAACGTCGCCCAGGAGTGGCAGCCCCTCGCCTGGTACTACTACGACACCATCGGGGAACTCCGCTACGGGGTCAACTGGGTCGCCAACGCCCTGTCTCGCGTCACCCTGCACATCAAGCAGGACCTCCCCGACGGCGCTGAGGAGCAGTTGGAGGAGGGCGCTCCCGTGGACGCGCTGGAGGCGCTGTACGGGGGCGAGGCGGGGCAGTCGCAGATGATGGCGACGCTCGGCACCCACCTGTCGGTGCCCGGCGAGTGCTACCTCATCGGGGAGCCGGGGCTGGAGGACGAGGACGGGCAGGCGACCACCAACGACACGTGGCTGGTGGCGTCGACCGAGGAGGTCTCCGAGCAGGCGGGGGTGTGGAAGATCGACCGGGGCGACGGTCGCCGCCCGCTCGCCGAGGAGGCGCTCATCATCCGCATCTGGCGGCACCACCCCCGCCAGTGGGTGCTCGCGGACTCGTCGGTGCGGGCCGTGCTGCCTGTGCTGCGGGAGATCGAAGCGCTCACCAAGCACGTCGGCGCGTCCGTCGACTCGCGGCTGGCTGGAGCGGGCATCTTCCTCGTCCCCTCCGAGATGACCTTCTCCGCGCCACCTACCACAGCACTCGGGCCGGTGCCCGACGTCGAGGACCCGACGGAGGTGCTCGACCCGAACTCGGACCCGTTCCTCGTCGCCCTCACCGAGGCGATGCTCATGCCCATCGAGGACCGGGGCAACGCCGCCGCCGTGGTGCCCATCGTCATCCGCGCCCCGGGGGCGCTGCTCGGGGACGCCAAGCACATCACCTTCTCCACCCCGCTCGACGCGCACGCCCAGGAACTGCGCACCGAGGCCATCCGGCGGCTCGCGCTGGGACTCGACCTGCCGCCGGAGGTGGTGTTGGGGCAGTCGGACTCCAACCACTGGTCGGCGTGGCAGATCGAGGAGGCCGCGTTGAAGGTGCACATCGAGCCGCTGTGCGAACTCATCTGCGCCGCCCTGACCGAGCAGTACCTCCGGCCCGCGTTGAAGGCGGACCCGACGTACGCGGGCGACGTCGACCGCCTGCACGTCGTCGCCTCCACCGAGGACCTGCGGCTGCGTCCCGACCACTCCACCCAGGCCATCGAACTGTACGACCGCATCGAGTTGAGCGGTGAGGCGCTGCGCCGCGAGACAGGCTTCGACCCCGAGGACGCTCCCGACGAGTCCGACATCAAGAACGTGCTGCTCCGCAAGATGGCGATGGGCGTCACCACGGGCGACATGACCGCCGCCGCGATGGCTGCCCTGGGCGTGTCCCTGCAACCCCAAGCCTCCGAGGTCGTCCCCACCACGTCTCCTGGCACCGAGCCCGCCACCCCCGCCGAGCCGGAGCCCACGGAGCGCGCCATCCCGCAGGCCGCTGCCCTCCTGGCCTGCGGGGAGGTGCTCGTGCTGCGTGCGTTGGAGCGCGCCAACAACCGCCTCAACCGGAGGGGGCAGCGCCGTCGCCCCATCACCGCCGAGGCGTGCGACCTGGCGCTCCTCGACGCCTGGGACCATGCCCCGCGTGTCGCTGCTGTGCTCGACGTCGAGGAGGGCTGGTTCGTGTCCGAGTTGGACCGCTACACCCGCGCCCTGCTCACCGAGGGAGCCGACCACACGCCCCGGCTGCTCGCGCGCTGCCTGACGGCGAGGAGCAGCCATGCCTGAGGTCGACCCGTGGCTGCCGACCCGGCTGGCGAGAGAAGCGCGTGTCGTGGCTGGGGAGCGTGCCGTGCAGCGTGCCGCCACCGACTCCCTCGCCGTCCTGCTGACCGGGCTAGCGGGCGTCTACGACCCCATCACGGGGACGCTCGACCAGGCGCGCATGGACGCCAACGACCCGGACTGGCAGGCGGCGGTGGACGACGTGCTGCTCCCCGCCGTCGGGGGCGTGTTCTCGGACGCGTGGGAGGAGCAGGTCGCGGAGATCGCGCCCACCGTCACCGCCGCCGCACCCGACGACTTCCGCGACGTCCTCGACCGGGCCGCGCTGTCCCCGGACGCCGCGACGACCGAGCACCTGGCGACGGTGCGGAACCGGCTGGTGGGTGTCGCCGACGAGGTGTTCGACCGCGTCCGCGCCGAGGTGGAGGCGGGGCGGCAGTTGGGCGAGGCCATCCCCGCCATAGCCGCCCGCATCGACAAGGTGCTGGGCCCCGACCAGTGGGCGGCTCGTGCTCTGACCATCGCCCGCACCGAGACCATCGGTGCCTACAACGCGGGCCACCTGTCGGGGACGACGGAGATGGCTGAGGCGTTCGGCATCCCCGGCGGGGAGGTCGTCAAGGAGTGGCTGGCGACAGCCGACTCCCGGACCCGCGAGACGCACGCGGAGGCGGACGGGCAGCAGCAGTTGTCCTCCGTACCCTTCGACGTCGGCGGGTATGCGCTGGACGCGCCCGGCGACCCGGCGGGGCCTCCCGAGGAGGTCATCAACTGCCGCTGCACCCTCCTGTTCCACATGCCCGGCGACCCCGCCTACCCGACCGCGCTGTCTGGCGCTGCCGCCCCGAAGGAGAGCACCATGACCACCGAGCCCGTCACGCTGGCCGACGACGACGACACCCCGGGTGGAGGAGGAGACGACGTGCCCACCGACTGCCAGGGCCGCGAGCCCGACGACGACGGCTACGGCGAAGGCTGCGGCCCCGACTGCGAGGGACGCGAGCCCGGCGACCCCGACTACCTCGTGGGCTGCGAGTCGCAGGAGGAGACGACCCCGGAGGGCGAGTCCCAGCCCCCGCCGCTGCCCCCGGCCCCCGCCTCCCACCACGAGCACGCCCGCGCCGCCCAGCCCCCGCCGCTCATCATGGTCGGCCCCGAGGCCGGGGAGATGCCCGCCGACGGTCCCCCGTTCTACGGCGTCCTCGCCCCCGAGGGCGTGCAGACCGGCGACGGTCGCGGGTTCCGAGAGGGCTCCCTGCGGCAGCGCGACCTGCCGCTGCCGCTGCGGGTGCAGGTGGCGGACGCGCCCGGGCACGACGGCTCCATCCGCGCGGGCCGCATCGACTCCATCTGGCGCGACGACTCGGGGCCGGTCACGAAGATCCGTTACTCGGGCGTGTGGGCGACCGACTCGGACGGCAACCTCACCCCCGCCGCCGAGCAGGCCAGCCGGGAGGTGGAGCAGAAGGTGCTCCGGGGCGTGTCGGTGGACTTGGACGACACCACCGTGGAGTACGTGCACCCGGACACGGGCGAGGTGCTCGATGAGGACGCGCTCTGGGACCTGCCGCTGATGACGGAGCCGGAGATGTGGGTGACCGACGGACGTATCAGCAGCGCCGCCGCCTGCTCCATCCCCGCCTTCCAGGAGGCGTACATCGCCAACGGCACCTTCGTGGAGGGGCAGGAGGAGCCCGGGGACGGGGACGGGGAGATCGCGGACCTCGTCGCGTCGGCGGTGCCGTGGTCGCTGGTCGCGGCGCTGCTGCCCGTCTACGCGCCCCAGGACTTCGCCGACCCGGGGCTCACCGAGCCCACCCCGCTCACCGTCACCGAGGACGGACGCGTGTACGGGCACCTGGCGACGTGGGGCACCTGCCACATCGGCTTCGACGGCACCTGCATCACCCCGCCCTACAGCCACACCGGCTACGCCTACTTCGCCACCGGCTCCGTCGACACCGACGACGGCCCGGTCCCGGTGGGGCAGATCACGTTGGGCACCGGCCACGCCGCCGCGCAACTCGGGCACCGGCCCGCCGCCGCCCACTACGACGACACGGGGCTGGCGGTGTGCGACGTCGCCGCCGGGGAGGACGCGTCGGGCATCTGGGTCGCCGGGCGTGTGAGGCCCGGCGTCTCAGCCGAGCAGCGTCTCGCGCTCGCGCACGGCGGCGCGCTGTCGGGGGACTGGCGGCGCATCGGGGGGAACCTGGAACTCG
>Ga0105091_10000056_pt1 | contig 37459 bp, 34 predicted proteins | sample PPLLak1March2015_FD_87022 | JGI IMG/M metagenome (GOLD analysis project Ga0105091, IMG submission 87022) | Freshwater sediment microbial communities from Prairie Pothole Lake near Jamestown, North Dakota, USA - PPLs Lake P7 Core (1) Depth... | ecosystem: Environmental > Aquatic > Freshwater >... | reverse complement strand
TGACCGGATCCTGAAGCCCATGTCGGACGCTTTTCTGTCAGTGGTCGGGGAAAGCAGCCTGAGCGAAAAGACTCGCCAGCTGGTCCTGCTCCGGGTATGCCAGCTGGACAAGTGCAAATACACCGTGGATCAGCACACTTTCCTGGCCAAGAAGGCCGGATGGACCGACGATCATCTCCAGGCCATGGATGATTACAACCAGAGCGAGATCTTTTCCTATTACGAGAAGGAGGTCTTGAGGCTGGTCGAGCTGGTTCGCTCTACGCCCGACGAGATCCCAGGCGACTATTGGGCACAGCTGGACAATCACTACACGTCCGACCAGGTTGTGGAGATGATTGCCCTGATCGGGTTCGTCGGCATGATCAACCACCTGATTCAGGCGCTGCAGATCGATCCCGATCCCGTTCCGGCCGTCTAAATTGCGACTTGGACCTGGCCGTCTTCGACGCGCACTTCAAACCTCTTGACGGCCAGCTCTGGATCAAACGTGTAAGCGCCGGTCCGGATGTCAAAGCTCCAGGCATGCCAGGGACAAATGACTTCTGTCCCGGAGATAATCCCTTCGCCTAACGGCCCGCCCCGGTGCGGGCAAACGTTATCGAGCGCGTAGAACTGCGCTCCGACATGGAAGAGCGCGATCTCCCTTCCGGCCACCTGGAAAACCCGTGACTGGCCCTGCGGAACGTCTTCGACTCGGGCGACCGTGACGAAGTCGGGCATGCAGTCATTATCCCTTTTCTGCGGTCTGCCGCGAATGAAACCTTTGGCTGCTTTCCCCATCAGACTGGGTATGTCTAACCGAAAGCGCATCTTGGTCGTTCTGGCAGCCTTGCCGCTGCTCCTGCTGACGGCATGCGACTTGGATACCGTGGCGGAAGTCAAAGGTGATCCGTACAAGTTCACGAGCAAGACCGCCCATTTGGGCGGCACCGTGACCAAATCATTCGGAGCGATGGGTTACGGCATCTACGAGCTTCAAGACGAGACGGGCAAGATCTACGTCGTCTCAGAGGGACGCGGCGTACCGGGACAGGGCGCCCGGGTCGAAGTGAAGGGGAAGGCGAAAAATGCCTTTACTTTCGCCGGCTTTGACTACGGCACCGTCATTCTCGAATCCAACCGCAAGATTCACCATTGAATGGACTTTTGGTATAGTCAGCGGGAATGGACTGGGAATTTAAAGGCCTGAAATTCCAGGTGAAAACCGAAGCCCTCGGCCCCTTCTGGCTAGCTTCAGCAAGAGTGCCGACGATCGGTCCTTTTGTGAGAGTCCGTCCGTTCTCGTCTCTGGGAAGAAGTGAAGAAGAAGCGCTCGACTTGCTCAAGCGCCAAATCGAGTTCGAATACCGCAAACTGCCGACAGCAACCGCGTAGAAGAAGATCTTCTCACCACAGAGACACAAACTGCGATGGACCAAGTGGACGTCGTGGACGTTGTGGACAGGCATATCCGTGCCTGTCCACAACGTCCACTTGGTCCATCGCAGTTTGTGCCTCAGTGGTGAGAAGATCTTCTATCCCCGACGGGGAGCGAAGTAGCCTTTCTTGTACCTGATCGTCAGTCCCTTGTCGTCCTTGATCTTGACCCTGATCTGTCGGAACGTCTGGTCCATCTGCCTGTTGACCGGCACGTAGGTCAGACTGTATTGGCTGCGGAGCTCTTCGTTAATTTTCGCGAATGCGTCTTCGAACTGCTGTTCCGAGTAAGGCAGAAAGAGGGTCCCGCCAGTCTGCTCGGTCAGCGTCTTCAGGATTTTTTCTCCCCCTGGTTCGCTGCTCGCGCCAAACTTGCTGGTCCCGATCGCATAGATAGCAGCTTCTGACCGCTGGACCTGCTCGATGGCTTCCTCAAGCGTGCGCTTGCTGTGCAGATCGTCTCCGTCCGAGACGATGACGATCACTCGACGTGGGCTTACCCCGATCATCTTCTCGTTGGCCACCCTATACAGGGCATCAAAAAGCGCGGTTCCACCTCCCGCTCGGAGCCCCTTCAACTCGTCGACCAACGCCGACGGGCGGTTTGTGAAGTCGTGGAGAAGCGTAGCGCCCGTATCGAACTCGACCAGCATCGCCTGGTCGTCCGGCTGGATGATCTGGTTCAGGAACCACGACGCAGCCCGTTTTTCAAAATCGAGCTTCATGCGGACACTGCCGCTGGTGTCGATCATCAGAGCAACCGTCAAGGGCAGGGAAGTCTCCTTGGCGAATTTCGTTATCTCTTGCGGAACCTTATCTTCCTCGATTGAGAACCTGTCTTTGGTCAGGTCGGTTACAAAACGCCCCTGCTTGTCGAGGACCGTGACCAGGACGTTAACCTCCAAGACCTCGACTCGAATCGGGCCCGACGGCTGCTGACCTGGTACTTTTGGAGGATTCTGAAATGAGGCGAAGCACAAGATGGCGGCAAGGCCTAAAGCAACTGCGAGAACTCTCGGCATCGGCTGTACTCTAACATTGTTTACTTTTTCTGAGCAATTCCGGACAATGAGTTACGACCACCGGTGGCCCTATGTTGAGTCGCGAAGAGAAGTTGAGTCGGTTGGACGGTGTGATGCGCCGGATCATCGCGGCGTGGCATGATCGGGTGAAGGCGGATTACGTGACCGAAGAGGATCGGGAGTTTCTTGGACTGGAACCGGAAATCAAACGCTTCCACTCGACCGGCAACCATTTGGTAAAATTCTCGCGCCAAAAGACCCTGCACGTCACCTACGGATTACGAATCGTGCCCAAGGGAGATCTGATCTGTATTGAATCAAGCGTCAACAACAAGTCGACCAAGTTCGACTACGACAGCTTCGCCAACCGTCTGAAGCTTCACTACTGGCGCAACTGCTACGAGAAGCCCTGGACCGATAAGACATTCGGCCGCTACGCATACGCCGATTTACTGCAATTTGATCCCCGGATGGGCCATTCGGTCTCGCTTGACAAACGGGCGGATAAGGCCGACGTGGTTCGGCTCCTGTTCCAGATCAACCCTCGTCATGAGGACGAGCTTATGGCCCGGACCGACCTTCTGGAAGACCTCATCGAAAACTACTGCCTGGCGCCATTGAAACGGATTTACGCTGAGACCTTCAGAGGATAGAAAGGATAAAGGATGAAGGATGAAGGATGAAGGATGAAGGATGAAGAAAAACTCTGACGTCCTCCTTTGTTTTTCTTCATCCTTCATCCTTCATCCTTCATCCTTCATCCTTCTCAGGCTGCCACCGACACCGTCGGTATCCTCCGTATCACGTCATCCACCTGCTTGGGCGACATGAAGCCGATGGTGAACGCATCCAGGCACTGAAGCTGAGCGGCATGCCTTAACGCCCTGTCGGGAGTATCGCTCAGGCCACCCTGGCCGAAGATCTTCATCCCGATGACGCCTTTTCCGGCCGCCTTCATCTTCTCGAGGACAGAGATTACGACTTCCGGCCGGTCGTCCATTTCCACTTGGGCCGGATTGATTCGGGCCAGGTCGACGTCCACCCAGGGTGAATCGGCCGCAGCTCGCAGCGCCTCTATGCTGTGACACGAGCAGCCGTGGGCCTTGATGATGCCCTTCTGTTTGGCCTCCGACAAGGCGTCCATTGCGCCCCGCAGATTCTTCGTCCACTGCCCGTCGGTTATCGCGTGCAGTAACACGATATCGATGTAATCGCTGTTCAGCTCTTTACGGAAACGATCCAGGTCCTTGCGCACTCCGTCGGCTGATTCAGAGTTCGTTTTGGTGAGAATGACGATCTTGGACCGGTCTACTTCTTTCAGGCCCTTGGCAATGTAGGGATGCGAGCCGTACTGGTCAGCCGCTTCCCAGAAGTTCAGCCCCTGGTCAAAACCGTAACGCCATAGTCGGGTCAGTTCGTCCGGGCCCATCCGGGTCTGGTCGGACTCATAGTTCCAACCCCGGGTCCCGCTTCCCATCGCGACTCGGGACACCCGTATACCGGTCTTCCCGAGCGCTACCCGTTCAACTGCCGACTTCTTCTTTGCGAGAAAAGACTGGGCGAAGACGGCCTCCGGGCTCATGACGGCCCCCACCCCGGCCACCGCGGCTGCCTGTAGAAAAGCTCTACGACGCAATATCACGATGCTTGCCTCCTCGACGTTGAGTTAAAAGAGGTGTTTGAGGTTCTTCTATTGTCCCAAGGATCGATGAAAAAGGCAACGCGTGCGGACGTTGGGGGGAACAGTCCTACAATCTTTTTCGATGGTTCCTACAATAGATTGGACGAAAATCCAACAAATTGGAGTCTTCTCGTCTTACAATCGGGAAGCGCTGATCTCAAGGCATTGACAGGAAAGGAAAAGCAGCTAGTTTGTCGGAATCGGCAACGGTTTTGCTTGCACGACGTTTGAATAACCATGACGATTGCCAGGGAGGTGCAAACAATTGAGCCCGGTCTCAAACTCTTGTGTCGGAAAGAAATATTGCTTGAGTTTGGACCCGGGTTGTGGCATTAGTGCTTTTTTCGTACAAGTGCGGCTGAAGGGTAGAAGCAATGCGCTGGAAGTTAAGCGTTTCGGGGATTAGGGCTTTCTTCTCACCCTCGGGGCCGCCCCACTAAAAAGGGAGGATCTTTTATGTCAAGCTTTCGCAAGAAGGCTATTGTCAGAGGCCTTTCGACATTGTCAACGAAGGTCAAACCCGTTATCACACTGTTGTTAATCGGTTTGTTCTTTACGAGCCTGAGTATAGCCCAGGAAAGATTCGGCTCGATTGTCGGTACGATTACCGACTCCACGAAGGCCGTGGTTCCTGGCGCCACTGTCACCATTACGAACAAGGAGAGCGGTCGTGCGTTCTCCACGGTGAGTAACGACGAAGGCAAGTACTTTGCTCGTGATCTGGAGCCTGGCCGTTACACCATCAAAGTCGAGATGACGGGATTCAACACCGGCGAAATGCCGGACGTCATCCTGCTTCTCGGCAAGACCATTGAGGCGAATATTCAGCTCCAGGTCGGTGGGACTGCGGAGACGGTTATCGTCAACTCCGATTCGGTCTTGATCGACACGCAGAGCACTGCGATCACGCACAACGTCACGGCCGAGGAATTCGACCGGATGCCGAAGGCGCGCAGCTTCCAGGATGTGGCCTTGACGTCACCGTCGGTTAACTCCGGTGATATCGAGGGTGGTATCCAGGTCAACGGCGCCAGCGGCGCTGAGAACCAGTTCACGATTGATGGTCTTTCGACGACCGGTGTTCTCAATGGGAACTCCCGTCAGGACGCGGTTTATGAGTTCCTGCAGGAAGTTCAGGTGAAGACCAACGGTATTGAGGCCGAGCACGGCGGCGCCCTTGGCGGCGTTATCTCGGCTGTTACGAAGTCAGGCGGAAACGCCTTCCATGGCGAATTGCACTGGTACACGAGCGGGTCTCCGCTGCGTGGTCTGCCGAACAAGCGCCTCCTTGTCGATCCGGTAACGCAACAGACGGCCTTTTACGTCCAAGACAAGGAATTCAAGGATATCCGCAACGAAGTCGGCGGATCGGTTGGCGGCCCGATCATTCCGGACAAGCTCTTCTTCTTCACGTCCATTACGCCCGAATTCCGTCATCGTGAAGCCGATGTACTAACGGAAAGCGGCAAGGGTCCAAGCTCCCTGTTCAAGAGCGACGACACTTACATCAGCGCTTTCAACAAGCTTTCGTGGGATCCCAGCAGCCGCCTGCGGACGAACTTCACCTGGCTGTATACGTCATCCAAGCGGGAAGGCACGATCCCGGGATTTGGTGGTACGGTCCCGAATTCGTCACAGCAGCAGCTCACTGCTATCGAACGCCTTCGGCCGCAGGGGTGGTATCTGCCGAAGGATAGCTATACGGGGACGATCGACTACCTGGTCTCCAATGATTCCATTATCAGCCTGAGAGGCGGCTATTTCTGGGATAACTACAAGAACCTCAATCCCATATCCCAAGCTTCCGTCTCTTACGGCAACTCCGCCTCGAATCTGCCTTTCACGATTCCGGCGGCGTTGGTGCAGCCCTCCGGCTGGTACAACGTGCCCAATTCCACGGTGACTTTCTTCGACATCACCACCCGTGGCTTCTTCCAGGGCGATTACAGCAAGACGTTTGAGCTCGCTGGAACGCACAACTTCAAGACCGGGGCAGGCGTCCAGAAGATCACGAACCAGGTGAACCAGAACTATCAGGCCGGCCAGAGCGTGGCCATTTTTTGGAACACCGCGTTCAAGAGCCTCGCGACCGGTCTCTCGGAACGAGGCACTTACGGCTACTACCGGCTGCGCGAGTATGGAACGATGGGTTCGACCGGCAGCACGATCGACCATTTCTACCTTCAGGATCAGTGGAGAATCCATCCGCGGGTGACACTCAATCTCGGGCTCAGGACTGAGAAAGAGACTATTCCTGCCTTCCGTGTCAAGGAATATGCGGTGAAGTTCGGCTGGGGCGATAAGCTTGCTCCGCGGCTCGGCGCTGCGGTGGACATCTTCGGCACAGGCAAACTGAAGGTTTACGGCAGCTGGGGCCGTTTCTTTGACTGGACGAAGTACGAACTGGTTCGTGGTTCCTTCGGCGGAGACATCTGGAGAGATCATTACTACGCTCTCGACACAACTGACATCTTTTCGCTGTCGCTACAGAACCACCCCGGGAAAAACCTGTGGGATACAGATCCCTCCAATCCGTATCGTGATTACCGTGTTCCGAGTTTCGGCGAAAATGACGTCGACCCCGACCTGAAGCCCATGTTCGTCGACAAGTTCTCGGCAGGCTTCGACTATCAGCTCACCCAGGGCATGGTGTTTTCAGCTCACTATGTACATGACAAGCTGACCCGGACGATCGAAGACATCGGACGGCTGGTTGACGGCAGTGAGACCTATACGCTTGGAAATCCGGGCGAGGGACGCTTCAAGATGGAAACCAACCATTACGGCGCGACTCCGGATTTCGAAATGCCGAAACCCAATCGTCAGTACGACGCTCTTGAGCTGTCCCTGACGCGGCGCTTCTCCAGCAACTGGTTCCTGGCTGGCAACTACACCTGGAGCCGGCTGTACGGCAACTATGCCGGTCTGAGCAACACGGACGAGATCGCGGTAGGTGGCTGGTCGACCGATCAGTCTCCGACTGCAGCCATTGCCCGGCCCGGCGGAAACGCCAACCGGAACTATGACTCCGACGAGATCATGTTCGACGCGAACGGCAACGAGCTCAACGGCCGCCTGCAAACAGACCGGCCGCACGTCCTCAAGCTGTACGGTTCCTACGAATTCCCGATGGGAACTGCGTTAAGCGGCAGGTTCAACGTCTCGAGCGGCACGCCGCTCTCCACGATGGTTGAAAACCTGAGTGGTGTCCCCATGCTGGTCAACGGGCGTGGTGACATGGGCCGAACTCCGGTCCTTTCCACGACCGACATGTTGGTTTCTCATGAGATCAACATCACGGAAGGGAAGAAGCTCCGCTTCGAGTTGAACGTCCTGAACGTCTTCAACCAGAAGACGGCCCGGTACAGACAGGTCTTCATGACCCGCTTCCGTGATCCGAGCTCAGCCATGGACATGAGCGCGGTGAATTTGCTTGAGGGGTACGACTGGAAGAAGCTCCTTTCGGAGACCGAGTACGCCGCAGGCGAAACATCGCTCGATCCCTCGAAGAACTTCGCGATTGATCCGAGCTTCGGCAAGGACAACCTGTTCAACCCTGGTATTTCCGGTCGGTTCGGCATTAAGTTCATCTTCTAGACGAACCTACCCTGACGAACCCAAAAGGGATGAGGCTTCGGCCTCATCCCTTTTTTTGTCCCCGATATGTGCGATCTTCGGGCATCTTCGCTCCTGCTTTACATCGCGCCGCCCGTCATGGTTAACTCCTCCCCTATGCAAGACAACGAACAGAACTTACGGATCCAGGAGTTCCTGAACCGCGAGTTCACTTGGAAACTGGCAGCCGGTGAGGCGAACTTTCTGATTCAGCTTCTCGCATTCCTCGTGCAGGAAAACCCGGCTTTTGTCCCGGATGACAAGGGCGTCAAGCGGCCCCTGAACTATCAGAGCATCCGCTCGATTGTGCTTCTCAATGAGAAACTGAGCGGGCAGTTGCAGAATTATGCGAACGAGGCCTCGGTAATCTTGGGCGGCACCCCGCCTCCAGCCCCGGAGCGGGTACAGTAAGACGTTGAGGAAACCATGAAAACTCTAGACAAGCGCCTGGCCGTATTGGGGCTGGGTAAGATGGGTGGAATCCTTCTTCAGGCTTTCCTGGAGAAGGGGCTGATTCGACGAGAAACAACCTTCGGAACGGACAAGTATCCGGAACGCGCGGAAGCCTTGGGGAAGGAATTCGGCATTCAAGTGTGCACGGACAATGCGCAGGCGGCGCGCCATGCGGACGTGATTCTGCTCTGCGTGAAGCCGCAGACAGTAAAGGAAGTGGCCGAGGTTATCCGGCCCGAGCTCACCCCGGACAAACTGATCATTTCAATAGCCGCGTCCGTACCGTCCTCGTATATCGAAAAGGCGGTTGGGGGCGAGATTCCAGTCGTTCGGTGCATGCCCAACACGCCTTGTGTCGTCGGGTGCGGGATGACGGGAATCTGCAAGGGGCGTTATGCCGATCAGGGGCATCTGGACCTGGCCAAGACGCTGTTCGACGCTGTTGGACGCACCGTCATTGTAGACGAGAAGCACATGGATGCGGTTACTGGCCTTTCTGCAAGCGGCCCGGCGTACATCTACGTGATCCTCGAGTCGTTGGCGGAAGCCGGGGTGAAAGTTGGCCTGCCGCGCGATGTCGCCACATTGCTCGCCGCGCAGACTGCGTTAGGGGCTTCGAAAGTCGTGCTGGAGACCGGGCATCACCCGGCGTTGCTCAAAGACGCGGTAACGACTCCAGCGGGATGCACGATTGACGGGCTCCTGGAGCTGGAGGAGGGGAAGCTGCGCGTCACGTTGATCAAAGCGGTCGTTCGTGCCACCCAGCGAGCCAAAGAATTGCTGATGTGTGAGTGAGCAGCGGGTCCGTATTCAGAGAGCCGCGCACGGAGCGAACGGGCTTCAGCCCGGAGCGCAGTAAGCGGGCAACCCATCGAACCGTGACGCATCGATGGGTTGCCCGCTTACTGCGCTCCGGGCTGGAGCCCGTTCGCTCCGTGCGCGGCTCTCTGAATACGAAGACGGTTCCTACCCAATGATTTCCCTCAAACTCCCCGCGGAACGCGCTCGTTTCTTCGCCTCATCGGCACTGCAGCCGAGTTTTAGCATCACGATGGCTGATTTCACGTTCCCGGTTTGCTCGAGCGCTTGCCGTGCTTGATCCTCGGGAGCTCCGGTCACGTCCGTGATTATTCGTACCCCGCGTTCGACCAGCTTCCGATTCTTCAAATGAACGTTGACCATCAGATTGCTGTAAACATGGCCGAGTCGAACCATGGCTGCGGTGCTCAGGATGTTCAGAATCATCTTCTGAGCGGTCCCGGCTTTCATACGAGTTGACCCGGTAAGGATTTCGGGCCCCGTTTCCACTTCAATCGGGAGATCCACTTGGGCCGACAATGGGGCATTCCGATTGCAGGAAATCCCGACCGTCAGAGCACCGATCCGGCCGGCGTACTTCACGGCCCCGAGCGTATACGGCGTCCGCCCGCTCGCGGCGACACCCACAACCACGTCCTGGGCGGTCAGATTTCGGGCTTTGAGGTCGGCCTCGCCCTGCTCTGGACTGTCTTCCGCCGATTCGACGGCCGAATGGCAAGCTTCGTATCCCCCGCTCAACACGCCCTGCACCAGCGCTGCCGGTACCCCAAACGTAGGTGCACATTCAACGGCGTCGAGGACGCCCAGGCGTCCGCTGGTTCCTGATCCGACATGGAAGAGCCGTCCCCCGGCTTTAAGCCGCGCCGAAATACCATCAACCGCAGAGGCAATTTGGTCGAGCGCGGTTGCAACTATCATCGCTACCGCCTGGTCTGCCCTGTTGATGGCCATCACGAGCTCAGGCGTTTGCAGCTTGTCTAGATCGTACGTGTCGGGGTTGCGTTGTTCGGTGTTCATCGTGGTTTTCCAAGTGTATGGTAGCTCGAACGGCATGGGGCGTACAGGTCCCGGGGAGCCCTCGTGGTAAAATCCCGCTCGTGCATCAAATCAACCCCCATCTCGCCGGGGCACTTTCTTATGTCTTTGGCCCGTTTGCGCTGCTGTTGAGGCGGGATCATTCCATGGTTCGATTTCACAGCCTGCAGGCGTCCCTTCTCGTTTTGTCGCTGGCGGCAGTGGACCTCTCGCTATGGGTTCTCCTCGCTGTTATTTACCGGGAGTCATGGCACGCGGGGGTGAAGGCCGAAGCGGTGCTGTCATGGGTCTATTGGGCCCAGTTCGTCCTGTGGCTGGTGATGCTTTACAGCGGCTACGAACTGGCGAGAGTCCGCCTGCCCTGGATTGGTAAGATTGCCGAACAACTGTGAGGGCCAGAGGGTGCCGGCTAGCCTTTCTGCTGGGAGGGAGCTCGCGTGTCCTGGATGACTTTTGAAAGCACGGTCCTTTTTTGGACCTCGCCAATCAAGGTGGACAGGTAAACGGCCAGCCGGTGGAGGACGAAGACGCGCTCATCCGGAGAGGCTTTTTCAAGCTCGTCTGAGAACTGCTCGAAGGTCGCCCAATCCTTGAAGAACAGGAACCGCATTGCGGTGTTGCGGAAGTGGTCGAGCGCCTGTTTGACTTCCAGGTATTTGGCCTCGCTGACTGCCTCTTGCGAGTCGGTTGAGGCCGCCCGGTAAATCTCGTTCAAACCCGTCAGGAGGGCGGTCGATTCCCGGTGCTTACGCCCGAGCTCCTCGAAGATCTCGAATTCGTTGAAGCTGGGATTCAGGATGTGAGCGAGATTGATGAACGATTCCTGGAACGCATTAAGCATCATCCCGAGGGCATTCTGCATCTGGCCGTAAACGACGTCGATCTTCTTCTGAGACTCGAGGTCGCGCAGCTCGCCGCTGAAGACCCGCCTCATCTCCATCTTGAGGGCCATGCTGATATCAAGCAGGTTCTCAGCCACCTCGGGATGGCTCTGGCTCAGGTACTTCCGCGAGTCCTCGAGCAGCTTGAGAAACTTGCGGCAGGCGAAGTTCAGGTGCATGAACAGGCTCATCAGCTTGCGGAACGGGAAGCGGCGCCGCATCTCGTCCCGCATGTAATGAACCATGCAGAGGAGGTTGAAGAAGTCCAGGAAGAGCCGTTCCATGATTTCCCGGCTTCCCTGCAGAATGACGTTCTTGACAATGTCTCTCTCCAGGACCTGCTTGAACTGCCAGTCGTAGAACTTCTTCCTGAGGTAAGTGCTCGAATCGCTTCGATTAAAGCGATTCATCTGTTCCGTGAACATGTAGCTGATCGCCTTGAACTCCGGCCGTGAAACGGACGGAAGGCGAAGCATGCTCAGCGACAGTGTCCGGTAGTTCTCCAGGAAATCCCAAAACGTGACGAGATCATCGATCCCGCGCGCGTAGTTCTTGTATTGCTTGAATTGTTTGCGAAGGTCTCTCCCCGGATTCGCGAGGGCCGCCGGGTCAACTTCCCGAATCTGCAGCAGTTCGGTGGCGACGATGCGCTGGGTCATGGCGATCAAATCCTCCACGATCTGCAGCGCGGTGCGGACGTCTTCTTTGAAGTCGCGATTCAGGAGGACGGCGGTTTGCGTGCCAAAAGGGATGCCACAATGACGATGGTGGGCGGCCAAGCCGTCCAACCAGAGCTGGAATTCTTCGAATTGGCTCAGTCTGAATAGATTCGCCACGTCTTTCGCTCTTTAGCCCCCGTTCGCCGCCGGCCGACCAAAAGCATGCCTATTCTAAGCCAACCTCGCCCAAAAACAAACTCCTTCCGTTGGGCACAACTTGAGGATGCCCTTGGCGAGTCGTACAATAAGGGCCAGGAACGGCGATTCACACAACTGGATGGCGAGGCGAACTCATTCAGAGCAGATCGGCCGAAGCAACAATCCGCGCAGTATCCTACCCCTCAGCGCCCCTGGCAGTTTTCCGCTCTCACTAACAGGAGGATTGACATGATTTCAACAGAGGATGTCCGCGAGTTGATCGAGCACAAGGCTCCAACTGGAAGTGGTGTTCTGAGCGTCTATTTGAACGTCGATCAGTCCCAGGCCGTCAATCTGAACCGCGGGTTTGAAGCCGCGTTGAAGAACATGCTTCGCGGCTTGGAAGAGACGCTAAAGAACGAGGACCAAAGAAAGAGCCTGTTGTCGGCTTGCGATCAAGTACTCCGGGCTGTTACGCGCTACAGTCCGCACGGCAAATCCTTGGTGATGTTTTGCGACCCGAAAGGTGTTTTCCGTCAACAGGAGCTTAAGATTGGAGTAGAAAATAGTGTTCGCTGGAGTGCGAAACCATATATCCGGCCCCTTCTCGAGGCTTTTGATGAATTCAGACGCTACGGAATCGTGTTGACCGATAAAGCGCGCTCTCGCCTTTTTACGGTCTTTCTCGACCAGGTGGAGGAACATGTCGATGCGCTCGCAGTAGAGGACGTCAAGCACATTAAGAGTCCCGGAAGCGACCATATGCGATCGCAGATGCAGGTTCAACGCAAGGCCGACGGGCACGTTCGGCATCACTTGAAAAACGTTTCCGAGTTGCTGGGCAAAGTGGCTGAGGAGCATCAGTTCGAGCGCCTGGTCCTGGGTGGCCCGGTCACGGCCACAAACGAGCTGCAAGGCCTCCTGCCGACGCCCCTGCGCCGCTTGCTGATAGGCACTATTCCGTTACCGATCGACGCTAATGCCACGCAGATCCTGGAAGCCACACGGAAGCTGCAAAGCGGCGCCGAGAGAGCCGATGAAGAACACATCGTTGGCGACTTGATCACCGCGGCTGCCAAGAATAACCAGGCGGTCACCGGGCTGGATCCAACGTTGAAGACCGTTCACGAAGGCCGGGTCCGGCGCATCGTGTATGCGAACGGATTCACCCCGCAGGGAGGGGAATGCACAAGTTGCGGCTACCTGTTTGCCGGCAATGTGCATACCTGCGCCTACTGCGAGTCGGAGGTGCAGCTCGTGAAGGACGTTGTGGCGCGGGCCGTCAGTCGTGTCCTGAATAACGGGGGGCAGGCCGAGCAGGTTCGTGAGAAAGCAGCACAACAGTTGCATGACGCCGGAGGTATAGGTGCGTTCCTGAGGTTCTGAAAAACCGACAAGGTGACAAGGTGAGGGAGAAAAGGATGAAGGATGAAGGATGAATGATGAATGAAAAACGCGGCATTTCATCCTTCATCCTTCATCCTTCATCCTTCATCCTTTTTCCTCACCCCATCACCTTGTCGCCTTGTCACCGAAAAGGAGGTCTGGATGTTACCGTTCACCAAAATCCTGTCCACGACCGACTTTAGTGAGGCTTCCTGCGAGGGTGTCTGTCGCGCCGCCGAGCTCGCCAGGTGGTTCAAAGCGGAACTCTACCTGGTGTATGTCGTGCCCACTATTCCCACGCTTCCCCCTGGTCCAAATTACGGGTTTGAGGTCCCGGAATACGAAGAAGCCCTCCTGAACAACGCCGACGAGCGCCTGCGGGAGTTCATTCGCGAACATTTGCCCGGCGAAATGTCGATACGGCCTATCGTTGGCTACGGCGACGCAGCAAAGGAAATAGTGAGGATCGCCCGGGAGGAAGGCGTCTCGCTGATCGCCATGGCGACGCATGGTCTCTCAGGCTGGCGCCATCTGGTGTCCGGCTCGGTGACCGAGAAGGTCATTCATCTGGCCGATTGCCCGGTTCTCGCTATCCGCAGTCCTCGGCGAAAGGAACATCGAAGCGAACCGGTTGCAGCAGGCGCGTAAGAAAACGTTATCCACGAATTGACACGAATTTGACGAATTGACACCAATTAGTTCGTCAAATTCTTGTCAATTCGTGGATAGAAACCCGTAGCCCTTTCTCAGTCCCGCCCCCAACTGTCCACCCCTTAAACCGTGTAAAATAGTAGTAAGGATTGGTTTTCCCCACCCCATGGACCAAGAACAGAGAAAACTGGCGGAGGAGCTTTTCTTCTCCGGCCCGAGGACGACAAGTTTCGCCAAACTTCTTTATTTCGGAATCTTTGATGCGGCGCGCGTCTTTCCATACCCGGAACCCCCTGCAGCTGAGGCAGCTCGCATGCAGCAGCTCCTCGATAGCCTTGACCGATTTCTCCAGTCGGAGGTGGATCCGGACTCGATAGATCGCCAGGCCGCAATACCGGATCACGTCATCAAAGGACTCGGGAAGCTAGGCATGATGGGGCTGACGATTCCCGAGCAGTACGGCGGACTGGGCATGTCCCAGTACGCCTACTGTCGGACGATGGAACACGTTGCCGGCCGTTGCGGCTCGACCGCGCTGATGATCAATGCTCATCAGAGCATCGGCCTCAAAGCCTTGGTCCTCTACGGGACCGAGGAGCAGAAGGCCCGCTGGCTCCCGCCGCTTGCCCGCGGAGAAATGCTGGCGGCATTCTCTCTGACAGAGCCGAATGCCGGGTCCGATGTGGCCAGCATTGAAACCGAAGCCGCCTATGACCCGTCTCGCAAGGTTTACACCATAACTGGTTGCAAACAATGGACGACTAATGGATCGATCGCCGGCGTCTTGACTGTCATGGCGAAGACTCTCGTCGACACTCCTCAAGGGCCGGCAAAGAAGGTGACGGCTTTCCTCGTCACCCCGGACATGCCCGGATTCCGGGTTCTGGCTGCGGGCCTCGAGAAAGTCGGGATGCGTGGAACCAAGACGGCCAATCTCGGTTTTGAGGGTTTGGAGGTCCCAGCAAAGAACATCCTGGGCCCGCCCGGCCAAGGCCTGCGCGTCTGCCTGACAGTTTTGGACTACGGACGAGTGACTTTTGGTGCGACTTGTACGGGGGCAGCCAAGTTTCTCCTGGCCCGAGCGATCGAGCAGGCCCGCGATCGACACCAGTTCGGACGGCCTCTCGCGTCTTTTGGCCTGGTCAAACAGAAAATCGCGAACATGGCCGCGCTCGTCTACGCCATGGACGCCGCCACTTACCTCACGGCCGGGATGATCGACACGAATGCGGAAGACTTCATGCTGGAAGCCGCTATTCTCAAGGTTTTCACAAGTGACGCCCTCTGGAGCATTGTTTATGACACGATGCAGATCTTCGGTGGGCGCTCTTTTTTCGCTGATCGGCCTTACGAGCGCATGATGCGCGATGCCCGGCTCAACATGATCGGTGAAGGTTCAAATGAAGTGATGAGAGCCTTCATCGCCGGAGTCGGCATGCGCGATCTGGGCGTCCAGCTCGAACAGGTTCTCAATGCTACCCGCCGGCCCCTGTCAAACGCCTCGTTGTTGTGGCAGTTCGGCCGGCAGAACCTCGGTCGTGTCCGTAAGCCCGTTGTGCCAGTGCACTCTAAGCAGTTGCGCGGGGAAGCGCGGATGCTGGCCGTGCGGGTAAGGCGTTTTGGAGTATCGATCTTGCGGGTCCTGGCCAAGCACCAGGAGGAGATCGTCGAACGGCAAATGCTCCTCGACCGCATTGCATCCAGTGCCATGGCCCTTTACACCGCTACTGCAGTGATCACGAAGCTCGATCGAGACCTGCCCCGGCCTGGGTCGGACGCGGAAGCCTTGAAGAAAGACGTTTTGGCCGGGAAACTGTATTGCCGCCAGGCATTTGCCACCATAGACCGCTCGCTTGCGGGACTATTCAACAACGACGACGATTATGTGGAGCTGGTGTCGGACAGGCTGAGCGGGGTGGCGTGAGAGGAGTGAGAGAAGCTTAACAAGTTAGGGCTGGAGTCGCGTTACGGGCCGCGGACGCTTTTGCCCCGTAGGGGGCGGATGTTTATAGTCTTCGGGATGCAGGCCCGATCGTGCCTGCATCCCGAAGACTATAAACATCCGCCCCCTATGGGGGCAAAAGCGTCCGCGGCCCGTAACGCGACTCCAGCCCTAATTTGGAGGCGGGCGCGTAACAACAGCATGAGCACGAAATTCAAGCGACACACGAACGACTCCCCACAGACCCTCCGCGATCTCGCCCGCGAGATTGCCGACCAGGAAGCTGTTTTGCGCCAAGGCGGCGGGACGGCGGGACAGGACCGGCAGCGGCGCCTGGGACGGCTCACGGTCCGCGAGCGCCTCGGTCTATTGCTTGATCCCGACACTCGGTTTTTCGAACTGGGTCTTTGGGCCGGCTTCAAGATGTACGACCAGTGGGGTGGATTGCCTGCTGCCGGGGTCGTTGCCGGAATCGGTCAGGTGAGCGGTCGGGCGGTCATGGTGATTGCCAACGACGCGACCGTAAAAGCCGGGGCTATGTTCCCCCAATCAATTAAGAAGGTGCTCCGTGCCCAGCGGATCGCCTTTGAATCCCGCCTGCCGACCATTTACCTCGTCGATTCCTCGGGCGTTTTTCTTCCTCTTCAGGACGAGATCTTCCCGGACGAGGACGATTTCGGCCGGATATTCCGGAACAACTCGATCTTCTCGGCGGCCGGGATCCCACAACTGGCCGCAGTAATGGGTAACTGTATTGCGGGAGGCGCTTACCTCCCTGTCCTTTGCGACAAGCTCTTGATGACGCAGGGAAGCGGGCTGTACCTGGCTGGCCCCGCTCTCGTGAAAGCGGCTATCGGCCAGAACGCGGACGCGGAGGAATTGGGCGGCGCCAGGATGCACGCGGAAATCAGCGGCACGGTCGACTTCCATGAACCTGATGATCAGTCTTGCCTCGCACGGCTCCGGCGCTTGGTGGACTTACTTCCGGAGGATCGCCGGGGAGACAGAGGCGAGGCTAGGACTCCGGAACGCGATTCCGAAGCTGTTTACGACATGGTGAGCCCGGACGGTCGCAAGGAATACGACATCCGAGACGTTCTGGCCACTGTTGTGGACCGTGATTCGATGGAAGAGTCCCGGCCGTCATTCGGGCAGACACTGGTCACCTGCTACGCGAGCATCGAAGGACACCGCGTGGGAATTGTTGCCAACCAGAGAAAACGCGTGCGGACCGCCCAAGGAGCGCTCGAGATTGGCGGAGTGATCTATACCGAAAGCGCTGACAAAGCGGCTCGCTTTGTGATGGACTGCAACCAGCTCAAAATCCCCATTTTATTCATCCAGGATGTCCTCGGGTTCATGGTCGGGCGTGAGGCGGAACAGTCCGGGATTATTCGTTCAGGCGCCAAGCTGGTTAACGCCGTCAGCAATTCGATTGTGCCCAAGATAACGCTCGTCCTCGGCAACTCTTTCGGGGCAGGGAACTACGCGTTGTGCGGCAAGGCGTACGACCCGAATTTCATCCTCGCCTGGCCGGGAGCGCGCTATGCCGTCATGGGTGCGGAACAGGCCGCTCAGACTCTCTACTCGATACAAACTCGCTCAGCAGCCAAGAAGGGCAATGCCGCTGAACCCGGAGAGTCGAGCCAGGCTTACGAAGAGACGAAGGCGCGCTATCAGCAGCAGATGGACATCCGGTACGGCGCAGCCCGGGGTTGGGTAGATGCCATTATTCAGCCGCACGAAACCCGTCGGATCCTGGGGTTCCTATTGGGGGTCGTCGAGCGCTGCCCGCTTCGCGCTCCGACGTTCCATACCGGGGTATTGCAGGTGTGAGCAGACGGACGGCCCTGGGAGCGCAGGCATCCTGCCTGCTCGTCCAGTCTGTATGATCGATCCTGCCTAGGCAACGAGCAGGCAGGATGCCTGCGCTCCCAGGGTCGTCAGCCGTTAAGGTCTATGAACCGTCCCGTCTTAATCGGCAACGCTTCGGCGTTCTGGGGGGACAGCCCGGATGCGCCTGCCCGTCTGCTTCAGCAACGGGCCGATCTTGATTTCTTAACACTCGACTATCTCGCTGAAGTGTCGCTCTCCATCATGGCTATACAGAAGGAGAAGAATGCCCAAGCGGGGTTTGCGGCGGATTTCGTCCAGGTCATCGAGAGCCTGGTGCCGCTTTGGCTGGCGGGCTGCAAGACCAAGGTAGTGACCAATGCCGGCGGACTGAACCCGCTCGGTTGTGCCACTGCCTGCAGGGAAGTTATTCGGGCGGCAGGCCTCCGAGTCCGGATCGGAGTACTGACCGGCGACGATGTGCTCGACCAGGTGAAGGCGAATTCCGATCCGGAGGTCTTCCGCAATCTCGATTCCGGCGAACCACTCGCACAAATTCGCGATCGACTCGTAACCGCTAATGCTTACCTGGGCGCTCGGAAGGCGGCCGAAGCGTTGCGGCAGGGGGCGGACCTTGTCATCTGCGGCCGTCTGGCTGACCCCAGTCTGACCGTCGCTGCAGCGATGGCCCAATTTGATTGGGGAGAATCGGACTGGGACCGGCTGGCCACGGCCACGATTGCCGGGCACCTGATCGAGTGTGGAACCCAGGTGACGGGTGGCATCTCCACCGACTGGATGCAGCTGACCGGACAGGAAGACATTGGTTTTCCGCTGGTCGAACTTTCAGAGGATGGCCGGTTTGTCGTAACGAAGCCCGAGAGCACGGGCGGCCGAGTGTCGGAAGAGACCGTGAAGGAACAATTGATGTATGAGCTGGGCGACCCCGGCTGTTACCTCAGCCCGGATGTCACTGTCTCTGTCCTGGACCTGAAGATCCGGGGGGTTGGACAAGACCGCGTTGAAGTTCTCGGCGCCCGTGGTTCGCCACCTCCGCCGACCTACAAAGTCAGCGCGACCTATCGGGATGGCTACCGGGCGGAAGGAATGCTGACGATCGTCGGGCCGGATGCTGCGCGTCGGGCGCGACGCTGCGGCCAGGTGGTGATAGAGCGGATGCGGGCGGCGGGGCACGCTCCTCAGCGCTGGCAGGTAGAGGCGCTCGGATCGGGAGATGCCGTTCCCGGAGTCTTTCCCGCGCGCGACGACTTGTTTGAGTGTGTTCTGCGGGTCGCGGTCGCTGACCAGCGGCGCGACTGCGTGGAGTACTTTACGCGGCAAATTGCCCCGCTGGTGACCAGCGGGCCGGCTGGAGTGACTGGATACGCCTCAGGGCGCCCGCCTGTCAGGCCGGTCTTCGGTTACTGGCCTTGCCTGATACCAGTCAGCCGCGTTAAACCGGTGTTTCAGATCCTGGAGGTCTGATGGCCCAAGCCACAATACGAACCCGCCTCCGGGAAATAGCCTACGCTCGGAGCGGAGACAAAGGTTCGAGCTCGAACATCGGCGTCATTGCCTATACCGCCGAGGGGTACCGGTACCTGCGCGATTTTCTCACGCCCGGTCTCGTGCAAACATACTTCCAGTCTTTGCGTCCCGTTCGGGTCGACCGGTACGAAATCCCCGGGCTTTGGGCGTTTAACTTCCTGCTTAAAGGCGTGTTGGGCGAGGGCGGTAGCCGGTCCCTCCGTATTGACGCCCAGGGAAAAGCTCTGGGTGTGGCCCTGTTGGCGATGGAACTGGAGTTGCCGGCCGAATTGCACGATCTGTGCGTGCGGAAGAAGGAAATATGAACGACCCATTGGTTATTCAGGAGTTCGAGTCGAATGCGATCGCCGTCGTGTCTCTGAATCGGGTGGAAAAACGCAACGCCATGAACATGGAGGTCTTCCGGGAATTGTGCCGCGTGATCGAGACGACCGAAAACCAGCCAGGCGTGCGAGTCATGATCCTGAGAGGCATGGGACCGGTCTTCTGCAGCGGCCTGGACCTCAACGAGGCCGCTGATCCGGAGCTCGTACAGCAGTCGGCCAAGCTCCTGGCGACGACTCTGAGACGCGTCTGGGATTCGACTCTTGTCACTATTGCGGCTGTTCACGGAGCTGCGATAGCTGGAGGCGCCGGCCTGGCTGCGGCCTGTGATTTTGTCCTGTCGGAGGAAGGCACCCGATGGGCCTTTCCCGAAGTTCGAAGGGGACTGGTCCCGGCCCTGATTGGCGCCGTCCTGGTCAAGCAGGCCAACCGGCGCCTTCTCCTCGATTGGCTGCTGACGGGAAGGCTCGTTGGCGTTCGAGAGCTTGAGCACGCGGGGATCATCAATCGGATCGTCCCACATTCCCAAGTCATGCCCGCTGCTCTCGAGTTGGCTCGTTCCCTCCTTGCGGGTGCTCCGGGAGTGCAGCGCAGCACCAAGCGTCTGCTTGATGAGCTCTCGGGCCAGCCTCTTGCCGAGCTCATCGATCACGCGCTGGCTGATCACCTCGAGTCCCGATCGTCCGGAGAGGCGCGCGAAGGTGTGCGTGCATACTTTGAGAAGCGCGAACCCGGCTGGGCCTCAGATTCTGTAAAGATAAGTAAAGTTAAGTAAAAGTCACTTAAAAGCGTGAACGTCAATTTTGGTCGGATTCGACCGCCACAAGGACCGGGCGTGGAGCGACGGCGAACTGACCCGGCGAGAGCGGGCCCGACTGGAGAAGGAGCAGGACATGGCCAGCAAAGACATTGACAGGCTCAAGCACAACGAGCGGGACCGGAAGTAAAGACGGTTAGATAGACGTTACACAGCCGCGCACGGAGCGGAGGGCTGCGAAGCGGTTTGTTGCGGAGCAGCCTGGAGCGGAGTACTCGTTCGCTTTTTTGGAGTGCGGCGGCAGAGGGAGGCCGACGTTTTATCAGGCCTACCGGCGACGCCGCTTAGGTATCAGCAAAGCCCGACCTCTTTCGGCAGCGCTTCTGCAAATACCAAAGCGGCGTCGCCGGTAGGCCTGATAAAACATCGGCCTCCCTCTGCCGCCGCACTCCAGAAAAGCGAACGAGTACTCCGCTCCAGGCTGCTCCGCAACAAACCGCTTCGCAGCCCTCGCTCCGTGCGCGGCTCTGTAACGCGTTCTATGGGTTCGTCTGAGCCTTATTCCGCCGGCGTGGTGAGATTCTTGGCTGTCGCCCCCGAGTTCTTCGCTGCCTGTTGTCCGGCGTAGTAGCCCTTGCGGGTTCTCACTACGAGGTCAGACCGGTTGACGACGGCGACTTTTACTTTTCGCCAGGCTCCGTCCTTGGTGGGGTTTGTCGAGTTGTAGCCCAGCGTGTACTGAACCCGCAGGTCGTCGGCGATTTCCCTGTATGCACCCGAAAGGTCCTGGATCCGATTCGGCGCGTACATGCGGGCGCCGGTCTGCTCGGCAATCATCTCCATCTGCTGTCGCGCTTCCTCGTAGGCCTCGGCATTCCCGCCACCTCTTCTCGGAGACGGATAGCCACCGCCGGGCCGTCTTCCGCCGATACCTCCGCCTCGCAGTATGTCACCCAGGATGTCGATCACCCCGCCGCCCGAACGGCGCGGTGCGCTTGCCGAACCTTCCGTGTTGAGAAAGATCGTGTAGATGAGCGCATCGGCCTCCTGGATTTCGCGATAGAGTTGCGGGAACGTTGAGCGGGAACCGTCGCCTGTGTTGCCTTCCAGTTGATTGTCGACGCCGTCGCTGAACAGGACTATTGCCTTGCGACCTTCGACCCGGCTGATGTGATTAACCGCTTCGAGCAGGGCGTCATAGACCGCTGTCCCGCCTCCGGATCGGATCTGTTCAATGGCATTCACAGCACGCCCGCGGTCTGAAGTGAAATCCTGTCGCAGGCGGTAATTCGAATTAAATGTCGCCACCGCTATCTGGTCTTCAGGACCGATCTGCCGGGTGAACTGGATGGAGGCATCCTGGATCATCTCGAGGTATTCCTGCGTGCTTCCGCTTACATCGAGCAGCAAAAGAAGATGAAACGGCTCCTCGGTTTCCAGGAACCTCCCGATCTCCTGCGGGTTCCCGTCCTCATAGACCTGGAAATCGGTCTTCTGAAGGTTCGGGACGCTCCGATTAGTTTTTCTATCGCGCACGGAAGCGTTCAGATAGATCCATTCAACGTCGAGCTTCAGCTTGTAGCCGGTGCTGTACGTGCCCGAAGCGTCCCTGGAGACGGAACCCTGGCTCGAGCTCTGTCCCTGTCCGTGGTTCGGAGGCGGCAATATCACCGTGCTTTGCGCCGCTGATTCGGAGTCCGCGCGAGGCTGAGGCGGGGCAGGCGGCGGAGAGAGCACCGGTGGCGCCGGCTCCGCGGATCGCTCGGCGAGCTGCGATCGCAATCTGAATTCCACCTGGCCCTTGAGGCTGGAGGCGTAGCAAAGAGGACCGCCCAGTCCTATCTGGCGCTCCAGGGAGCCTTCGTTCATCTCGATCTCGCCGTTCCATTTCAGCTTTCCTCCGGCACGGGCCCAACCTCTGAAGTTCAGGTCGTCCTTTAACTCGCAGAGAATACTGCCGGTGACACTCTCCATCCGGACATCGCTCCCGGGCTGTCTGCGGGCGCGGTACACGATATCTCCGCTGTCCGTCATCAAGGAGGTCGAGGCGGTAAGGTCATCGGCATTGATCGCCCCGCTGAGAGACTGGACTCGGACGTAACCGGACATGCCTGCGATCTGGATGTCGGGATTTGCCCCCCAGACGACGATGTTAAGATCAGGCGGCGCCCAAATGTCCGCAGAAACCCACTCTCCCTGGTAGCTGTAGAAGTAAGAGTTCAAATAAATCTTGTTGCCCTGCTTCTGACCGATGATCTCAATATTTTCCAGCTGCTGCGCTGTCTTGGCCTGTTTTGTCAGGTGGGCTTCCATCTCCCCTGAAGGGCGAGGATGCACGCTCACTTTCCCGTAATCAAGCTGGACGACAAGGGTGTCGCCGGGGGACACGGGAAAACGACGCACATCGACCGGGGAATCGAACCCGAAAGAAAATCGAGCCAGGAATACAAGCACAACCGAAAGGAGCATTACCGCCCTTCGATCGCGTTTAAGCATGATATCCCTCCTCTGCTTCCTCTGATGATTCCTGTGAAGGCGAGGTTCAATGGGGATGATGCTCTTGTTGGGCCAAGAGTTGCATGCGAGGTACAATCTCATGCAGATATGAGTCGAAAAGTGCTCCGTCGCTCACTCCTTGTTACTTTTCTGGGGTTGGCGTTCGCCGGCTCGTTGCTGGCCCAGCCCAAAACAATCTCCGGCACCCGCCAATACCTGTACCTTTCCGATCAGCGGATCTTGACGCTGGAAGTCGTCAACAGCGAAAAGGTCATTCTGAATTACATCAACGTGGGCCAGGCGTATGACCTGGTCGAAGCCCCGAGCATTGTCCTGGTGGACGAACTGGGCGGAAGCTACAGGGGACACGTTATTGCCATTGAGCCAGTGACAGACCCGGCGGAGCGGTACCGGGTGAACGAGCTGCTCGCGCCGAAGAAGTTCAAGGGATTCACGATTCTTGGCAACTTTCGGATGGACGCCCCGGCCAAGACCGCTTACTTCAGAACCGGGGGGCGCGTCATTGAGCTCGAACCGTTAACCGCGGACGACTTTGAAAAAGCAGCAGCTATGGTCGCCGCGATAGATCTCACCACCGATGATCCGAAATTCGCTTTGCAGAAAGCGGGTTTCAAAAGAGGCTACGGGAAGATCTACTTTGCGGGGACGCCCGAGGCGAACGATGTCGAGAAGTGGTTTACCCAGGCCGATGTGCTGGCCCCGATTCCGGTATACCGGCCGGCGCCGAAGCTCCCGGCGAAGTTTGCCGATCTTGCGGACCCGGTGGTTGTCGAATTGAAGCTCTCTGTGAGCAAGTCAGGCGGGCTCTATCAATTCCAGGTGACAAAAAGCCCGAATCCCACGGTCGGGGAGTTGGCAATGGACACTGTTAAGAACTCCTGGCGATTCCTGCCCGCCATCTCCAAAGGACAGGTGGCTGACGCCAGCCTGACTCTGCGGGTGAAGTTCGACAGGTAGGAAGGACGGACAACAAGGACGTAGCGCAGGCATCTTGCCTGCTTGTTCGGGCTGCACGATCGATCGGCGAGTCGGCACGAGCAGGCAGGGTGCCTGCGGCCCCAATGCAGGCAAGATGCCTGCGCTCCCAGCAGGCAGAATCATTCTCCGAGCGGCGGATCCTCAGCTGACGCCCCTGTCCCTGGCCGTGCGCGAATGATGCCGCTATCGTCGGCAAAGAAACTCCGTCTCCCCGACCAGTCCGAGGAAGGATTTGCGGTTATCGTGTAGCCGTCTTCTTGCTTGGTGACCATGAAGCTGTAGCCGTGTTTGCTTCCCAGAGCCAGCCGTGCGTCGATAAGGGATGCCGCCCTGAGCTCACCCAAATTACCGAACCTGCCGTCGCCGGTCGTACTCCGATAAATCCTCTCGGCCGTGACAAGCGTGCGGACCGCGCTTATCGCCGCAGCTTCGTTGCCCGCCTTGGTCGGATTCAGCCCCAGAATGAGCAATCCGATAGATACGACGACGATCATAACCGCCATCGCGATGAGCAGTTCGATTATGCTGAAACCCCGGTTAGTGTGATTCCGATCTCGCACGCCGTCTCCCCCGGTTTAGTGGTCGCGATTATATCGCGAGATCGCTCTCATTCAAACACGTTACAAGGTGACCAGTTCGGTTCCTATTGTTCCGAGCAGATCAATCAGATCCTCCTTCGACTCAATCGTCACCAGCTGGGGGCGGTACTCTCGAATGCCGGGATGCTCATTGAAGTACTTCGCCAGGTGCTTTCTCATGAGGATTGTAGCCTGCGGCTGTCCGTAATAATCCTCCATGAGTTGAAAATGGTACCTGACCGCGTGAATCTTCTCTTCGAGAGGAACAGCGCTCCGTTCTCTGTGCTGGAAAATCCAAGGGTTGCCGATTGCTCCTCGTCCGACCATTACCGCGGAGCATCCCGTCACCTCTTTCATCCTTTCAGCGTCGCGAACCGACTGGACATCCCCGTTCCCCAACACCGGTATCTTCGCCGCCGCCACGATCTGCGCGATAGCATCCCAGTCGGCATGGCCCGAGTAGCCCTGTTCCCTGGTCCGAGCGTGGACCGCCACCATCGCCGCCCCGTTTTCCTGTACCGCGTTCAGGATCTCAAGATAGTTGCGCGATTTTTGATCCCACCCTAAGCGTATTTTTCCCGACACTGGAACGCTGACTGCCCGGGTCAAGCGCTCGAAAATCCGGGCGATCTTGTCCGGTTCTTTCAGCAGAGCCGCTCCTGCGCCCTTGCCGGCTATCTTCGGCACTGAACATCCCATGTTGACATCGATGACATCGGGCCGAAGCTCCGCGACTCTCTGTCCTGCCTCAACCAGACGGCCTTCGTCCCCGTCGAACAGTTGAATGACGACCGGGCGTTCCCAGGGAAGGAAGGTCAGCGCTTTTTTCCAGTGAGAGTGAGCGCCGTTGACTATTTCCTTGGCCGACACAAATTCCGTGTAGCTCAAGGCAGAGCCGAAGCGCCGGCACAATGATCGGAAGGGAAGGTCCGAGTACCCGGACATCGGCGCCAGTACAAGGTCTCCGTAAACAGGAATGCTGCCTATGTAAAAGCTCGGTTGGGGCGGTAGTCCGGGTAGGCCGTCCACAACCACCAGTTTAGGAAATCGTCCGACGACCTGGCAACCTCCAGACAGCTTGAACGATTTTTATGCCGTTTGCGCTGTGCGGTTGTTTATAATGGGGTCAAGGTTGCAGGCAGGAGGCGCAACGCTAGTCGGCTCCGCCTTCTCCGGGTATTGCCGTTACAACACGCCTTCTGAATGCCGCCAGAAAGAGAGGCAAACCATGACAATAGCCACGATTATCGGAGCTGTGATTCTCGTCGGCGCGGTTCTCTACTGGCTGGTTAGGGCAGAAAAGAAAGAAGCCCATCACTTGGATAACCTTCACATAGCACCGACGACGACCGACAAGGATAAGGTTCTATAGGTCTTCGACCGTTTGTCGAGTTCTTCTTTGTGAGCGGGGTGGTGAGCTAGAGGTATCTCGCCGCCCTGCCTCTTGTCTCCAGTCAACAGAGCCGCAAGCGCAGCGTTTTTTGCGGAGCGCGTCGGGTTCGTGCTGTGTTTCCAACCAACGCGCTTGCTTCGGCGCGGACCCGACGCGCTCCGCGATACGCTGCGCTTGCGGCTCTGTTGGAATCGCCCCCCCCGCTCCCGGCCGTCTTGGCTCGTACACACCCCTTCTGCAAGCAACCCCATGCATGCATGCCAAAAGTCGTCCCATCAGCACTTTGTCCACGATGGGACGCCCTTCGATCCCCTGCACAGAAACATAAACCAGGAAGGTTGACGAACTTGACAATCGGATAATCGCGCGTAGAATGATGACCCGGTGAAGTCGGATTCCCGTGGTGCAAATGACTATGAGTTCTCCTCGTCTGGTTCCTTCCAAGTCTATGGATTTTGCGGATCATACCCTCACGACCTGCACGTTTTGCGGAGTTGGTTGCGGGATTTACCTCGAGACTTCTGAAGGCCTCATTACCGGCGCATATCCAAGCATGACTCATCCGGCCAACCAGGGACGGATCTGTGTGCGCGGCTGGCACGTGCACGAAGTGTCCAGCTCTCCAGACCGCCTGACGCAGCCGATGATGAAGAAAGACGGCGAGTTCATCCCGGTGCGTTGGGAACAGGCGCTCGATTTTGTCAGCACTCGCCTGCGGATGATCCGGAAAGAGAACGGCGCCGACTCGATCGGTTTCCTCAACTCACCCCGCTGTTCCAATGAGGAGACTTACCTTCTTCAGAAATTCGCCCGCATGATCATCGGGACAAATAACGTCGACCGGGGCGGCTCTCTCCACCGTGTCAACACGATCGACGTGCTCCAGGAGATGATTGGGATCCCGGCCGCCACCAGCTCTATTGACGAGCTGGACAAGACCGAGCTGATCATTGTCGACGGAATCGATTTGGGCCGCCAGTTGCCCACGATTGGGGGGCGCGTCCTGCGCGCCAAGCTCGCCGGGGCAAAACTGATCGTGATCGGCAGCCGAAGCCATCGCGTGGCCCTTCATGCCGACATGTTCCTTCGGATCAAGCCCGACACGGATCTGCTGCTCTACGGCGCAATGGCGAAAGTCATCGTCGACCGCGGCTTGATGAACCTGAAATTCATCCGGCAGCACTGCACGGGCTTCCAGGAATGGCTGGACAGGGTCCAGGACTTCGACATCCTTTGGGCGGCGGAACACTGCGGAGTTGATCCGGAGCTTATCGAACAGGCGGCGCTGGCCTACGCCAAGGCTTCGTCCGCCATGATTCTCTACTCGACCGGCGTCGAAGCTCGTGGAAAAGGCGCCGTGCAGGCTCTCGTCAGTCTCTGCCTGCTTTGCGGGAACATTGGCCGGCCGGGCGCGGGACTGATGCCGCTGGCCGAGTACAACAACCTGCAGGGCGGCTGTGACATGGGCATGTTGCCCGACCGGCTGCCTGCTTACCGGCGGGTCAGCGACGCGGACGAACGGAAGGACCTCGAAGAGCTTTGGGGAAGGAAGCTTCCGGCTAAGCCCGGGCTGGACATCTGGTCGATGTTCTCCGCCCAGAGCCCGATCAAAGCGCTTTGGATTGACCGTCTCAATCCGATTGTCACGGTTGCCCTTGCTGACGCGGAAGACAAGCTCAAAAAGCTGGACCTGCTGGTGGTCCAGCACATGTTCATGACGGAGACCGCCAAACTGGCCGATGTCGTTCTTCCGATTGTGGCTTTCGGGGAAGAGAGAGTCACATTTACCAGTACCGAGCGGCGCATCCAGGTTGCAGAGAAGGCGATCGAACCCCCGGAGGGGCCGATTCCGGCCTGGGAGCAGATCCAGGCAGTCGCGAATCGCCTTGGCGCTAATTGGAATTATCAGACCGCCGCCGACGTCATGGACGAAATCGGACGGGCTGTCCCGTTCTATTCCGGGGCGAGTTACGAGAACCTGTGGCGCGAATATGGCCGACAGTGGCCCTGCACGAAGGACAAGCCTCTCGGCACGCGTTACTTGTTTGAAGAAGGACTGCCCGAGGCCGGCTTTCACTTTCTCCCCCTGGAACGCCCGGAAGGGCTCGCCAAGCTTTCGGCTCAGTACCCGTTTGTGCTGGCGATCGGGTATTCGCTTTATTACTGGCACCGTAACGTCCTGGTCCGCCACAGTGAAACCTTGCGCCGGGAATATGGAATGCTGCTCCTCGATTACCCGGACGGTTTTGTGGAGATCAACACGGAAGACGCCCAGCGCCTGGGCCTGAGGGATGGTTCTCAAATCCGCCTCGTCGCGAAGACCGGTTCGGTGGTGACCACTGCCCGGGTCACTGACGAGGTCCGGCCAGGGACGGTCTTCCTGCCTTATTTCCAGACGGACATCGCCAGAAAGATGCAGTGGGATGAAGCCGCCAAAGCGCGGACCGGGAACTCCCGGATTTTCGTCCGTGTCGAGAAAGTCTGAGTATGCGCGCGAGAATCATCGACAAGAAGGACCTGATAGAGATCGTTGATCTGCTCCGGAAGGAGTACGAGGTGGTTGCACCCTTCTATGGAAGAGGAAGGGACACCTACTTCGAAGTCGTAACGGACGAGAACAAAGAGCAGATTCAGCTGCACCTCCCCAATCCGTACCATCCGCCCAAGAAATACGTCCTGCCCCAGATCCAGAGGATGATGCGGATGAGCTTCAACGGAAAAGTTCGGATCGAGCCGACCTACGAGGAAAAGAAGAGGGCGATCTTTGGAATCCGGTCGTGTGACGTGGCGGGGATACACCATCTGGACCGAATTTTCCTGGGAGGCACCTACAGGGACATCTACTACGAGCGTTTCCGCAAAAACCTCTTTTTGGCCAATGTGGTGTGCACCCAACCGGGTGTCGACATCGATGAAGACTGCTTCTGCGTTTGTGCCGATACCGGGCCAGCCGCCGCCTCAGATTTCGATCTGCAGCTCATGGATCTGGGCGACGTAATCCTCGCCTTGGCAGGTACCGAGAAAGGCGAGAAGCTCTTCTCAAGCCCGGTTTTTAGAAAAGCGACCCCGGCTCACATCCAGAAGCGCCAGGAGATGCTGCGGGAGGTCCGGAAGAAGTTCGCTTCCGCGACCAGCTGGTACACGGCTGCTGTCCGCTACATCAGCATGGGGAAGGTCACCGAAGAGGTGTGGGAGGAAATCGGGAACCGGTGCTTGGAGTGCGGCGGCTGCAGCTATGTTTGCCCGACCTGCAACTGCTTCACGGTTACCGACCGGAAGATCAGCGAGGGCGAGGTGGAGAGGGCGCGCCTGTGGGACTCGTGCGCGTTAAGCGGCTTCACCCGTATGGCGGGTGGTCACAATCCCCGGAAGGCGGTCCACGACCGGCGCAACCGTCGGTTCTTCCGTAAGCTGGCCCATTACAACATTCAGCGGGAATTGTCGGTCGCCTGCATTGGCTGCGGGCGCTGTGTCAATGTCTGCCACGGAGACGTCGGCATGCCGAGTGTGGTCGAGATAATACGCAGATCGTGCGCGGAGAAGCAGGAGAGATGAGCGAGACGGTGCTCGAGAACGTCTATTTGCCGAAAACCGCGATCTTGGAGCGGGTTGTCGACGAGATAGAGGACGTAAAAACTTTCTTCTGGCGTTTTGAGGAAGACCAGGAGCAGGAGTCCTTCCGGAAGTTCATGCCGGGGCAATTTGCCCAGGTTTCGATTTTCGGCGCCGGCGAGTTTCCGGCTTCGCTTCCTCCGAGCCCCACCGAGAAGGAAGTGTTCTTCACGATTCGGAAAGTCGGGACCGTGACGGCGGCCATGCACGCCATGAAGCCGGGAGACCGCTTCGCGGTTCGAGGCCCGTATGGCAATGGCTTTCCGATGGAGCAGTACTTCGGGCAGAACCTGGTGTTCGTCGCCGGCGGTATCGGCCTGATCCCGCTTCGCTCCTGCATCGTTTATGCGCTCCACAATCGAGAGCGCTATCAGAAGGTGCAGGTCTTCTACGGAGCTCGGACGCCGAAAGACCTGATGTACGTCGACCTCCTGAAGGAATGGGAACAGAGCGCCGGGTTCGAGTGCCACCTGACGGTGGATCGAAAAGACCCGTCCTGGCACGGCAATGTAGGCGTCGTCGGCTCCCTCTTTCAGAAACCGGGTGTCGAACTGCCCGTCGAGAATACGACCGTTTTCGTATGCGGTCCGCCCGTGATGTTCCGGTTCGTGCTCAAAGATCTGAAATCGATGGGTTTTCAGGACCGGCAGATGGTCTCGACGCTGGAGCGCTACATGAAATGCGGCGTGGGCAAATGCGGGCATTGCTGCATCGGCGTGGCCTACGTTTGCGTCGACGGCCCGGTTTTCAACCTTGAGCAGATCAAGAAGTTGGGCGAGGAGATTTGAGCTCCGATCTGCGTGCCGAGCTGGGCGGGAAGCTTGCCGGCCGAACCTGCGTTTTGGGGATTGGCGACAGCCAGTGGGGAGATGACGGCTTGGGGGTCGTCCTGGCTCAATCGCTGCAGGATGCCGGGTGCCCGAATGTTGTCGTAACCGGGAGCACGCCTGAGAACTGGGTTGACTGGGCGAGGAAGGCCGGTTTTGAGAATGTCCTCCTGCTCGATGCGGTGGAATTCCCCGGTGAAGCCGGTTCAGTCGTTTTCTTGGAGTCGGCTCAGCTGCGGAACCGTTACCCGCAAGTATCGACTCACAAGTTCTCGCTGGGTACGCTGGCCAGCTTGATCGAGAACGAGAGTAAGACGCGCGTTTGGTGCCTGGGGGTCAAGCCGAAATCACTGGCGCCCGGCGCGGGTTTGTCGGAGCCGGTCAAGGCGACCGTCGAACTTCTGAAGGAGTTGCTGATCGGGGTGTTGAAGACTAGAGACCCGGAGGTCTAGCCACCTTCCGGGTGCTGAGAGGAAGGAACCAGTTAGAATGAGCCCGAATCTGGCGTTCGTATATGCACTGGCAATTTGTCTGGCCGGCGCCCTGGTGACCCTGCTCCTGTCCCGGTGGAAAACGGTGGCAGGGTGGGCGGCTTTTGCTGCGGTCCTTTCGTCAAGCGCCCTCGTCATTCAGTCGGCTGTCAGTGTTCTTACCGGCGGGTCTGCACCCGGCCTGGTCCTGTTCACGCTACCCCGCCTTGGCCCTTGCCACATAGTCATCGACGGGTTGAGCGCGGTGTTCCTCCTGCTGATCGCCGTCATTGCCCTTCTGTCCTCCCTGTATTCAGTCAGATACATGAGTCATTACGAGGAATACGGGGTCGCGCGGTACTACCCGTACTTCCTCCTCTTCATTGTGGGCATGTACGGGATCGTGGTCGTCACTGACCTGATGGTGTACTTTTGCGCCTTCTGGCAGCTGATGACGCTGCCGTCGTTTGCGCTCGTCCGCTACGAGTACCGGAAACAGGAAAACGTGCGGGCAGCCAACCGTTACCTGGTGATGATGGAGGTCTCCTGCGGACTGGTGATGGCCGGCGCTGCTCTGTTGGGCTCGACTCTTGCTCAACCCGGCGAGCTCGGCGCCTACGACTTTGGAGTCCTGAGCAAGAACATCTCCCTGATGCTTTCGGCCGACGCTTTTACCGCCGGGGCCGCTCTTTTGCTTTTCTTGATCGGTTTTGGAATCAAAGCCGGAATGTGGCCCTTCGGACAACTGTGGCTTCCGGCCGCCCACCCGGCCGCTCCCTCTCCGGTGAGCGCCTTGCTCTCCGGCGTTATGATCAAGACCGGCGTCTACGGTCTCTTGCGCTCTTTCCTGTGGTTGGTTCCTGCCGGTGTATCGGATTCTTACCCGGCCGGCGCATGGGGACTGGTCATCGCCGTTCTCGGCACTGCAACGCTGTTCTTCGGCACTATCCAGGCCCTGAAGCAGGAAGAATCGAAGCGGCTGCTGGCGTTCCACAGTATCGGCCAGGTGGGGTACATCCTCCTGGGCCTGGGCGCCTGCCTGGCATTGCTGCCCGCGGCAGGGAACGACACTTATCGGACGCTCGCGGCCATGGGCCTGGCGGGAGCGCTTTTCCACACGATCAATCACGGATTGTTCAAGAGCCTCCTCTTCCTGAATGCCGGCTCAATCCTGTACGCGACTGGGACTCAGAACCTGAACCGGATTGGCGGGCTGATGAAATACATGCCCGTCACGGGAGTGATGACGCTGGTGGCGTCGTTTTCGATTGCCGGCGTACCGCTATTCAACGGATTCGGCAGCAAATGGACGATTTACGTTTCCACGGTGCTCGGCAGCTCGCATGCCCCGTACCTGGCTGTCCTCGCCTTATTCGCGATTGTGACGAGCGGCCTTACGCTGGCTTCGTTCATCAAGTTCTTCGGGACTTCCTTCCTGTCCAGGGCCAGCCTGCTCGTCAAGCAGCGGTTTGAGAAACAGGGGGGACTCGAGGCGGATTGGACAATGCTGCTGCCTCAGTTGGTTCTGGGCGCCTGCTGCATGCTCTTCGGTTTATTCCCCCAGGTTGCGCTCCGGCTTTTGAAGTCCGGAGTCCAGGCGAGCGAGCAAGGATTGGGCACGACCCTGGCCCAAGCTTTCCCGGTCTCCGAGACACTTGGGGTTGCGGGACCGGCCGGACAGGCCATTGTCATACCGTTGGTGCTCGGCCTCGTGCTGCTGGCCATGTTCGTATTGGCCTGGATGCTGTCGCGTTCCGGAGGGAGTCAACGCAGAACAGCGGCACCCTGGTTGTGCGGGTACGCGATCGAGTCAGAAGGAAACCGCTATACCGCGCACGGTCTCTACGGAGAAGTGAAGCGTTACCTCCGATGGGCCGGTGGGACGGCCAGGAGATAGGACCCTGGGAGCGCAGGCATCCTGCCTGCTCGTGCCGCTATCACAATCGATGTCGGTAGCGGCACGAGCAGGCAGGATGCCTGCGGCCCTGGTGCAGGCAAGATGCCTGCGCTCCCAGGAAGAAAGAGAAAGGTGTTGGACAGATGCCGGCTCGTAATGTTCTAAATCAGATCAAGGACAAGTTTGAACCCTCCATTCTGAGGGTGGACATACCGTCCGACAATCGGCTGTACCTCTACGTGACCCCCGGCGTCGTTCTGGACCTTTGCACCTATGTCTTCCGCGACCTTGATGCCCGTTACGTGATCAGTATTGGCATTGATGATCGCCCCTATTCCGGGCAGTTCACCGTGGCGCACAATTTCGGATTCGAGCGGGAGAAGGTACTTTGCAGCATCCTTGTGAATCTCCCAGCGGATGAGCCCGTGATCGACAGCATTTCTCCGCAGGTCCCGGCGGCGAACTGGGCCGAGCGGGAGTTCCGGGATTTACTCGGGATTGAGCCGTTGGGTTGTCCGTCGATGAAGAGACTGGTGTTGCCTGACGGTTGGCCCGAGGGTGTGCACCCGCTGAGAAAAGACTTCTCCTGGGATTTAAAGCCACCGAAATTCGACGAGAACAAAGTATTCGCGTTTGATGACCCGCCGCCCGGGTGTGTTGTCGTGCCCTTTGGACCGTTTCATCCTACCTTGGACGAACCTGCCCATTTTCGGCTGTATGTTGAGGGGGAGATCGTGCGGGGCTGTGAGTATCGGGGCTTCATGGTCCACCGCGGGATTGAGAAACTCGCCGACACGGTCCTGACCTACAACGAAATCCCGATGATGGCGGAAAGGATCTGCGGGATCTGCGGCTGCGTCCACAGCGTTGCCTACGCCCAGGCGGTCGAACAGGCCGCGGCCATTGAGCCTCCCTCGCGGGCGAAGTACATCCGCACCATCATGCTCGAACTCGAGCGGCTCCACAGCCACCTGCTTTGGGTGGGGCTGGCGAACCACATCCTCGGTTTTGACACGCTTTTCATGCAGAGCTTTCGAATGCGCGAGCCGATCATGTGGCTGTGCGAGCGGATCACCGGAAACCGCAAAACGTATGGGCTCTGCGTCATCGGTGGCGTGCGCTGGGACATCACTCCGGAGTTGACCGAGGACATCAACCGCGTCTTGAATCAGCTCGAGAAGGAGTGGACAGCTGCTGCCAAGGCGGTTAAAGGAGACCGGAACCTTCAGAAGCGCACGAAAGGGGTCGGAATAGCCGATCGAGCGCTCGTGAAGGAGATGGGATTGATCGGGCCGATCGCAAGGGCGGCCGGAGTTCCCCTGGACTGCCGGCGGGATTTCCCCTATGCAGCCTACGAGGACATCGAGTTCGACGTCATAACCCAACCCGGCGCCGATGTCTGGTCGCGCGTGCTGGTTCGGGTCCTGGAGGTCTTCGAATCGATTCGCATCATCCGGCAGTGCCTGGAAAGAATGCCGAACGGACCGATTCAGCTGAAGCTCGACGACGAATTGCCTCCGGGCCGGATCGGACTGTCTTCCATAGAGGCGCCTCGAGGTGAAGCGCATCACTTCGTTGTCACTGGCGAAGAGAATCGGCCACGACGGTGGCGCGTGCGGGCACCCACTTATCAGAACCTGCAGGGTATCCCCGCGATGATCAAGGATCAGCAGTTGGCCGATATGACAATCTCGCTCGGCAGCATCGATCCCTGCTTCTCCTGCACTGACCGCCTGGAGGTTATCGACATCCGCTCGGGCGGTGTTCGGGTCTACGAGCAGCGGGAATTGGTCGAGATGGTGAGAGGAAAAGCACGGTAGTTCTCTGCGTAATTTCCGCGTTCTCTGCGCCTCTGCGTGAGGACAGCCGAACGCCTTAGACACTCAAGAGTGTTGCAGGTAGTTCAGTTTTTCTCAACGCAGAGATGCAGAGGACGCAGAGGTTACGCAGCGGTTACGCAGAGAAAGCTGAGACTGAGGACAGTATGAGTCTGGCGATTCTAAAAGGGATTGCGAACGTCATCCTGGTGCTGGCAGCGGCGCCCTTCTTTGAAGGGTTGATCCGCAAAGTGACCGCCCGGATTCAATCGCGACAAGGTCCGCCGCTCTGGCAGCCCTACCTGGACCTGTTAAAGCTCTTCGGGAAGGAAGACATCGAATCGGGCGAAAGCCCGGTGATGCAGCGGTTGGGCGCCTGCCTCTCGCTTGCCGCGGTTCTCACATTGGCATGGTTCGTCCCGATGGGTGCTGCTGCCCCGCTCTCCGAAGCCGGTGACGCTATCCTGGTTATCTACCTGTTGACTCTGTGCGGTGTTTCAACCCTGCTGGCCGGGCTGGCAGCTGGTTCGACCTATTCGCTCTTCGGAGTGAGCCGAGAGATGATGTGTATGCTGACTCTCGAGCCTCTGCTCGCAGTGGCCATGATCGTTGCTGCGGTCGAGGCTGGCTCGCTTCGATTGAATTCCGTCCTGGGCGCTTCGGTTTACTCTCTCGAGAGCCTGCCGGTCGCAGGCGTCTTGATGCTCGTTGTTTTGCTCTTCTCGTTGCAGGCGTTTGTCGGCCGCGTTCCGTTTGATACCGCCGAAGCGGAGACCGAGATCATGGAGGGCGCACTCATTGAGTATTCGGGGCCGAAGCTCGGCCTGTTCAAGTACGCGCAGATGAGCAAGCTCTTTGTGTATTGCGCGTTGCTGGTCGGGGTCTTCTTTCCTTGGGGCTCGACTTGGCCTTATCCGATCGCCTTAGTGCTTCTGCTTCTGAAGGTGGCCGTCCTGGTTCTGCTCATCACGGTCCTTGGGGCAACGCATGCCCGTTATCGCATCGATCAGGCGATTCGATACTATGCGGCGCTTATGGTTTTGTCGTTGGTGGCGCTGACTTTGGCGCTGGTTGGATTCTAGGGGTTTGGAAAACATGATCAGCAAACTGAAAGAGGCGATCATCTGTCTCAAAGCCGGAAAGGTGACCTTGCCGTACCCGTTTGAGGCGGCGCCGGTGCCTGGCCGATTTCGAGGCCGGCCGGTCTTCCATATCGAGCGCTGTATCGGCTGCGGAGGATGCGCAAACAACTGTCCCGCCCGGGAGATTCTGATCTCCGACGTCTGCCAGGAAATACGGGTGATGAGGTATCTCGGGCAGAGATGCACGTACTGCGGGCGCTGCGCCGACGTGTGCCCCGAGCACGCGATCACGATGAGCGGGGAGTTCGAGACGGCGACGAATGACAAGAAAGATCTGCAGCAGGAGCTGGAGGTTTTCATGGGTACGTGCCAGCGCTGCGGCCGCTGCTTTGCGGCGCCGGGACCGCTCGAACAGCTGATGATGAAAGGCTACCGGATGGACGATCTTCCCGCCGGGCGGTGGATCTACAAGTCCAAGAGTTTTGTGTTCTCCGAAGGTCTTCCGGACGTCGAGATTGAGCTGGATTAAGTCATATGCTGAGGAAACTCTGCCAGAAGGCATTTAAGAAATCGATTTGGGTTTATCACGCTAACAGCGGCGGGTGTAACGGATGCGACATCGAAGTCCTGAACGTCCTCACGCCCTACTACGATGTCGAACGGTTTGGAATCAAGCTGGTCGGCTCGCCCCGGCATGCGGACGTGATGTTGTGCCAGGGACCGGCGCTCAGATCGACGGCGAAGGCCCTCGAGCGGGCCTACCAGGCCATGCCTGCTCCCAAGCTCGTGTTCGCAATCGGGTCATGCGCGTGCGGAGGAGGAATCTGGTACGACAGCTACAGCGTGATAGGTCCGATCGACAAAATCATTCCGGTTGATTTTTATGTCCCCGGCTGTCCGCCGCGCCCTGAGGCGATCGTCTACGGAGTTGCGGTGGCGCTCGGCGTTGTTGATAAAAAAGTCGCCCCGGTCAAACTGAAGCAGCTCGAGTTCCCGATTGCCCGGTACCATCCGGAAGATCTGCAATGCGAGGACGGTATGGTCGTTTACCGGAAACTCGACAGAATTTAGGCCTGCTCCCGCACATCAAACCCCAACTTCTGCCATCATAGATGGGGTCAGAGCTTAAAAATTCAATTTTTGGATGTCCAAGAATTGAATTTTTAAGCTCTGACCCCGTTAAGGTTGACCCCGTTAAGGTTATGCATGAGATGGGAATTGCGATGAGTCTCTACCGGACTTGTCGCAAGGAAGTCGAAAAATACGGGTCTGGGCGCTTGCAGAAGATTCGACTTGCGGTCGGGGAATTGTCAGCGATTGATCCCGAGCTCCTGCGATTTGCATGGGAAGCGACCGTCGACGGACCGGATTCCAAATGCGAGCTCGAAATTGACTGGAAGCCGGCTGTCCAGCAGTGCCCGAAGTGCGAGGAGATCAAGCCTCGTCCAGATAATTCCTGGCTGATGATCTGCCCCGAGTGTGGAAGCCCACTTCGGGTTGAGGGGGGCTACGAGCTCGACTTGCTCCAGATCACCTACCTTTCAGACTCCGAGAGCGGAGAAACGGCATCATGAGCGAGATCCAGGTAAACCGCCGTCTCCTGAGCGAGAACGACCAGGCGGCGGCTCTGCTGCGTGAGAAGTTCGGCCGGGAAGGCACACTTGTCGTCAATCTCATTTCGTCGCCCGGCTCCGGGAAAACAACTCTTTTGGAGGCGACGGTTGCGGCGATGTCCAGGACCTATCGGCTGGCTGCCATTGAAGGGGACATCGCCACGGAGCGAGACGCCGACCGGCTGCGGCGGCACGGCATCCCGGCAAGACAGATCATCACCGGCGGCGCCTGTCACTTGGATGCGCGTCTCGTGCGGAATGAGCTTCAGAAGGGCGGCTTGGACGAAGCCGATATCCTGTTCATTGAGAACGTCGGAAATCTTGTCTGCCCGACCTCGTACGACCTTGGCGAGGATTTCAAGGTGGCGCTGCTCTCCGTGGCCGAAGGCGACGACAAGCCCTTTAAGTATCCCGGCATTTTCTCCAGGGCGGCCGTGACGGTCATTACCAAG
>Ga0105091_10000055_pt1 | contig 37872 bp, 37 predicted proteins | sample PPLLak1March2015_FD_87022 | JGI IMG/M metagenome (GOLD analysis project Ga0105091, IMG submission 87022) | Freshwater sediment microbial communities from Prairie Pothole Lake near Jamestown, North Dakota, USA - PPLs Lake P7 Core (1) Depth... | ecosystem: Environmental > Aquatic > Freshwater >... | reverse complement strand
ATCGAATTTATTTTTGCATATAAGATATAATAAATGAAAAGCATATAGGAATTTGAGAGGATTACGAACCAATTTGAGCGTATATAGATACCACCATTAGTTTTCGTCGCCAACTCATCTCAGTAGACACGGCCCAGAGAGCTGAAGAACTGAAAGTAAAATCAACAACATTCTTTTAATCTTATACAAAATGGAGTAGAGAACCAGAGCAGATCATCTAATATCCGATTATGAGCTCGTTTCCAATGCCAAGCTACGAAAGAAAAAAATAGATTGGTCTTACATCTTTATCGTCATCAAGGTAATATTTTGCATTTAGCACACCTGTGGCCCACGTGGGTGCCTAAACTCAGATCTCCCCAATTCGTCATTGTAATAGTACTTTTCTTCATACTGACTACATTGGTGGCTACACAAGTGACCGCTGAAATGGATCTGGCAATCAGTCTTTATGTATCAGGTATTCAACCAAATTCAGATTTAGTTTCCAAGTTGACAGTAGGTGTTACGTCGCTAGGAGATGTAGTGACCCTAGTCATAATCTCTATTGTGCTTAGCATTATCAGAAGAACCAGAAGACAGGGACTCATTCTCCTAATCACTATTCTGTTGACTGTCATACTTTTGACCTATATCAAACCAATTGTGGCCAGGGACAACCCTGATTACCCGTCTCCATTCATGTTATCAAATAACACTAAGGGATTTGTGATAGAAGGGGACACTCTTTCTCCTCTGTCCAGAGATTATTCGTACCCATCCAATCATGTTGCGATTTCGACTGCATTCGCGTTCATAATCGGGTATACTCTGAACAAGAAATCCAGGACTACTGGTTGGCTGATCTGGGGCTTCCCTTTTATTGTTGCACTAACTAGAATTTTACTAATTCAACACTATGTTACCGACGCTATTGGCGGCTTTCTCTTCGGTTTGATCGTATCGATTATCATGAGTAACATTATGCATCTTGGAAGAGAGGTTTCGGTCGTCAAGTCTACTTGAAAAATGAAGCTAGATTTGCATGCAGGAACGCATAATAGATTTTGCTTCTCGTGCTGCCAATTGGGAGTACCCTAAAGAACACAGTTTAGTTGTAAAGAGCATTGAGGACTACCATCTGCCAGCTTCGAGATTTGCCTGTCTAAATTCATCTCTCGAATCTCACAGTTTGATAAGGTTAAATAATTTGTGCAGCGATTAGATTAACGAATTGCAATCAGCTCTGCGGCAGGTAGGGGACTACATTATTCGCCGCTGTCAAAGCGAGGACCTTAGTGAGGTGATTGGTGTAAACCTAACGACCTTGCCAGAACATTATTCGGATTATTTCTTTGAATCTATCCTGAAGGAATTACCTGAATCATTTGTTGTTGCTGAGCTAAATAGACGTGTGGTTGGATATATCATGTGTAAGATCGAGTTTGGTTTTTCAAACTTTAAGAAGCTTGGATTTGTAAAGAAAGGACACGTTGTATCAGTCGGGGTACTTGAAGAGCATAGAGGAAAAGGCGTGGGAAAGGCATTAATGCTTGAGGGGATCAACGGGGTGATAAGCCGGAGAGGCGACGAAATATACCTTGAAGTACGTGTTAGTAATGAGAGCGCCATAAACATGTATGAGAGACTAGGTTTTTTCAAAAAATCTAGACTAAGATCATATTATCGTGACGGAGAAGATGCCTTTCTCATGGCATTAGAATTGGACTGAATCTGATGAAAAGTAAATTAAGCCCTGAGTGAGCGACGTCATAGATATGAAAAAATCGTCGACTTCGCATCGATTAGGAGTACTTATCTTGTTAATCTCTTTGATAGGATTTAGTTTCTACACTTACCTTTTGCTTTTGTCAAGCTATGACATTCTCGTGCTAAAGCTCACTTTACTCAGTTTTGTCGCAGCGATAGTGGGCGTTATAGCTTGGATGGGATACACGATGGCAACCGCAGTCTCAATGGAGAGTACCGAAGAATGAAAAACTGACAGGTAGTAGATATCTAGTACTATAATATCCCCTTTCCGATCAAGACGTCCGAAACTAATTGGTAAAAGCGTGGCCCTACCTCTCTTACTACATGCAAGAATTTTATGTCGTGTGAATATTCACTGAAGGCATCATCAGTCTCAAACCTGCCAGTTTCCAAGGCCATTTTCTTGGAATCTGCTCTTACATGTAGAAAATAATGAATTATGCCCTCCTCTCCTTTCAAACAGTGTACTGCGTCATTGACAAAGTATCTTGCCTTTTCAGGAAGAGGCATCAATACTCTATTTGAATTCCCACTAATGTTAGAGTTTGCTATGTCCTTTGCATCCCCACAGAGGCTCTCGATTTTCTGTTCCATTTTGTTCAACCGAGAATTGAATACTGAGAGTTCGTGAGCTGCTTGGTTAATATCGATATTGTAAACCTTTTTTACATTTCGATACTTGCAGATGATTACTGAAAATGTTCCTACACCGGCGAACATGTTGGTAACGACTTCATTTTCAGAGGTAAGGTTTGCAATCCTAAATCTTTCAGTAGAAAGTCTAGGTGAAAAGTAGGTTTGTTCTACATCAACCTTAAAGCGGCAGCCGTATTCCTTGTAGAGAGTGACCGGATTGTCATCTCCTGCAATTAGCTCGAGTTTCCTAGTTCTGTGATCACCGGTTATCGGAGAGTTTTGCATATAGACCGACCTCGCTGACTTGATACTGTCCAAAATTGCGTCCCCTATCATATGCCTTTTATCAACCAATGTCTCAGGGATTCTCAAGATCACTATACTACCTATGGAATCAAAAGAAGATGTAAGTTTGGATACCTCGGATTCTTCAAGCTTGTTCCTCATTACTCGTTTCAGAAAAGTGGACATGGAAAGCTTCTATTAATAGTAACAATAATGGAAATTATTCAATATAATAGTAATTACCACTATCCTTTTGGTTCCTATCCAGTCTGCTACCTTCTTTATTTACTCGTGGGCGTCCTGTTTCCTGATCTCGTCTATATGTAATGCTAAGTGATTTTAAAAATTCGTTCATACCTAATTCCTTAGGAAGAGGCTCAGTTGCATGTCCACTTGAACCAGGAACCCCCTGAAATATAACCAGACTGTCTGAAACCAAGTCGATAAGTTGAACGTCATGATCAATGACCATTGCCGACTTACCATATGCTCGAACGAACCTCTGCAGAAATTTAGCCAAAGCAATCCTGTCTTCAACATCTAAAAATGCAGATGGCTCATCAAGAGCATAAATATCCGCTGGTCGCATCAGGGAAGCCGCTACTGCAATCTTTTGAAGTTCTCCCCCACTGAGGTGTTGGATACTCTTTTCGTAGAGTTTCTTTATTCCTAAAGGCAATACTATCTGTTCTTCCAAAAGTGATCCCTCAATCTCGTTACCGTACGACGCAGTAAGGACAGATCTTACGTCTCCTTCATATTCTTGACTCAAATATTGCGGTTTATACGAGATCTTTACATCGGTATTGATGGATCCTGAATCAGGATTCTCCATGCCAGAAATCATTTTCATAAAAGTTGTTTTCCCCAATGCGTTCGCTCCCACCAGACCGATTATCTCACCTTTCCTTAGAGATCCGCTTGCGACAGTCAACTTGAAAGAAGATTTGAATGACTTAGCCAGGTTAGAATAGCTAGTTACAGCCACATCCATAAGCAAGTCCTGCACTGAGCTGGTCTTGTCAAACTTGTAGGATTTTTCCCTAAATCTAACGTTTTCATTGGGGAGATACCCATCAAGAAAGTTATTTATGCCTATTTTTGTGCTTCTGAGGGACGATGTTATTCCATATGCCCCAGGCTCTCCATAAAGGACATGAACGTTATCTGACAGATAATCAAGAAGAGTAAGATCGTGCTCGACTACCATCACACTTTTACCTTCTCCTGCCAACTCTTGTATAACTCTAGAAACGCTCAATCTCTGATATACATCGTTATATGAAGAAGGCTCGTCGAAAAAGTAATAATCTGCATCTTTGGAAACTGCAATCATCACAGCGAGTCGCTGCAACTCTCCACCACTCAGTTCGTCGACATTTCTGCTTATTGCGCTATCCAAACCAAGCCTTGGAATTAGTCTTTCAGCGACATTGCGTTCATCGTACTTTTTAATGAGGTCACGAACTTTGCCTTTGAATGCCTTTGGTATTAAGTACACCAACTGAGGTTTGATGGAGGATTTAATTTCACCCGATGCAAGTTTTTCAAAATGAACCTTCATTTCTGTTCCCTGGAAGTTTTCGACTACTTTGTTCCAGGTAGGTTCTGACTCGTATTTGCCAAAGTTGGGTTTAAGATTGCCCGACAATATATTTACAATTGTAGACTTTCCCATCCCGTTTCGACCTAACAGACCCACTACTGAACCCTTCTTCAATGTGGGGATCCTATAGAGTCTAAACGAATTTACTCCATATTGATGTATTTTCTCATGGCCTAACTCGCTTGCTAGATTTACAATGACAATGGCATCAAAGGGGCACTTCTTTATGCATATGCCGCAGCCCGTACAGAGGTCTTCGGATATAAGCGCCTTACCATCTGATGGCCTCTGAATTATGCACTCACCGCCGGTTTTGTTTACTGGACAGTACACTATGCATTCCAAGCCACATTTTCTAGGTTGACATAGTTCTTGATCCAAAACCGCAACTCTGTGAGTATTCTGTGTTTGATCGCCCAACTTTTATTGCCTTTTTGATTCTACTCAATGTATTATATGCCTTGTGACCAATGAAACAGGAGTCTTCAAATACATATTACGAGAACTAACACACAGGAAAATTGGCTGGAAAAACCATCTTAAAGCCACGAACAAGAGCCAAACTCATGGCAATAGGAAGGTTAAATTTACCCTTCTGCCTGGCTAATTCTTAGCCGGCCATAGCGAAAGGGAGCGACCCGGACCCATTCCGAACCCGGAAGTCAAACCTATCGTTGCTGCTGAATACTGACCTGCGTGAGCGGTTGGGAAACAGCAGTGCTGGCGTTTTAATTTGGTTTCCGGGTGGACTCGCCCTGTTTTCCAATTAGATTTCAGTCGCCTCGCCAAGGTGAACGAGTTTTAAAAGATTCTTAATGTTACTTCCGATCTGTTTTATCAACGGATAAACTGTTACAAGACCCGATGGCTCCCAGACCTGAGTCTGAATTATGCAACAGAAATCAGCAGCTCTAATGAATAATTTTGCAAATTCTTCTCCAGGAGGAATGCGAGCAATGGAGTCAGATATAGCGTCATCTCTTGCCAGATAGTGAGACAGCAATCCTCCGGTCCAGCCCAGAGAGACTATCTTTCCATTTCTAAACATGAACTGAGGGTAACAAGACACGAGCTCGTGAGCATTTCGATCTGAATCAATTAAGCTTGGGTTTTTTAATATACAAAAGATGTCAAAGAATGGGCCCATTCTCATTACCTCCTCCATTCCGATGAAATCTATGGACGAGTCGTCAACTTTGACAAATCCATCTCGGTTGCAGAGCCAGCGTTCGTAATAGGGCTGCAATGTTTTGTCCACGTCGCAGTCCAGAATTCCTCTTCTACAATGTACTCCAATATTCATCAAGCCATCAATTAGCGAGTCTATCTGAAAAATTGGAATGCAGGATCACCATTGACAGATACTATAATTGCCGGACACCCTTATATCCTGAAGGGAGCTATCAAGGACGATCCAATTTTTGGTTGATTTCGATCAGTCTTCATGTCGTTAATTGCGAACAGTAACTAAATGGCTAGATGCTCGTCCTTCACTTTGAACCCGACTCGTCTAGGACTAACCTAATCAGTGAACGGATACCGAAGCCCGTTGCTCCCTTTGGATTGTAACTCTTATCCCATGTTCCATCCTGAGTCCATGCCGTTCCTGCTATATCAAGATGTATCCAAGGAGTTTTGTTTACAAAGTTAGAAAGGAAAATTGCCGCTGTAATGGTCCCTCCTGCACGGCCTCCAATATTTTTTATATCGGCAAATTTACTCTTAATCTGCTCATTAAATTCAGGATAGAGCGGTAGCTCCCAGAATTTTTCATTAGTTTTTTCACTAATCCGTCTCAGCTTATCGAACAATTCAGGGCTATTGGTGAGTGCCCCGGCAATATTAGAGCCAAGAGCTACAATACACGCTCCAGTCAAAGTTGCCAAATCAATGATGGATTTAGGATTGTATTTTTCTATTCCATACGCGATACTATCTGCTAGAATAAGTCTTCCCTCTGCATCAGTATTAATAACCTCTACTGTCTTCCCATTATACATCCTCACTATATCTCCTGGCCTATATGCTGAACTTGAAGGCATGTTCTCTACGCAGGGGATGATTCCTATCACATTTGCCTTCACCTCAAGATTTGCCAGACCGCTTATTATTGCTAAGACATCACATCCACCTGTTTTGTCAAATTTCATTTCTTCCATTCGCTCCGACGGCTTGATAGATATTCCGCCCGTATCAAAGGTAACAGCCTTTCCTACAAAGAGATATGGTACATTTGTGCTGCTATCTTCGTTTCCCCTATATTCTACAATGACAAGCTTGGGAGGCCTGTTACTCCCCATGCCCACAGCAACAATTCCATTTAGACCGAGAGATTCCATCTCGTAACGCTCTATTACACGAGCTGAGATTCGCTGATGTTTTGAAGAAAGATCTAGTGCTACACGAGCCAGATACTCTGGCGAACAGTCGTTTGGAGGCAGGTTTGCTAAATCTCTTCCGAAATTAACAGCATCGCTTATTATTTTTGTAGTATCCAATACCCTCTGCCATTTTTCTCTGTCACCGTCTACAAGTAGACTAACTTTCACCGGTGATGCACCATGCGAAGATTCGCCAATTTTCTGTGACTGATATTGATCGAACTTATAGAGCGACAAGCATGTCCCTTCGCATACGGCTTCTGTGAAGTCCTTGGTTAATTGTGCAAAAGGTTTGATGCTGTATTCACTAACATTAATCTCCATTGCTTTCGCAGCGGCCTTTCCCGCAAGAACTCTAACTTTTTCCTTATCAAGATTTTTCTTCTCTCCCAGGCCCAAAAGCATGATTCTCTGCATAGGGCCTGTGAAACAATGGACAATGCAGCTACTTCCAAATGATCCGGTATGCTCCTTGTCCTTGACTATTCGTTCCACCACCTCGACAATCGTTGTGCTAATCCCATCCAATTCATTCATTATACCTTCAACCTCATCCTCAAATACGCCTAATACCAATAGGGGCGTGTGTTTGGCAGAAACAGGAATCTGCTCGGCAATGAGTTTGACCATGATGTGCTCATTATTAGGACTTTATTTTAAGGTATATTACACATTTGGTCCATATTATATTCACAATTTATAAAATGCCACATTCAGAAGTCACTACTCCATTTTGATTAAACGGAATTGAATGGATCATTGGACGCCTACTTAACGTTGATGACAATTCCTATTGAAATAGGGTACATTCAAGGTGTTTATCATTCTGGCAATGCGAATGGATCGGAGACTAATTCAACTACGAGAATTTGTATGAAAACTTGGTTAAAATAACAATTGCGAAGAACAACCCTGAAAAATTACAATGGAAATTTGAATCGCCAGCACAAATATTCAAACTAGCCGTTATATTGAACTGATGGGAATCATAATGGCATGGGTCAGTATTAATTGCCGATAGTTACAATGGCTATGATAAACCTAATGTTTTTATTTTCGATCACTTCGCAATCTTATTGAACAAGAATTGGTGCGTTGCTCGTTGGTGAGGGGTTTAATATGACTTTGAGAATGCGGTATTTAGACCTCAAGACAAAGATCCGAGCAGTCAGGATGCTTGCTATAGAAGGAATTGCCGAGGCGGGTTCGGGTCATCCTGGGGCTTCCTTCTCGGCCGCCGAAATAATGGGCTCACTTTACTTCAGGAAATTAGTACATAATCAATTTGATCCGTTTTGGAAAGGGAGAGACTATTTCATAAATTCTAAAGGACATTCTGCTCCGGGATTTTATGCTACACTGGCTGTATCCGGATATTTTCCAATCGAGGAGATCAAATCACTGCGCGGATTTGGGTCTCGACTACAAGGTCATCCAGTACGTTATTCTGAGGAGCAACAGAAGTGGAGTGTACCTGGGATCGAGTATTCCGGAGGTTCAGAGGGGATAGGATTATCAGTGTCTGTGGGACTTGCGCTGGCCAATCGTTTAGACGGAAATGCTAATCACATATTTACTCTAATTGGAGATGGAGAGTCAAATGAAGGTCAGGTGTGGGAAGCGGCAATGTCAGCGTCCAAATTTAGATTGGATAATTTGATTGCAATACTTGATCGTAACAGAATTCAGCAAGATGGATTTACTGAAGACATAATGCCACTTGATCCTGTCCGTGACAAGTGGCTTGCTTTTAATTGGAACGTCATTGAAATAGATGGACATAAGGTAGAGCAATTGATAGATGCAATTAACAAGTCATTGGATGTGAAGGATAAGCCTACGATCATAATAGCTAACACTGTCAAAGGCTATGGCATCAAACATATGACCAATAACCCACAATGGCATGGTAAGGCCCCACCTAGAAAGCAGACACCCATACTACTTGAAGAGCTTGACTGTGAGTTTTTAATCGCCCCTTCGATCATAGCTGGCGGAAAGGAGAACTATGAAGAGAAAATTAGAATGGCCGAAAGGGGAGGAGCGGACATCATCCACCTAGATGTAATGGATGGAAGATTCGTTCCTAACCATACTTTTCTTGCGGATACCATACACAAATTAAGAAAAATAACTTCAATGCCATTTGATGCTCATCTAATGATAGAAAGCCCGGCAACAGTAATTGACGAATACATAGCAGCCCGATGTGATGTAATTACTGTCCACGCTGAGGCGTGCAAACAGGATGAATTTTCAGAAATTAATGGCAAGCTTATATCAAATAGTATAAGTCCAGGGATCGCAATTAATCCAGATTCAGCATTACCGGATTGGATCTGGGACTACCTAGACTCGATAGATGTTGTAAATATATTATCTGTAAATCCTGGATTTCCAGGGCAGAAATTTATTCCAAAGGTACTTCCAAAAATGATTAATGCAGTAAAGGAACTTAGAAGAAATGGGTACAAAGGATATGTTGAGGCAGATGGTGGAATAGACTCCATAACAATTCCTCTAGTCTATGAAGCGGGGGCTAGAATTCTGGTCACAGGCAACGCAGTCTATGGAACCCCAGACATTCAAGGGGCGTTACTACAATTGAAACATACAGCAAACGTAGTCTTGGAAAAAAAGCTTCTTAAACTGTCGACTAGTATCGGGATTCGCAAAGACTGGCTTAAAACCCGTAAACATATATTGATTCCATTCGCAAACGAATTGGAAATAGAGGAAGAGATTCATGCTCTTAAGTAAAGAAAAGACGACTCTTGACATGAGGAGTGCGTACGGCGATAGTCTCGTTGAAGCTGGGTTGGAAAATCCAAAGATAGTTTGTGTTGGAGCAGACACCACTGATTCATTGAAGACTAAGAATTTTGGTAATAAGTTTCCTGAAAGATTCTTCAACGTGGGAATTGCTGAAGCAAATCTAGTCTCTGTTGCTGCTGGCCTTGCTATGGCGGGGAAGATCGCCTTTGCAAGCACGTACGCCGCATTTCTTCCGGGCAGATGCCTCGACCAAATTCGTAATGCGATATGCTTTCCTAACCTGGATGTAAAGCTTGTTGTTTCTCACGCGGGACTAACAGTCGGTCCAGATGGTGCATCTCACCAACAAATAGAGGACCTTGCCACCATGCGAGCAATTCCAAATATGAAGGTGCTTGTGCCTTCCGATGCGATTTCTGTTAAGAAGATTGTCAGTACTTCTGTCCATACGAGAGGACCAGTTTATGTAAGACTTGCACGGCCTCCCAGTGTGGTCTTATACGATGACAGCACAGCTGAATTTGGTTTGGGTAAGGGAAATCTTCTTCGCGATGGTGATGACGCAACTTTAGTTGGCTGTGGTCTAATGGTTTCCGCTTCATTAAAAGCAGCAGAAATTTTAAGAGAGGAGCACTCACTGAATTGTCGTGTGATTGACATGTTTACTGTAAAACCTATTGATGATGAACTGCTTGAGAAGGCAGCCAAGGACACTGGATTATTAGTCTCCGTTGAGGAACATAATATCTTTGGAGGACTTGGAGGAGCAGTCGCTGAATCTGTTTCTTCCCGATATCCAGTTCCGATTGAAAGGATTGGCGTTTCAGATGTGTTCGGTGAATCAGCAAGAGACGAAGAACTAGAATTGCTCCTGGATGTATATGGACTAAGTCCTACAAAGGTAGCAAAAAAGGTCGCTGGGGCAGTGAAGAAGAGGAAGTGAAGAGTGGATGAAGATTTTTTTAGACACTGCAAATATTGATTCCATTAGAAGGTACAATGACATGGGTATATTGGATGGGATTACAACCAACCCAACACTGTTATCGAAGGAACAGGGTTCACCGGAAGAAATAATGAAGACAATTGTAGGCATGGTGAGCGGTCCTGTAAGTTTAGAGGTGATAAGTACAGAATCAGGCCAAATGATTGAAGAAGCTCATAACCTGAAAAAATATGGAGAGAACGTTGTAGTAAAAATCCCAATGATCCCTGAAGGTTTGAAAGCCCTTAAGACCCTGTCTGGCGAAGGAATCTCTACGAATGTCACGTTAGTGTTTTCAGCCAATCAGGCACTACTGGCAGCTAAGGCAGGGGCTACATATGTAAGTCCGTTCATTGGCAGACTCGACGATATCGGACATGATGGAATGGCAATTGTAAAAAGTATAGTTAGCATTTTCAGAAACTATCAGCTCAAGACAAAAGTTTTAGTGGCTAGCATACGTCACCCCGTTCATGTTGTCCAGGCTGCTGAAATTGGAGCAGATGTAGTTACGCTTCCGCCTGATATTCTTGGCAAGATGATGAAACATCCGCTTACGGATAAGGGGTTGGAAGCGTTTCTTTCTGACTGGGAAAAAATTAGGAGTGAATCTCCAAGGTTAATATAGTTTAGCGACATAAGATGTTTTGATATATAAATCAAATCAGGATGGTCCCCCAAGGAATTCAGTTTTTCAATAGTCCTATGACTTTTTTCGGAATGTCTTCTAATTTACTTACGGCCAAGCTTCTTTCATAATCTAGATATCTTAGATTTTGACCGATCGAAATGGCTTCATCTAGATTTCTCCCCAATCCAAGCGCGACCATGTGACTGCCAATTTTCCGAAATGATAACACCATATGCCGAACCGCATCAGTGTCAGAAGGTTCGCCATCAGTTAGAGTAAAAAAGATTTCTGGTTTGAAAGACCTCACCATTGGCTCGAGCAAACCATAGATCTCCGCAAGGGGTGTCCCCCCACTCGCCCTTATCTGCGCCAATCTTTTTGTACAAATTGCAGACCAACGATAATTCGGTGGCTTTATCAACCAACATTTCACTTGTTTACCATCAGTACTAAACGCATATACGGCGAATCTTACTCCCAAAAAGGAAAGGGCTTCACATAGAGCATTAGTGACTTGTTTGTATTTCAGCTCTACTTCCTGAATGCTACTGGAATGATCTAAGAGGATCATTACCCTCGTCTTGATTGCAAGCTTAAGATCCACAATGAATGGTGTGGGATTGAATTCAACAAATGCTTCTGCATCAAATTCGTCTCCTAATCGATCATGTCTTTCGATCCATCCTGTGCGCCACTCCCTAAATTTTGCCTTTGTCTTATGGATAAGGTCACTGTCATAAACCTGACTCTCGTTGACATCCAACCGATTTGGGATGCTAATCCCCATATTCTCCAAATTTTCATACCCTTCATTCTCATGCCTCCTACTCTCTCGAACCAAAGTCTCATACTCCGGAAGAATATCTGTGCCGCTTACTATGGTGTCGACCCTCTTCTCAATGCTCTGCTCTCTTGTTCGTTTTTTCCTAACTATTTTTTCAATCTGTCGAGATAGTTCAGATTCACTCATAGAGATTCCAAACCTTGAACGTATTGTCGAAAAGGGCACCAAGACCAAGGGATCGACCTCCAAGATCTTGATTATCCGCGGAACTTGCTCTTCTATCCATTTGGTCTGATAATCAGAAGCAAGAGCCTCCTGTACAACTGTTGTAGCCAATTCGACTGCTTTAGCCACTTTATGATATTCGGAGGAGAAAAGCTCGCCTTTAATATAACCAGTTAAGAATAGTTGTCCGAAACCCTCCATTAGTTTTTGGACACCATACAACGAATTGAGGAGAGGTCTATTAAGCCACGAAATTCCTTCGTCAAATATTATTTCATCTATCATCCCCTGCCATTCATTAAGGCCTATCACCTCGATTCGTTTCTTTTCGAGTGCATTAAACACGAAACCAAAGGCATGGTCGTAACTGAGAACCTTAGTTGAATACTTTAGCCTCATCGACTCATACCACAAAGATACACGCCACTGACGATATTTCTGAAATCGATTTCCAGCATAGCCACGAAGGTGAGGAAGAGCAATCTGGCTCTTATCCGGACTCGTCTTAGGATTTGTCTCTTCTGTGAACGTTACAAGTGCTTTAGGTCTATCAGACCATCTACGCGATAGAAATGTAGCTATTTCTATGAGAACATCATCCCTGACGGTCAAGCCCTCAAAAGCAGAAATGTGGTCCACGTTTAGTATCTAGTACTTGTATCGAGACACTACTCAAAAACCTATCTAGTTTCCAAAAATAGAGGTAATCATGTCCATTACTTTTCGATACTCGACTTCTCCCCATTGGCCATAGACGTTTGCAAATACTAATTGTGCCGCATACTTTGCTTCACTTCCTGATTCTATAAGCTTGGAGAAAGCAATTGTCTCTCTCATACTAGGACTATAATATAGCTCTTCAACGGCGGCGGCTTCACGAAGCTTGTTAGCTAGCTTAACGCCCATCCTCACTGATGCCAGCGCAGAGTCCTCAACCGAAGTATGTCTTTTTATTATGTCTACCTCTACCTCTTCTGGAGGATATTCCAACCTGAGACGAACAGGAAATCTGCTGAGTAATTGCGGCGGTAGTTCCTTGGTACCTACGTGGGATAATGGATTGATTGTAGCAATAACCGTCCATCCTTTAGATGCAGTTATTGTCTGACCCTCAGATTCCTTTAGCACTACTTGTCTCCTATCATCCAGTGCCTCATCCAACCGCAAAAGCACGTCTGCCTCCGCAGCGTTCAGCTCGTCAAGGTATAGGAGTCCTCCAAGCTTCATGGATTCTACGAGAATTCCATCTACAAATCCCACTCCGCCATTTTCAAGGGTCTTAGTTCCGATGAGATGAGACTCTCGAGTTCTGAGGCTAAAATTAACGGGATATAGTGTTCTGCTAATCTCAGCACCAAATGCTCTAACTAGAGTGGTCTTGCCTGTTCCTTTTGGTCCTATAATCATAGTAAATAGCCCCAAGTCATAGGCTTTTCTAAGAACGGGCAACGCGTCGTTCCAATCCAAATATACGGGTGAAGATGATTGACTCAATGATAAACACCGATATGTGGTTCGGTCTAGTAGACTTAAAAAGGTATTTCAGAACTTCTAGAGTTATGCATGCAAAATGGTCCGCTTGTTCCTTATGAAATCACTAAGCAGAGCCGTCTCTAAGGTTTCAGGGCTCACATAATAAGATCTTCCTTTAACTCGTCTTTCCATATCGTTGACAAAACCCAAAAGTGAATCTTCTTCACTAATCATTAACGTGTCAATGTATATCCCTTTCTTTTGACACTTTTCTGCCTCAATTATAGTTTGTTCACCAATGTAACTATCAACCTGCCTATAGCGATAGCAGAGATAAACTAGATTTCCCGCTGAAGTATCAAGCCTCATATCATAATCGGCCTGAACGCTATCCAAGCTCGAAGAATCAGGCTGATAAAAATGCGAGTATGGCCTGCTTTTTAAGATCTTTTCTTGCTGCTTTGCATCATCGATAAAGCAAGCACTGGGATGACCATCAGTCACGAGAATAATTCGTTTATTAACAGAACCCTCCTTGAGCAATATTCTCTTGGATAACCTAAATGCTGCTTGATAATTGGTGTAATGCAAGAAATCAGAGCCAGCATCGAATGTTTTTAGATATGGAATATCGGAGATTTTTACTTGAGATGCAAGCGAACCAAAGCCGACGACGTTAATGGAATCGTTAGGAAAGTACTTTTTGTTAAGCATCACTAAGCTCCACAAGGCCTTCTTCGCCGCTTCAATCCTGCTTAAATCCCCAAACATTCTAGAATATTTCATTGTCGAGCTCAAATCGATGCAGTATACTACACTGGCTCGGACATCGTATAGGGTCTCATACTCTTCCAAGTCATCTATTTTCAGTTGCAGCGGAATATCTAACCTGCTAAACTCTTTTTGCGTTCGGAGAACACAGTTGAGTAACGATAATGGTATATTGACCAACCGCATGTCGTTTCCATCTTCAAATTTACGAGTAGTATCCAATACGACAGATCCTACCCCTATGTTCTTTGTACTATGGGCCCCTGCCTCCCCCAACTTCAGTGCCTTCATCACGTCACCTAGAATCAAATTACCAATCCTAGAGAATCCTCTCGAGGTGAGCCACTTTTCATCATCTCTTAAATATCCTCCCTGAAGGAGCGTTCTAATGATTGGAAAAGGCATACTTCGATCACGAGAATTCTCCTCTCCCTGTCCATTATCATTGGTATCTTGTCCATTTGTGGATTCCTTACCGGCATTTTCTTGTTCTAAAAGATTCCTTATTATCTGATCTAATTCTTGGAGATTAGGTCTCTTCTCCCGTAACGCTTCTCTTCCAACTATACTCAATAAGAGATCGATATCCGTTTGAAATAAACCTTCAATATTCTCGAATTTGGATTTTCTGGAATCGCTACCCAGATGAGAGAGTTGAAAAAAGTAACTTTTTTCAGAATCATTCATTTGAATCATGTAATCCAAATTCACTCAGGCTCTTCTTTTCTAGTACTATCGGTTCAGTGCATGTTAATCCTTCCAACACTAATTCAGTAACCGAGGCCATAAGCTCTCCATCCAATTTAGGAGGAATCGAAACAAAATGGTTGTTCACATCATGTCTCCTCAGCCTTTCTATGATCTCATTCTGCTCGTTCAATATCCGATCGATAGTCTTAACAACTAACTGTTCCAGATGAGGGAACTTTTTAAGTTGGACTTGATAGTCACGCGTTGAAGAAGGATCAATGCCTAACATTTTTTGCGACACGTTAAATCTGCTGTCATTGGAAAAATCCTTACGTATGAGCTGAAGCTCATTTGAATCAACAGTTCCCAAATAATCTAGTGAAACCGTTTTTAATGCTTCATCGATAAGCTTCCCTAGCAGCTTTGACCTCGATTCAAAGTTGTCGTCTATTTCGGAAAGCTCAAACTTTACTGCCTGAAGAATACTGCCAAAGTCAGAATATCTGGGCACACTAATCACAGCGTGGAAAAGCGATCTGCTTCTTTCCGATTCGCTAATGAGTAACTCCATTGAGTGCACGCCCATTCTAACACTTACACCTTTCTCCTGATTTATTTCGTTTCTGGATCTGGCATGCTGCACTATTGTGGCTAGAGTTCTGAGAATAAATACAGGAACAAAGATTTGTGATGAATTTACGCCTCTTGTCTCCTGCAGTATAATCATGATCTCGTCCTCCAGGCTAACTGGGTAGTGTGTTTTTATATGACTTCTCAGACGATCTGAAAGAGGTTCAATAATCCTGCCCGAATGGGTATAATCGGTCGGGTTAGCTGTTGCAAAAATGCTGATGTCTGGTCTAAATGTAATTGGATATGATCCCGTTGTAAATTTGCCTTCCTGCAGTACGCTAAGCAGCGCCACCTGCTTTCTGGGATCGAGTACGGGAAGCTCATCTATACACATCATACCATGGTTCGCTTGAAGAAGATAACCTGGAGTGTATGATTCGATATCATAGATTTCAATACCTTTCTTGGCAATCCTCATTGCATCTATTTGTCCTACCAAATCCTTAACCGAGACGTCAGGAGTAGCCAGAAAGTACCTGTAGCGATGGATGCCTTCCACCCATTTTATGCGAGTGTCCAATTTGTTATTTCTTATTGTCTTCTCGCACTCAGTTGAGACAGCAAAATCAGGACTCGTTTTCAGGATCTCTTCGTCGGAGAGCATTGCCACGAGGTGATCTTCCGAGATACTTGTAGGAATATCATGCATAAGCGATCCTTCAACGACCGGGATAGGGGACAGTAAGTGTTTCGCAACACTTTCTGCAATTCGAGTCTTTGCTTGTCCAATTTCGCCGATTAATAGAACGTCATGTCCTGCTAATATAGCACGTATCAATGACGGAAGAACGTCTAATTCGTAACCAATTATACCAGGGAATGGCGTAAGGCCATTCTTCAGTCTTGCAATTAAATTTCTTCTCATCTGGTCCTGAACTGAAATGTATTTGTAATTGATTTCCAACAGATCCCGCAACCTATTCAGCTGCTTAAAATTATCCGGTAATCCAGCCATTATCTCGGGGTAATTAGGCGCTGTGGTGTAGGAATGATGGACGACCTTCTTTACTTTCTCCTTTGAATCCAATTCGAATCGCGAATTCAGATACAATTGGCTTGTATATAAGAAACATACCAGCCCAGTGAGCACTCCTCTCTATACATACAGGAATAGGACAGATGCTATTTACAAATAATATGACTTGTGTTTAAACACCATGTTACGTCGATGCGAGGCAACTAATCCCAACGTGCATTTATGGTATCTTAGCATGGTTTTTATTTAGGAATGAATACGCATTCAGTGCTTGTCGAGTAGCGAATACAAACACATTCTAAGAATTGCGGGGAAAGACATAGATGGAAGCAAAAAGTCTATTGTCGCACTTAGTAGCATCAGAGGACTGGGTTATAACTATTCTCAAGTACTGTTGCAATCCCTTAACATCAGTCCGGCGATAAGGGTAGGTTATCTCACTGAAAATGAAATACAAGAGATCGAGGATGCGATTAGAAATCCATCAAAAATTAAGATGCCTTCATGGTATCTAAATCGACGGGCAGATATGGATACTGGTTCTGATACTCATCTTATTACATCTGATCTAGAATTTGCCATCACAAATGACATAAATAGGGAGAAAAGCGTGATGAGCTGGCGTGGTTACAGGCACATGTTTGGATTAAGAGTGAGGGGACAACACACGAGAACAACAGGAAGAAGGGGAAGCGCAGTTGGCGTTAAGAAGAGTGGCAAAGTATCGCCTGCCTCCACCTCCAAATGACTTTGAATTTTGGGATGGATGAGTAATGGGAGATCCTCGAAAAGCAAGAAAAACCTTTAGCAGACCCAGAAGAATTTGGACATCCGATCAACTCAGCGCGGAGCTCTATATTATTGGATCATACGGACTCCGAAATAAGAGAGAATTATGGAAAGCTCAAACGGAGGTTGCTGGGTATAGGAATCAAGCAAGGGCTTTGCTTGCGCTACCAGCTGAGGATAGACATCAACAAGAGGTAAAGCTTCTCAAGTATCTTAACCGGCTTGGTCTAATAGATGAAGCAGCTTCATTAGATGATATTTTAAACCTGAAGATAGAGCACTTGTTGGAAAGAAGACTTCAAACTATGATAATGAGGAAGATAGACACTAAATCTCCGTATACGGCTAGGCAGATAGTCGTTCACGGGCATGTTTCAATAGGTGATAGATTTGTTAACTTGCCTGGACATATAGTTAGGAAAGAGGAAGAGAATATGCTCCTTGTTCATTTGGAACTCACAAAGCCATCATCGCCATCATCACCTACATCAGCGTCAGGTCCAAATGAGTAAAGACAGGGATAATGTCAAACTCAAATTTCTCCTTACTATTTGCAAATCTCTTTAAGTACATCAACGTGGTCGATTTTCCCATCTGCGTTCATGTCGAAGCCTTGCACGACAATGGCCCATTCATGTCCGTCAGCATAGTTTCTCAAAATTTGGCTTGCAAAATTTGTCAGTCCTAACACCGCAGACTTGGTACCGATAGACCTTACTCCTGCCACTACGATTACCGTATTTTTCTCATCATAAGGATTTCGTATCTTGGCGATCAGGCCATGATTGTCCATATTATACAACTCCCCTGTCTCTGCGGCCAAACCAGACCAAAAGTTTGATTCATTGAACCTGATTGGAAGATACTTGTTAAATTCTGCCGTAACTATGTTTGTCCCTGGGCCCCCTATACTCACGATGTTTCGGCCATCAATGGCTCGTTCTGCCCTCGCGTCAGAATCGAGTTTTACTATGAATTCATCAGATATATTGCACAAATTTCCTAGCGAAAATGCCAGCTGGATAGCGTAATGTCCATCCCTTGCGGAAGATTTGTATGGACCATGCGGATCCGGAGCACCTACGACAATGAGTCCATTAAACAGATTATCTTTTATGAATTCCTTAAAGAAGACTATATTACTAGAGTCCTGACGGTTGTTATTTGATAGAACGCTAAATTGAGACTCTCCCCAATCCATTTCTAAACCATAGGAAGGGTTGACGGTTTTGAAAAGACGAGCTGTCCCTCCTCGGATTGTTTTAGTTCCAGATTGCTGGATCGCTCCTATGCTCAGTAGCTTTTGCATGTAGTAATAAGCACTTTGTTCATAGATCCTAAGCTCCCTTGCTACCTGGGCAGTATATTTTGCCTCAGATGAAAGCAATTGCATAATCTTCCAGGCGACAGGGTTAGAAAGGACACTCATATAACTGACATCCTTATAAACGGTTATTCGTTTGGATAGCATCTTGTCGCCCACATTATAAAGAAGAGTCTTTTCCAACGACTGACGTTGACTAAGATTATATATAAATTATGACAGGTACAAAAAAACTTTGGCCCCGTTCTTAGCGTATCTACATCGAGAATACTTTACAAGGATGAATTCTACACTAAATGCACTAATATAACGGTCATTTAGTCCTTTTGGCTATTTTTATTTATGCAATTAAAACAATTATGCGTGTGTGTTCAATTATCGGGTACAAAGGTGAATCTCTTGCTGCTCCGCTTCTAGTGACGTGCTTACAGAAAATGGAGTATAGGGGTTACGATAGCGTGGGAATTGGAACTATTAATGATGGCAAGGTAAGCGTCAAAAAAGGGGTAGGAAGAGTTGAAGATGTGGATTCAAATTTACTTTTGAGAGTATTGCCCGGACGAATTGGAATAGGTCATACAAGATGGGCAACACATGGAGAGGTTACAGAAAAGAATGCCCATCCTCATACATCTTGTAACGGAGAGATCGCCGTCGTGCACAATGGAATAATTCAGAACTATTCGGAGCTAAAATCAAAGCTCATTAGAAAGGGTCATATTTTCAAGAGCGAAACTGATAGTGAAGTCATTGCACATCTGCTGGAAGAGGATTATGTTCAATCCGGCAATCTGAGAGGAGCGGTCCAGAATACTGCTAAGAAATTGGCTGGAGCATTTTCCTTTATTGCGGCGTTTAGTGATGGGACCATTGCTGGAGCTAGATTCGATGAACCACTAATTGTGGGTATTTCAAATGACGGGTATTATATCAGCAGCGATGTTGTAGGATTTTTGAAATACACAGACAGAGCAATATTCCTTGATAATCGAGACATTGTAATCTTGAACGGCTCAGAAATGGAAATGATTAGTTTTGACGGTGCGCCCGTTGTGAGGCCAATAACTCAAGTGGCTTGGGAGTTTGGTGGGATTGACAAGGGGACTTATGCTCATTTCACCATCAAAGAGATCAATGAACAGGTAGACACCATTGTTAAATCTGGAAAGGATCAGGAGAACAAGATTGAGCAAGTAAGCGAGTTGCTCAAATCAGCCCCGTTTGTATACTTTACCGGAAGTGGGACAAGTTATCATTGTGCATTAGTAGCGAAAGCACTACTTTCAAAGTATGGAAGAAGAAAGTCAGATGCCATCATGTCAAGTGAATTCCAATATCTTGTAAATGATATTGAGCCTGACTCTGTTATAGTTGCCATTTCACAGAGCGGGGAAACGGCAGATGTTCTAGAGGTTGTAAAGAAAGCGAAACCAGTAGGCTCAAAGATCATCTCGATAGTGAATGTTCCGACCTCGTCCTTGGCGCGTCTGAGTGACATTTCTGTTCACATGAATTGCGGGCCGGAAATAGGAGTAGCAGCGACCAAGAGTTTTACTTCCCAGTTGACGATACTTTATGCCATAATAGATGAATTGTCCGGAGGAGTTATCGGATTGGAAGACCAGAGATATAGATTGCGGAATGCTGTGAAGGAATTAATCGAAAGACAGAGCGTGATTGAGCAAATTACTGACGAAATTAAGGACGTGAAAGACATCTATGTATTGGGCAGATCAATTCATTATCCTATAGCGCTTGAGGGAGCCCTGAAGATCAAGGAATTGAGCTATGTTCATGCGGAAGGAATCCCGGCAGGTGAGCTGAAGCATGGACCCCTAGCGCTCATCGACAAGAATAGTTGCATTTTGGTTCTGAACCCTAACGATTCTACTTTCGACGATGTGAAGGCCAATGCTCACGAAATAAAGGCAAGAGGTGCAGTGCTAATAGGTATAGGAAGTTCACCGAGTGATGTCTATGACCTATTTATAGCAATTCCAGAGGTAGATGAGGTTTTATATCCTCTTTTGGAGGTAATACCGTTTCAAATGATAGCATATTATCTAGCACTTGAGAAAAACGCAAATCCAGACTATCCTCGAAATCTTGCTAAATCAGTGACCGTCAAATAGGACCGAACAGGAATCGGATTCTTCGGGCAACTTAGCTTTAAATACAGATGCAGCAATTGACGCCTATAGGACCATGTCTGCTGTTGACAGAGATTACGACATCATAATTGCAGGCGGAGGCTTGTCTGGCATGATTGCTGCATGCTCAGCTGCTCATTATTCATCTCAAGCGCTAAGAATCCTAGTGGTAGACAGAAATGATTTGGAATCATTAGGTAGAAAGACACTGACAGGTTGGATTTGTGGTGACGCAGTTGGCAAGAAACCCGTCGATTACATGAATAGTAGAATAAATACTAATTGGCAGTATCCTGAAATCGAGCATCCAGTAAAAGGAGTTGTTGCATATTCTCCCGATCATGATACGAAAATTTCATTCGATGGAGAGGGATACATATTAAATAGAAAGCTTCTGCCACAGAGGCAAGCCAGAGACGCGATATCAAGGGGTGTTGACCTTAAAGGGAACATTGTCCTAAGAGGCCTTATTACCGATGGAAATACGGTCGTAGGTGTTGAAGGCGACGATTTGAAGGAGAGAGCTTCGTTCAGGAAAACTTCTTCATTGGTCGTTGATTGCACAGGAGTAACTTCTGTCTTGAGAACAAACCTAGCGATTAATTCCTACATTCAGAGAAAGATACTAAGAGACGACTTGGAGGCAACGGGGAGATACATATGCACCTTTGATATTGGCATTGATGACAAGACATATTTTGACCCAGAATATTGCATAATACATTTAGACCAAAATATTGCTCCGGGTGGGTACGCCTGGGTGTTCCCTAAAGGTAATTTGAAAGCAAATATCGGATTAGGCGTCCAACAAAAAGCGTTGGATCAGATGAATAAAAAAAGCGGTAAAATTGTCAACCTTAAGCATTTAATAGACAGTTACTTAAACTCAAATCCCGCTGTTCACAACCCTAGAATATCAGAGGAGGATCAAGATAGCGGAAATTCATGGGGGACCTGGCAGGTCTCAGTTCGCAGACAGAATGACTGCATGGTGGCTAATGGCTATATGCTCGTCGGAGACTCAGCTTGGATGCCAAAGCCTTTAGATGCTGGGGGGATTGGTCCGGCTATAATCGCAGCTACGCTTGCAGGAAAACATGCAGTGAATGCAATTCAGCAAGGAGATATTTCTGAGGCGGGTTTATGGAGCTATAACAAGGAGTTTATAGACGAATATGGCTACAAGACGGCTGGTCTTGAAGTGTTTAGACGCATGTTGCAAGGACTTTCCAATGAGCAAATTAATTATGGGATGAAGCATTTTATCTCAAAATTTGATGTAGAGAAAATAACTAATGGCGAACATCCAGAGTTCGGCCTTGTTGGCAAGATGGGACTTGTATTTGCAAGCGTAATGAACCAAAAGCTGGCGGCATCTTTGAAGAGAACTGCAGAAGTGAATGCTTTGCTTGTCAAACATTATGATGATTATCCTAGTACTCCCGATGGGTTTACCGAATGGCAAAATGGCCTGATGGAAATTATGGGAAATCCCCTATGATGGTTTGATGGCTTTTCGATCTATGGACAAGGAAATCCCTAGGCAAGGAAGCATATAATGGCTTTAAGTTCCTAATCGCTTCTCCAAAATATCCATCCTCTTAATAAGCAAATTTCTATTGGATTCCTCTGTGAGCGTTGATCTGGCATTTTCAATTAGTAATTTTGCTACATCCAACTTCCGCCTAATGCCGGGGACAATATTGTCATAAACAGAAAAGGGATAAATCGAACTGTACAGATCTTCCATCAATGCAAACAAATTCAAAGCGTCCGAAGTTCGTTCAGTTCGTAAATTGTCATAAATCATTCGCTTTATTTCACCTATCAAGTCCAAAAGACCTAGAAGGTATGAGGAAGTAGCAACATTCAGTTCCTCTATCCCAACAAGACTGGTCTTTTCATACACGCATTTAAGTTGGTATGCTTCGACTAGCTCCTGCTCAGCATTGATAAGATACCTTTCAAGGTCGTCACGTATGTGCATCCTGAGAGAACCCAATTCAGCTTGAGCCTCTTCAAGGAGTTTGGCCGCATCTTCGAACCTCCCCCTATGCAATGCCATAATAGATTTACTGCATTTCATGATAACACCCCTTGTCCCTTTGATTAGTACCTCCCGTCTTTGCTCAACATCATCTAACTCTGATGAGATTTTCTTTAATGTAGCCTTTACATTTTCAGCTGCCACAGCCATTATTTTGTAGCATTAGGATAAACGGTCTAATAACCTCTTATGCGCTAAAGCAAATAATGGGGAACATTTTACTAATCCTTGTATGAGCGCGCGTAAAAAAGAAGAGAAGGAGAGAGTGAACATCGAAAAATTGACAAAGACCATCTCGAATTTGGATGCAATAGTCAAAAATAGGGACATACAAAGGAATACTAGAAATCTTGTAAGAGATGTTTTGGCATCTTTGAAAGATGAGAAATCTGGCACCATCACAGTAAGGGCAGCTAATGCCGTAAGTATGCTTGATGGACTGACTCAAAATAGACAGATGGAATCTCACATACGGACAATGCTCTGGCAAGTAGTTTCAACTCTTGAAAGTATCAGGGAGTAGAACAATGAAGGAATCTGGGTTCGCACTGAATACCCGCATTCTGGCTCATTTCAGATAGGCGAATGAGTTAAATGGTAGAGTGGTGAGAGCTCACCTAAGGTCCGAAAATGTGGCTGTAAGAGATTATCTGGAAGTATCTAAGCCCAGAATTGTAGTGGTTCTTGTTATTGTGGCAATAACTTCTATGCTGGCAGCGAGTAGATTCGATAATACTCCCGAAGTGGGTTGGGATATCTCAATGTGGAACCTCCTTTTCTTGATTATATCTGGGACCTTGGCATCAATGGGCTCGAGTGCTTTGAATCACTATTACGACAGAGATATCGACAAAGTCATGCAACGAACATCGAAAAGACCGATTCCTTCAGGTAAGTTACTTCCGCAGAAGGTGTTATTATACGGGCTTATTCTCAGTGCGGTTTCGGTCATTCTCGCAGTATTGACATTAAATATGGTGACAGCATCTATGATCGCTTTAGGGATATTCATCTATGTTGTAGTATATACAATTTGGCTCAAGAGGAATAATCCATCTAACATCATAATTGGTGGTTTTGCGGGAAGCGCTGCTTCTATGGCAGGGTGGTCTGCTGCAACAGGCTCTATAGATCTGCTTGGATTTTTGGTAGGATTGTTGGTATTCTTATGGACACCTGCCCACTTTTGGTGTTTAGCTATCAAGGCCCGGGAAGAGTATGTTACGGTAAACGTCCCGATGTTGCCCGTGTTAGTTGGAAATCAGAAGACTGCAACGTATATTTTTTACAATACAGCACTGCTACTCCCTTATTCATTAGCTCTCTATTTCTTTGGGCTAGGAGTAGTATACACAGTTATAGCAGCTATAGCTGGTTCGTTGATGCTAGTTTACCATTATAGATTGACGAAAGAGCCAACCCCGGAATTTGCATGGAAGGCATACAAGGTTACCGCGCCTTACTTGGTTGTTATATTTGTCGGCATTGCATTGGACGCCTTATTCTATGTAAGGTTCTGATTCATACATTCGAAACTGGAAATTCTCGAAGTTAGCTGGAGTTTTCTTCATATCCTCGCCTACACCATCCTCTTCAGTTTCTTGCTTGAAATTCGCCTCACGGGCTTTCTTGGTCGTTAGGTTCAATGCGGTTATTAATGATATATTTCGGGTTCACTTGTTGACTCAAAAAAGCTATTCCACGTCCCCAGCAATGATCGCATGACCTCTTCGGTTGTACTTGAACAACTCACAGGAATTAAGGCGTGCTAAAACCTTGATACCCAGTGCAATATTTACTTTATCTGCACTGATCTTCTGCTCATAGTCACAACTTCAAACTGTCCAACGCCGTCAGTTCTCCCAAGAAAATCCTCAAGTTTATCCATCTGACCCTCACTATCATCTAAGATGAAATCAATTAGTAGCGAGTATAATCCAAATGCAACCGGCTGTTTGGAAACGGCATTCAATTCTATTCCCGACGGAATTGTTTCTCCGAGTAACTTTGAAACTTCGTCCAGATTTGTTTCTGCCTCAGAAGGTAGAATTTTGACACGGACAACTAATTTCGACATTTCTAATTAAGGTCCTTCGAATCCACATCCTACGCACTTATACATCCTAGCGAATTCTCTACAGCTTTCACATCTCCACACTAGTACATAACCACAACTGGGACAATAAAATTTAACGCATTCATCGTTTGGCATTATAGGACGACCACATGACGTGCATACAGGCAATTGTAACGAGGTTGGCATTAATATCTTGTAGTATGGTTTCACTACGGGATTTATATCTTGCTCACTTGGCCTTCCTTAATCTGCTTCCCAGGAGACCCTTAACTATCCTCGAGGTAGACTTTGCATTGAGAATTAATGAAAGGGGAGCCGAATGAAAGTCGAATTCCCCATCTTCAGAGATTCGCGCTAAAGCTGGCTGGGATACCGTAGAAAATAGTTCATCTATGGCCTTGTTATCCAAATGTTCGAATATCTTCCGAGCCAATATCAACTTTTTAAATTCGAACCCAAATATGGAGTGCCATTCGCTAGTATAGCTGTTAAGAAATGAATCATCCTCTTGCTCGATCGCCTTAACGATTGCTCGGCCAGCAAGCACACCCCCCATTCCTGAACTTAGAATACCCCCAGCCGTTGTAGGTTTTGTTTGGCCAGCAGCATCCCCGACGATCAAGAACCTGTGCTTATCAATAAAACGCCTTATCGGTCCCGAAACATAAATTGGGGCGAATATCTTTCTTGATATCGAATATGAAGAACCTTTTGATTCAAGAAATGATCTAATGGAATTCACGACATTGATGTCTCTACCTGCTACGCCTATTTTCGCCTTGTTATCTCCTAGTGGTATTACCCAAGCGAAAAAACCTGGATATTTATCTGCATCGAAATACAGCTCCACAGTATGGGGATCTATCCATGGAGCGAATACTTCGTACTGTCCTGATGGTAATATCCCAGCCCTATGTCTTCTTATTAGTGAGGTCAATCCTCTGGCATCCACAAAATATTTGCAATATACTGTCCCCTCCGTGGTGCTCACAGCATAAGCATACCCATTTTCGACTTTTTGAGACTGATGTTCAACTAGATTAGGACATGGTGAGACTGACTTCATCGAATTCATCGTTGTTATTTCAACACCAAGTTTTTGAGCTTGAAAAGCAATCTGCTTATCTAATTCCCTCCTATCGATGGCCACCACATCCTGAAGTTTCGCGTCAACTACAAAGGAGGAATATTTTGAACTTATTTTGGCTCGTGTAATGTGGTTTCTAAACGTCCTAGATGACGGGACTATGCCTAGCTTTCGCAATCCGCTAAGGCTCACTAACCCTCCACAGTGTTCGGGAGTACCAATTTCGTGGCCAGCTTCCAAGACCTTGACCGAGATCGACGACTTTGAGCCTATCTCTCGAGCAGTCAACAATCCAGAAAGACTACCACCTACTACTACCACATCGTACTTGGTTCGGTTCATTACCTCGTATTGGAAATAAATAACTCGATTTATTAATTAAGCTAAGGTCGCTAGAACAATTGGAATTCAAACAAGTAATCGTAGTAAGAAAGGAGCTTCGAATGGGTATGGGTAAGTTAGCTGCCCAGGTTGCTCACGCTGCTGTCTCTGGCGCAGAACAGGTAATGACAAGTAATCCTTCATGGTTTATGAAATGGTTTAATTCCGGTCAGGCTAAAATCGTTGTTAAAGTTCATTCTCTCGAGGATTTACACAACATAAAGCGGAAGGCACAAACTTCAGGTCTCCCTGTAGTTCAGATACAAGATAGGGGGTTAACACAAATCCCCGAAGGGACCATAACATGTCTGGGAATTGGGCCAGCCCCATCCCCAATAATCGATCGAATAACTAAGGATCTGAAACTACTGTAGGAAACTGAACCAATTGAGCCATCAAGTTGAGTCGAATCAATGTCGGTTCGATTTACCTTGACCTGTTCACTTCTTTTTTAAGGCAGAATATTCCATGCAGTTAGATTTTTATCGCTTCTCCTTTGCTGGTTAAAGATTCAAACGCTCATAAATATTAGAAACTACATATCAGCTAATTTTCTAATTCGTGTTATCCATGATGATTCATCGTCGTTCTTAAAATTCCATTTGTTATTTTCAGGTAGATAGTTTCTCAACCTACTTTGATTTAGGGTATTTTGTACGTCGTTTCTCTCAGCTGTCTTAATTCCCACTGGTTTTTGTTCTCCATCATCAAAATTCTGCCTCTTGTTCTTTAAGTCATCCAAATTTGGTGGGACATCAATAGACGGATTTCTAGAATTTTGTACTACTTGTTCCTCGTAATTATGAAAAGAGCTTGCATCAGCTTGACTAATGCTGATTCGAGAATCTAATCGTTGCTCTAAATGATTCGTACTAGAATCTGAAAAGCCTTCCTTGAGTAATTCCATTTTACCTGCCAATTGGCCTTTTCCAAATTCAGAGAAACCATGTTCCTGAAGGAATGGCATGTATTTCGTTATTATACCAAAGTCCGCGAGTCTTCTGCTCACTTCTTCTGATTTAAAAATGCTCATTAAGCCATGAAGCCCTCCAGCAACATAAATATCCAAAAGTTCATTGTAGTTGCTAAGCAGCAGCAATAAAGCTGATAATAACATCTCTAAATACTCGAATCGAATCGAAGTTGGAATAGTCTGGAGTTTGAGTATTCTCGTCGTGATCCAGAAATGCCCTTGAAATCGAAATTACTAATATTGAATTAACTTAACCAGAAATGGATAGATTCAATTTCAACAAAAGTACCTTCAGTAGCAGAAATAATTGACCGAGGTTCATAAAACTGACGACCTAATGTATGACATATAGCCTTTCGTAAAGAGTGACCTCGAGGTTTCAAATGGCCATGTCGACCTAGCAGACGGCTTCGATGGATTTATTAACATGCTACCATCGTAGTCAATAGAAATCCATGTCTAGCTTTCGAATCGACAAGGACTCTCTAGGAGAGGTCAAGGTCCCCTTAGATGCATATTATGGCCCCTTTACTGTAAGAGCCAGCAATCAGTATAATATTACAGGGCAAAGATCACACCCGGATTTAATTAGAGCATACTTTATGATCAAAAAGTGTGCGGCTTTGTCCAATCGCGAACTGGGAGCTCTTCCTGAGGAAATTTCCAACGCAATCGTAAAGGCTTGCGATAAATTACTTTCAGGCGAGTTCTTTGAACAGATCATCATTGAGCCAATTAATTCAGGTGCTGGAACAGCTTTTAACATGAACGTTAACGAGGTAATCGCAAATGTTGCTCTAGAAACAATTGGCGAGGACAGAGGGAAGTATGAGATTATCAACCCTAACGATCATGTGAACATGTCTCAATCAAGTAACGATACATTCCCCACAGCAATGCATCTGTCGATATTACTTGGTCTAAATAGTTTCTTGCAGGCCATTGATCTGTTAATCAAGTCTCTGAAAAACAAGAGTGTAGAATTTGAAGATATTATGAAAATTGGGAGAACCCACTTGATGGATGCACTCCCCATCACACTAGGGGATGAATTTAGCGGATATTATTCTTCGATTGAAATTGCAAGGCAGAAAATAGTGCAAGCATCAGAAAACCTGTATGCTGTTGCCTTAGGAGGTACGGCAGTGGGTAGTGGAGCTAATTCGCCGGCCGGATACCGAGAAGTAGCAATTCGCCATCTTAGGGGGATATCTCGGCTAAACATAATATCATCTGAAAACCTTTACTTTGCACTCCAGAGTCGATTTGACGTTACATGTTATTCTTCGTCAATCAGAAACCTCGCGGTAGAACTAATCAAGCTAGCGAATGATTTGAGGCTTATGGCGTCTGGACCTACAGCGGGATTCGCTGAAATAGTGATCCCTGCAGTACATGCAGGTTCTTCAATTATGCCAGGTAAGATTAACCCGTCTTTGGCCGAGTGTCTTAACATGATTTGCTTTAACGTTATTGGAAATGATTTGGCGGTAACGATGGCGTCGCAAGCAGGTCAGTTTGAGTTGAATGTTATGCTGCCAGGGATGTTGAAATGGGTTTTAGATTCTATGGATATGCTCAGGAATTTTCTACCAGTATTCACAGCCAATTTAATCGAGGGCATTCAAGCGAATGTAGATAAGCTTTCTAGGTATGTATATAGAAGCCCGGTACTCGTGACTGTTCTAAACCCTTACATAGGTTATGTAAAGGCATCCGAAATATACAAGAAGGCATTGGAAACAAACAGAAATGTGAAGGACATAGTAGTAGAAGAAGGCTTAATGAAGGCTGAAGATGTAGAAAGGGTCTTCTCACGTTCAAATCTGATTGGAAGAAGAGAGTAAATATGGGAAAAACAAAGCCTTGGGGATGGCATAAAGTAATAGGAGCCTTCGAATTTCATCTCGAAGTTATCGTATTTGTTATTTCTACCACTTCATTAAGCCCATTATATATCTGCAAAAATTTCTTACCTTTGGCTGTAATCCTGTATTTTCTTTGATTACCTAAAAACTCGATCAGACCATTTACCAATAAAAGAGTTAGATAGTCTTTAAGATGATGATATGACAAAAATGACCTGTACATGATCTTTTTTTGAGATGCACCACTTTCATCCGACGAGTTCTGGAGAATTAGTGCAATGATTTCTAACCTATTCCTATGCTTCATCAATTGGCGTACGCCATCACCTGGAATAAAAGGGGCGCGACTGAGTATTATGGTATTCTTTTTTTTTAGATTATTGTAAATGTTTTCTTCTGCCGATTCTAACGAATAAAGGTTTGATATCATGGTACTGGTATAAACGCTTGACAGCTAATGTCTAAAATCCTGCAGGCCTCTCAAAATGGCTTATTATCAAATTAGTTCGTGAATTGATATATCGGATGGGCGTGACTTTTTGCATAGCCGAGCAATCAAACCGTGGCGATTTCTAATTGCAATAGAACATTTCATTCCATTCTCGTTTCACCATAAATAGTTTGTACTAGTTTAGTTTTATTAACTAAGTGAATGTATTACAATTATGGGCGGGAAGCTAAATGACATTCGAGAGACTTCTTCGAATGCGATACAGATAATTCGAGACCTCAAAAATCCCGAAGTACATGAATCTTTGAATAGGGTGAAGGATATTACAGCTACAGTTAAAGAGGTAGTCGAGTCCTTTAAAGATCCTTCCATGGTCAAAAATATTGAAAATTTCAGGCTGACTTTGGAGTCGATTGAAAGGATTTCTTCGAAAATAGATAGCCTGCGCAGCGACTCTCAGAATTCAGGCCTAATGGATGAAATCTCGAGCACTATAAGAGCGTGCAGACTTTCACTAGATAATCTTAACAGCGAGGGAGGTACCAAGGAATTGGTTAGCGCATCAAAAGATTTGATTTCAGAAATTAGTTCCATGGTATCGGAAGTAAGGCAGCTTTTGCATAGCATCGGAAGTACAGATGGGACTAAGGATCTTGCTGGAATAGTAGGAAATGTTAAAGATATTCGCAATTATGCAAAATCCGTTCGTGAGGATTTTAAGTAACAATACCAATTGATCGTGCTGGGCTGTCAGACATCCTCTATGATATTGCAAATGAATTTAGAATTGGGCCTAACTTCAATTCCCTACGTTTCATTTAGCGCGATGACAAGTCGGTTTATTAATGACTCAAGACCTATGTATTTCATCAGAGTTAAGCAAATCTCTGGCAGGGGATTTCTCCCTTTGAACCCTTCATCGAACTTTAGTTCTATTTCCCCTTTGCTTGATTTAAGGTAAACTGTTATTAGTGAATAAAATCCCTTCTCCTTATCCAATCTTTCCATATATTGTCTGAGTTCAACTTTTTCAATGGATACGTTGTTGTCTGATAATGAAATGCCTTCGAATAGGACTACTTTGTGTATTGGTGCGTTCGAAATTCTAAGCCTTTCAACATCAGTCTTGATATCCAGACCAATCACTGATACTCCAAGAATCTTATCCATTCCGGAAACCATAAGTTTACTTCGGCAATTCCTATCGCCTTAGCTAACGAGGTAGGAGAATTATAATAGACCTTATCAGCGCCTATTTCGTGACTTATTAGTGAGTTGATTTCATCGATCGATGATACCTTTCCTACATACTTGTTGGCGACAAGATCTCGGTGCTGTGTGTAGAGTCCAACCTGTCTACCATCAATCGTTGGTGGATAGCTAACAAGGACAATGATCTGCTTTGCCCCCGCTTTCTTCAGATAATGAATTGTTTCCTTGACCGTTGCACCAGTCTGAATGGTACCCTGGATTGTTCCAATGCTCTTATCCGAGACCAAATTCTCCACAACAAATTTCAGGGATTTACTTGTTGTTAATAGTTTGTACTTGCTTACTTCTTCTGAAAAGTCGATCATATGATCGGAATCATCATATCGATCTTTTATGACACCCTCCCCCATTTCAAAAATCTTATGATTTTTTTGATATTCCAAGCTAAAGCCCAAGCCCATAGGTCTTGTGTAGTCGGGTTCGGCGAACGCAGATTCGATCTGGAATCTCCCAGAAAGAAACTTCGACTGCTCCCTTCCGATATTTTTCCTTATTTCATAGATACTCTTACCGTTTACGATAGATGCTACATTCGATTCTCTGATAAATTCAAAAGGGTCCACTACCATATTGGGTGATGGCTGTGTTGTCAATGAGACAGGGCCAGATTTTCTGTCCAGTTTTAATAATTCCCCTGGGCCCACATCTCTGAATGTGAGATCTATTAACGAAATCCGTAGGGAATTTTCTGACGCAATCACGTGCAATGTCTTTTTTTTGTTACTTCCTAAAACTAGAGGCTTGAACCCCGTGCTATTTCGATACGCATAGATATTGCCGTCCACCCGTACGAGCATATTTCCTCTTAAATGTCTATCTAAAAAGTCGGTAGCCTTCGGCGGATCACAATTTTTTGTTAGAAGTATCTTGAAAATGCAATAAATTTGATACAGTGGATCGCTATCTCTTGCCCCACCTATTAGTGGGTGTAGGTACAGTTTTTCGGTATCGACTAAGAATCCGTCTAAGGCGATTTGACTATGTTTGAAGCCACTCGACTCCGGCCGTCGCTTAGACAGAAATCCAATCCCATCATATCCGATGAGTTTATGCTCGCTTACTATTCTGAAAATCTTTTCTTCATAAGGCAGTGGGCCATCACCCTCGGCAACATTCTTGTCCACCATTATTTTCCAATAGGCCTTGCCTCTGTGCTGAAGCATTCGCATACAGTGGGCCAGAATGTAAACAACATTTTTTGCCCTACTAGGTACAGCGTCTGAAACTGCGACAATTCCTGCCAAATCAGGTTCTCTCCTAAAATGCTTCATAAAATCCAAGTACCTATTTAAGGTTAGTGCCAGAGCTACAAATAGGTCAAAGCATAGTTTGCGTGATTTTTCTCGTGTGTAAAGTATGTCTATATATAATAATATCATAACATCTGGACATAATTGCTAATAGGGATTATTGGAAAATCAAATGTCGGTAAGTCTACGTTCTTTAATGCTGCCACTAGTTTAGGAGTTCAAACTGCTAACTTTCCTTTTACAACGATAGAACCGAATATTGGCATAGGATACTTAAGGACAAGGTGCGTATGCAGAGAATTCCAAGTTCAGGATAATCCATTACATTCGATGTGTATAGACGGTAGCAGGTATATTCCTATCAGAATACTAGACATAGCCGGGCTTGTTCCCGGCGCCCACAATGGCAGAGGCCTTGGAAACCAGTTTTTAGATAGTGCAAGAGAAGCCGATGCTCTGGTGCATGTCGTAGACGTAGCTGGGAGTACTGATTCAGAAGGACGCGCAGTAAGCCCTGGCACAGGAAATCCTATTCAGGATGTAGAATTTGTATTAGAGGAATTTGATATGTGGTTGGTTGCACATCTGAAAAAGAACATGGAGAGGACTTCAAGGGATTTGCAGGGAACCCCAGATAAGGTATCAAAAATATTATCGAGACAGCTTTCAGGATTGTCGGTTAAGGAAAGTCAGATAATTATCTCGTTGAATGAAACACGACTTGGTGATAAGAAGTTATCTTCCTGGTCTCCCGCTGATCTATTGTTGTTTTGTCAAACATTAAGGAAATTGGCAAAACCGATGATAGTTGCTGCTAACAAGGCAGATTTCATTACAGCTGACTCGAACTTACTGAGACTTAAGAACCTCGATAGCGAAGTGATCCCCTGCATTTCCGAGGCTGAAGTCATGCTTAAGCTCGGATCAAAAAATGGGGTGCTGCGGTATCTCCCTGGAGACAGTTCATTTGACATCAACCCAAAAGCGTTACTTCGGGAAGACCAAAAGAAAGCATTGATAAAAGTTCAGGCAGTTCTAACCAAATACGGTTCAACAGGTGTTCAGCAGATTTTGAATAGGGTGTGCTTTGGACTTCTTGGGATGATCGTAGTTTACCCTGTTGAGGACGAGAACAGATTAATGGATAAGAAGGGAAATGTTCTTCCTGATGCTTATCTGTTATCAAAAGATTCTACTGCTAAGGATCTTGCCGCAAAAGTGCATGAACAATTGGGCAAAGGCTTTCTTTACGGTATCGATGTGAGATCTAAACAGAGAGTAGGAGCAGAGTACAGGTTAAAGGATAGAGACGTGATAAAAATTGTTTCGGCGACTAGTAGAAGATAGGAGATAAAGACTCTCTTTGTTAGCTTTAGGAATAGAAAGTACAGCTCACACTTTCGGTTGTGCCATTGCAGAAATGAAAGGGAAAAGGAAAGGATCTTTTAGGATATTGTCAGATGTACGGTCGTCTTACAGGCCTCCAGAAGGTTCCGGGATACACCCAAGAGAGGCATCCAGACATCACGCGAATGTGTGCAGCAGAATCTTGAAAGAAGCAATTGCGCATTCTTGTTTAAAGATGGAACAAATAGATATAATAGGTTATTCTGCAGGTCCCGGGCTGGGACCATGCCTTAGGATAGGAGCTGTTCTAGCTCGCCTGCTGTCCACTTATTATAGAAAACCCTTGGTGCCTGTCAATCATGGATTAGCTCACATTGAACTTGGGGCTTGTCTGACGGGTGCTAGGGATCCTTTGGTCGTTCTGGTTTCAGGCGGACACACGATGATTCTCTTGTATTTTAATAAAAGATGGAGAATATTCGGAGAAACGTTGGACATCACCATAGGTCAACTACTTGATCAATTTGGCAGGTCATTAGGTTTTTCATCCCCTTGTGGATCGATGATTGAAAGGTTAGCAACAAATTCCAGAAAAGAGTATTCTTGGATACCATACACGATTAAAGGAAATGATGTTTCCTTCAGTGGGTTGCTTACAGCAGCAATAAAACGTACCAAAGACGGGAGATTTGACATCGGCAATACATGTTACTCTCTACAGGAAACGGCATTTGCAATTTTGGCCGAGGCCACTGAGAGAGCTATTTCATTCACGAACAAAGAGGAAGTAATAGTAGTTGGAGGAGTAGCAGCTAATAGACGTCTAGCAGACATGTTAAATTATGTTTGCGCAAGACACGGTACTAAACTGCATATCTGTCCAATCCGTTATGCGGGAGACAATGGCGTCCAAATTGCGTTAACAAGCTTAATTGATCATGTTTATTCGAAAGTTGGTGTAGCGCCAGAAAATGGTTTTATCGATCAAGCTTGGCGTTTAGACTCTGTGAATGTAACATGGAGATGATCGTCAGCAATTAACTACGTTTGGCTTCGTTAACTCGGGTCATTATTTCCTTTGCCCAATGTCCTGTATTTAGGACGCCGAATTTGTAAGACCGATCACTTAATTCGACTACGACTTTTGCTATAATAAACCCCTCTGACTTTGATGCTAAAATCTTTTCCAGTGGAATGTCGAGCAGCACCTCCTCGGTCTTCTTGCTCAACGTTGTCATTCTACCTTCTGTCTTTTCGAAAATGAGTCGTTGGTTTGTCAATGTCAATATTCCATTCTTCAATTTATCTTCTGCACAGTCCTCTTGTATGATCAGTTTTTCTCCTGGTCTTGGTTCAGCCCCACTCACACTTTTATGATATTGCTCAGATTTATATCACTATTGTCGAACAAACTCCCGATCCTACTCAAGAAAGGGTCTGAGGCAGACCTCTTTTTAATTGATTGGTACGGTAACCGAGCATTGTCAAAAATGAGAACTGAGAGATCTTATCGACATCCTACCCTAGACAGGGAGCTGAGGCATAGAAGGACAATTCGCGAGGCAGAGATGCTCTCGAAGGCCAAAGAGACAGGGATTAGATCTCCGTACGTATATTTCCTGGATACAAACAGGAATGAAATAATTATGGAGTACATCGAAGGTGTAAATTTGAAGTCGGTCTTTTCCTCTAGCCTGGCGTTAAAATTAGGAGAATGCATTGCAAAACTTCATTCCAAGAACATAATCCACGGAGATGTAACTACTTCTAATTTTATTGTTGAAAGCCCCCCACGGGAAAGTTATCCTGAACTCGCAATAATAGATTTTGGGTTGTCTTTCTTTTCTCAAAGACTGGAAGACATGGCATCAGATGTGCGGATGCTCAAGGAGGTCCTAAATAGCGTGCACTATGAGATTTATGATCAAGCTTTCTCGAATTTCTCTGATGCATATTCGTCATTTAGCGCCTCCGAAAAAGGGAAAAAGGTATTGCGAAAGGTCGACGAAATACAGAGTAGGGGAAGATATTCACGCATCGCGAATTCCTACTAACGTTGACCCAACATACCATCGACTGTTGGTATTGGAATAATAATGACCTCTAATTGATTTTCTATAGTATCTCAATTTGGGACAGACGAAGATGAAGGAAATTTATTTTGCAAGTTCGAATTCCAACAAGTACAAAGAAATTGAGTCTATACTGGACCACTATGGAATAGTATCCCACTTTGTCAAAGTGTCACTCCAGGAAATCCAATCCGAATCAGTACATCGAATAGCGAGGGCCAAATCGACTAACGCATTTGAATATCTCCAAAAGCCAGTAATCATTGAAGATGATGGCTTCTACATAACTTCATTGAAAGGTTTCCCAGGACAGTATTCATCATTCGTTTACAAAACCCTAGGCAACCAAGGTTTGTTGAAACTAATGGAAAACAAAAGAGATCGAAAAGCGTGCTTTCTCTCAGTGATTGCATACAACGATGGCTATACCTTAAAAGTCTTTACTGGCAAGACGAAAGGAATCCTAAGCAGATTAGCTACTGATGGTGGTTGGGGCTTTGATCCCATTTTTGTTCCAAAAAGCACCACTAAGACGTTCGGAGAGTTAAGCCAGTTGAATAGAAAGTCTGTATTCTCTCATCGCCGCAAGTCTATAGAGAAATTTTCAAAATGGTACTTGAAGACTCGCCTTTAATACGGAAATCATTGACATTAGAGAAAGTCGAAGTCCCGTTCTCCTGAGACCTCGAATATGAAATTACTACATGGTTGGGCTTCCAGCAATATCAGAAGTGTTGTTAAAATAGGACTAGTTGTCATTATCGTCGTCGTTATCGTCGTTTTCACTCATTACCTCATCTTGAGAATCGCTTGATTCGTTTTTCTCAAGATTCTGAGGGATATCATTTATGGTGATGTTCACCTCATCCGACGAAACTTGGGTTCCGTCAGCGGACGCGATAAATCTGAAGGTTAATTTTGAATCCTTTTCTACTGCTGGTGCCAGGAAGCTAATTTGTTTTGCATTCTGCTGTCCTAGAGATACTTTGGCATCCCCACCTACCTGTCTCCATTCATATGACAACTGACTACTATTCGTAGGGGTAGAATCTCCGTTGAGAATAACCTCCGTACCTTCGTTTACTATCTGATCAACTCCAGCCATAGTCCTTATAGAAGTGCTATTATCATCTCCTTTCGATGGAGAGCTGGTAACAACCCTTTGTTGCGTTTGGTTTTCAGACTGAGTAGCTATGGAGTTGGAAGCATTTGGAGATCCTGTGAAGTTAGATTCAGATGAGCCAGGGATTTTTACATTTGAAGACACACCCCCAATATGTGGTTCAGACACAGTCTGATTAAGTATATTAAATGAAGTGTTTGCACTTAATCTAAGGCTTGTAACGTCACTAACCACAACATGAACTATTCCATTGCTACTCCTACCATGTGCGTCTGAAACCGAAATTTCAAATTCAAGCGGTGTGTCTTGTGAAACATAAGGGGCCCTAAACTTCAGAATTGGCATATTGAGACCGTCGATGTACTCAAGCGGTTGGCTTGTCAGTTGCTTCCAAACATTCGATAAGATCTGGCCATCGTTGGAATAACTTTGCGTTGCATTGAGCATTATAAGTGAGCCCTCCTCAATTTTGGTATTATTATTTTCAACTTTAACCACAGGAGACAAATTTTGAACTGGAGTATTCATAACAGACTCATCTCTATCATCATCGAATGTAACGCGAGGTGACGGAGTAGGAAATATTAGAGGAATATCGTCTTTTTCTTCATCCGTGGACTCTGGTTGCTCGGAGATTTCCTTTGAAGCTTGATCGGCCGGGCTGTAAGACTGACTATTGAGAGGTGCAACAGGGGTCGCTGAAGACCCGTTCTTACTAGAAGGGATTAGTACAGTTAGTGAGGTTCCATTATCCGAAGCAGAAGCTGAGCTGGTTGCATTAGGTATTATTACGGAATCATTAACAGAAGAATCAAACATGGAAGACTCTTGACTCTCAGCTGGAGGGATTACTATAGACGGTGAGGTTCCATTATCCGAAGCAGAAGCTGAGCTGGTTGCATTAGGTATTATTACGGAATCATTAACAGAAGAATCAAACATGGAAGACTCTTGACTCTCAGCTGGAGGGATTATTACAGGGCCTGAAGTTATATTCCTAACCACTTGATCCCTACTCATAAATTCAGTTTGATCGTCAAGATCTGATGAGGTCGATT
>Ga0105091_10000054_pt1 | contig 38351 bp, 41 predicted proteins | sample PPLLak1March2015_FD_87022 | JGI IMG/M metagenome (GOLD analysis project Ga0105091, IMG submission 87022) | Freshwater sediment microbial communities from Prairie Pothole Lake near Jamestown, North Dakota, USA - PPLs Lake P7 Core (1) Depth... | ecosystem: Environmental > Aquatic > Freshwater >... | reverse complement strand
GAAGCGGAGCAGGCCCTGGCTCAGCAGTTCGCCATCCGCAGTATTCCTACCTTGGCTTTGTTCAAAAATGGTGCCGAAGTGGACCGGGTTGCCGGTGCCATGGATGCGGGCAATCTCAGGGGCTGGCTGCTGCGCCATTGAGTGCCTTTTCCCGCTGCTTCGCGTTACAATCCCACTTTTTCAGAGATTTTTATAATGAGCGAAGAGCAAAAGCAGTCCGTTTTCGGCATCGAAAAAGTGTACGTCAAGGATCTTTCCCTTGAGATTCCCAATGCGCCGCAGATTTTCCTCGAGCAAGGCTCGCCGGCCATCAATGTGGAAGTGCATACCAAGGCCGAGCAGCTGGGTGAGGGCGTATACGAGGCGGTGCTGACGGTGACGGTGACTTCCAAGCTGGAAGCCGACAAGGTCGTGTTCCTGGTGGAAGCCGCACAGGCGGGCATTTTCCGCATTCAGGACGTGCCGCAGGAAGACATCGAGCCACTGCTCGGCATTGCCTGCCCCAACATCCTTTACCCCTATGTGCGCGAAGTGGTTTCGGACATGGTAGTGCGCGCCGGATTCCCGCCTGTGGTGCTGCAGCCGATGAATTTCGAAGGGATTTATCAGCAGCAGAAGCAGATGCAGTCCGCAGAACAGCCTGCGACCACGCACTGAACGGAGTCGGAAAAGTGAGCGGTTGGCGCGCCATCCTGCTGCTGGCCGTACTTTTCCCCGCCCCGTCGTGGGCGCTGGAATTCCGCTCCATCGCTGTCGACCGCACTGTGATGTACGACGCCCCCTCGCTGCATGGCAAGAAACTCTTTCTCGCCAGCCGTTATTACCCGGTCGAAGTGATCGTGGACCTTGCGTCTTTCGCCAAGGTGCGTGATGTGGCCGGTGACCTGGCCTGGGTGGAAAAGAAAAATCTTGCCGCCAGGCGCACGGTGCTGGTCAACATGACGCTTGCCGAGGTGCGCCAGACTCCTGATGACAGCGCAGCGCTGGCGTTCCGGGCGGAACGCAGCGTGGTGCTGGAAGTGGTTGAAAATGCCGGGAATGGCTGGATCAAGGTGCGCCACGCTGACGGTGCGCTAGGCTACGTGCGGGTTTCGCAGGTGTGGGGCATATGAAGCTCGCCGTACTGGGCGCAGGTGCCTGGGGGACGGCGCTGGCTGTCAGCCTGGCCGCGCATCATGAAACCACCTTGTGGGCGCGCAATGCCGCTCAAGTCGCTGGAATGGCGTCACAGCGCCGCAATTCACGCTATTTGCCCGATATCGACCTTCCCGATAGCCTGCGTTTCTCGTCCGATCTTGCGCTGGCCTTGTGCGGCGCGGAGTTGATGTTGGCTGTCGTGCCGAGCGGCGCATTGCGGCCGCTGTTGCGCGAGGTGGCGAAGCTGGCGCCGGGCGTGCCAGTGGTCTGGGCATGCAAGGGTTTCGAAGTCGGCAGCCGCAAGTTACCCCATGAGGTGGTGAGCGAGGAATTGTTGCCGTCAACGCCTTGCGGCGTGCTTTCCGGCCCCAGTTTCGCGCGCGAGGTGGCGCTTGGGCTTCCCACGGCCTTGACCCTCGCTTCCCGCAATGAAGAGTTTGCGCGCCACAGTGCACTGGCGCTGCACAGCAACCGCTTGCGTGTCTATGCCAGCAGTGATGTCATGGGTGTGGAACTGGGCGGGGCGGTGAAAAACGTCCTCGCCATCGCCGCAGGCATCTCGGACGGCATGGGATTTGGCCACAACGCCCGCGCCGCCCTGATTACACGTGGTCTGGCGGAAATCACCCGGCTTGGCCTGACGCTCGGCGGGCGGCAGGAAACTTTCATGGGGTTGGCCGGCATGGGCGACCTGATTCTCACCTGCACCGGCGATCTGTCGCGCAATCGCCAGGTCGGTTTGCAGCTGGCGCAGGGCAAGTCGCTGGAAGCTATTTTGCGCGACCTCGGTCATGTCGCGGAAGGCGTCAATACGGCACGCGAGGTACTGCAGCTCGCTCAGGAGCATGGCGTGGATATGCCCATAACCGAGGCCGTGTATCAGGTGTTGTATCAGGGCCTGGCGCCGCGCACCGCAGTTGAAGGCTTGCTTAACCGCGTTCCCAGCGCGGAATTCAAGAACTAACCCCCCTCAATCCCCCCTTGTCAGGGAGGAAGGTGGTCTCCTCCCCTGATAAGGGGAGGCCGGGAGGGGTTGGGGTGCCAGGGTTAAACGCCCCCCTCGAATCCCGTTTGGCGCCACGCTTCGTAAATCGTCACTGCCGCTGCGTTGGAAAGATTCAGGCTGCGGCTATTCGCTTGCATGGGCAGGCGAATGCGCCGCTCGGCGGGGAAGGTCGCCAGTATCTCAGCCGGCAGCCCACGGCTTTCCGGCCCGAACACGAATACATCACCCGCTTCGAAAGCCACGTCCGTGTAGCGTCGAGCGCCCTTGGTGGTGGCGGCAAACAGCCGGCGATCGGCAAAATGTGCCAGGCACGCCTGCCAGTCCGGGTGCACCTTGAGCGTGGCATATTCGTGGTAATCCAGCCCGGCACGCTGCAATTGCTTGTCCTCGAGGGTGAAGCCGAGCGGCTCCACCAGATGCAGGGCGGTGCCGGTGTTGGCGCACAGACGGATGATGTTGCCGGTGTTGGGGGGAATTTCCGGCTCGAAAAGCACGATGGCAAACAATTTCTTGTGTCCTGATTGGAAAAGCGTTAATTTAACACTATCAATGAGATGTATTTTACTTATGACAAAAAACATGAACAATCGGGGCGACGATGGCCAAGCCTGAAAAAATTCGCCTGGGTGATTTGCTGATACAGCAGAATCTGCTGACCGAAGATCAACTGAAGCAATGTCTGGCCGAACAGAAAAGTAGCGGGCGCAAGCTGGGCCGGGTTCTAGTCGAAAACGGCTTCGTCACCGAGGAAGGTATCGCCGAGGCCATCGCGCGCCAGTTGCAGATCCCCTTCATCAATCTAAAGTTTTACAACACTAACGCCGAGCTGATCAACAAACTGCCGGAAACCCAGGCGCGCCGCTTCCGCGCCATGGTGCTGGAGGATCGCGGTGCAACCCTGTTGCTCGGCATGGCCGACCCGTCCGACCTGTTTGCCTACGACGAACTGGCGCGTCTGCTCAAGCGCGACATCGACCTGGCCGCCGTGGCGGAAAGCCAGTTGCTGCAAACCATCGATCGCGTCTATCGCCGCACCGACCAGATCAGTGGCCTGGCCCAGGCGCTGGAGGAAGAACTGGGCGACACCGTGGTGGACTTCGGTGGTGTTGGCGTCAACACTAATCTGGAAGAGGCGCCGGTCGTCAAGCTGCTGCAGACCATGTTCGAGGACGCCGCGCAAGTGCGGGCATCCGACGTCCATATCGAGCCGCAGGAATCCAAGCTGCAAATCCGCTTCCGCATCGACGGCGTGCTTCACCTGCAAACCGAGGCCGACAACAAAATCGCGGCGTCGCTGGTATTGCGGCTCAAGCTCATGTCCGGCCTCGATATTTCGGAAAAGCGCGTGCCGCAGGATGGTCGTTTCAACGTCAAGATTCGCGGCCAGTCCGTCGATGTGCGTATTTCCTCCATGCCTACCCAGTACGGCGAATCGGTGGTGATGCGGCTGCTGAACCAGAGCGGCGGGATTCCTACCCTGGACAAGCTGGGCATGCCGCCGGAAATGCTGGCGAAGTTCCGCAAGATCCTGCACCGCCCCAACGGCATGGTGCTGGTCACCGGCCCGACCGGCAGCGGCAAGACCACCACGCTGTATTCCGCCCTGGCCGAACTGAATTCGATCGAAACCAAGATCATCACCGTGGAAGACCCGGTGGAATACCGCCTGCCCGGCATCAACCAAGTGCAGGTGAACGAGAAAATCGACCTGTCCTTCGCCCGCGTGCTGCGCTCCACTTTGCGCCAGGACCCTGACATCATCCTGGTGGGCGAAATCCGCGATCAGGAAACCGCCCAGATCGGCCTGCGCGCCGCCATGACCGGCCACATGGTGCTGTCCACCCTGCATACCAACGACGCCATCAGCACCCCCATCCGCCTGATCGACATGGGCGTGCCGCGCTTCATGGTGGCGACCTCGCTGCAAGTGGTGCTGGCCCAGCGCCTGGTGCGCCTGGTGTGCGAAAGCTGCGCTGAAAATTACGAGCTCAAGCCTTTCGAGCACGAATGGCTGCGCCTCGAATTGAGCGATGCGGTGGACCAACACCACTACAAGCATGGCCGCGGCTGCACCAACTGCAACGGCACCGGTTTCCAGGGCCGCATGGGCATCTATGAAATGCTGGAAATGAATTTCGAAATGGTCGAGGCCGCCAACCACCATGACCCGGCGCACTTCATGAAAATGGCCCGCCAGCAGATGGCCGGCAAGACCCTGCGCACTCAAGCTGTGGGAGAGGTGCTCAAGGGACGGACGACGGTGGGCGAGGCGATGCGGATTAGCAATCAATTCGATGAGTGATGGAAAGGCATTGAACCACGGAGAGCACGGAGTACACGGAGAAATGCGTGACTGCGGGGAAACTCTGATAGAGCGTGTATTGGGTGCTGCTATCTGTGTTCACAGGGAAATAGGTCCAGGTCTGCTGGAATCGGTGTATGAGTTGGCTTTGATGGTGGAGCTTTCTGGTCTTGGTGTCGAGGTGAAGCGGCAAGTAGAAATCCCGGTAAGTTACAGAGGGATAAACCTTGGCATTGGTTTTCGAGCAGACATCATTGTCGCTGAAAGCCTTATTCTTGAGATCAAAGCCGTCGATGAACTTAGCTCAATACATACCGCACAGATAATGAGCTACTTAAAATTACTGGGATATAAAAGAGGCCTTTTGCTGAATTTCAACAAAAAGTTATTGAAAGAAGGAATTCGTCGTGTCTCAATCTAGTTTTTTCTCCGTGTACTCCGTGTACTCCGTGCTCTCCGTGGTTAAAACGGTTTCCTGAAGTGGCCTTTTTTGCCTACAAAGCCCGCAATGCCCGTGGCGATCTGATCGAGGGTATCCAGGAGGGCGCCGACAGCGCGGCGGTGGCGGACATGCTGTTCAGCAACGGCGTGACGCCGGTGGAGATTTCCGCTTCCGCGAAAGGGCCGGGCGCGCAGGGTGAAAGCCTGCTGGAGCGCATGCAGCAGCAGAAGATTACCGCTGTCGACATCATGCTGTTTTCGCGCCAGATGTACACCCTGCTCAAGGCCGGCGTGCCGATCATGCGCGCCCTGGCTGGACTGCAGGAGTCGTCGCATAACAACAGCATGAGGAAGGTGCTGCAGGACATGCGCGAGAGCCTGGACAGCGGGCGCGAGCTTTCCGCCGCCATGCGGCGCCACGTGGCAGTGTTCGATCCGTTCTACGTCAGCATGGTGCGGGTGGGCGAGGCGACTGGCATGCTGGAGGAAATCTTCCTGCGCCTGTTCTATTACCTGGAATTCGAGAAGTCGACCAAGGACAAGATCAAGGCGGCAATGCGCTACCCGACCTTCGTGATTGTCGCGATGGTGGTGGCAATCGCCATTATCAATATTTTCGTGATTCCTGCCTTTGCCAACGTTTACAAGGGCTTTAACGCCGAATTGCCGTTGATGACCCGGATTCTGGTCGCCAGTTCGGAATTCACCGTACAGTACTGGCCGATCATGCTCATGGCGCTGGCGGGAGCGTTTTACGGTTTCCGCCTGTATGTCGCCACGCCCGTGGGACGTTACCAGTGGGACAAAATCAAGCTGCGCCTGCCGGTGACAGGCAGTATCGTCGAAAAGGCCACGCTGGCCCGCTTTGCGCGCAGTTACGCGCTAACTAGCCGCAGCGGCGTGCCCATCGTGCAGGGCTTGAACGTAGTGGCGCAGGTGGTGGACAACGCCTTCATTGCCCAGAAAATAGACAGCATCCGCGAAGGCGTGGAGCGCGGCGACAGCATTTTGCGCACTGCGGCGGCCTCTGGCGTGTTCACCCCGGTGGTGCTGCAAATGATTGCGGTGGGCGAGGAAACCGGCGAACTGGACGACCTGATGCAGGAAATCGCCGAGATGTACGAGCGCGAAGTGGCCTATGAAGTGGATAACCTGTCCGCCAAGATCGAGCCGATACTGATTGTCGGTTTGGGTGTTCTGGTGCTGATCCTGGCGCTGGGCATTTTTCTGCCGATCTGGGATCTGGGCAAGGTGGCGTTCAAGAAGTGAAAGGCAGGCAAACCGGTTTCACCCTGTTTGAATTCCTGGTGGCGGCAAGTATTCTTGCAATTTTTGCCGGCCTGTTGCTGAATCGATTGCATTATTATCAGGAGGCCGCCGAAAAAACTGCCATGGAGGTGACTTACCAGTCGATGCAAAGCGGGCTGCGCTATGAGATTGCGCGGGCGCTGATGGCGGGCCGGGAGATCGATTACCAGCACCTGGCGCACGAGAACCCGATGAACTGGCTGGAGCAAAAGCCGCCCAATTATCTGGGGGAATTCCGTCGCAATGGAGAGGGGTTGGCCCGGGGCGCCTGGTATTTCGATACGGTCAAGCGCGAGCTGGTTTATCTGCCCGCACTGGACGGCCATTTCGTGCCGGATAGCGAGGGCCAGAGCCGGGTGCGTTACCATGTCGAACTGCTCGCGCGGCAGGGCGGGTCAGATTTCGTGACTGCCCGGCTGAAAGTAGTCGAGGCATATACCTGGTTTTAGATGTGATCCGGAATAAAACCTGATACAGGTTTTTGAGGTGAGAGGAGCGCATGAGGTTTCAAGTTTTCATGCTTTTTGTCGCTAAACAATAGGATGAAACGAGTTTTTCAGGCAAACTTGCCCAATTAAGAAAAAAACGGAGAGAGAAATGAAAAAACAGGCGGGTTTTACACTGATCGAACTGGTGGTGGTGATCATTATTCTGGCGATTCTGGCGGCCATTGCCCTGCCAAAATTTGCCGACATGCAGGCGCAGGCGCGTATCGCCAAAATGAACGGCGCGCTGGGTGCGATGAAATCAGCGGCGGCGATGGCACATGGCCTGCTGCTGGCGAACGGTTATCCGACCGATTACACAGGTGACCCTGGCGTGACCGCGCCAGTGGGTCCCGATATCAGCGTGGAAGGTACCAACGTTGTGTTTACCGCCGGGTATCCCGATGACCAGTCGATTGCCGCGATAGCCGGGGTTACTGCGCCGGATTACGTGATCGTGGCTTCGACGGGTGCGCAGGAAATTATTCAGCCCGATACCAATCATGCAGCGTGCCAGATTGTTTATTTGAATGCCGTCGTGCCCAATCAGCCGACCTATGATATTACCGGCCTGACCGTGGCGAACTGCGACTAAAACAACAAATTTGATTTTTTAATATTGAACAGGAGATGGAAATGCACAGCAAGCAAAAAGGTTTTACCCTGATCGAACTGGTGGTGGTGATCGTGATTCTGGGCATTCTGGCGGCAACGGCGTTGCCGAAGTTTGTCGACCTGAGCAAGGATGCACGGGGAGGCGTGATGGGCGGCGTGGAAGCGGCCATGCGCGGCGCGGACACCATGATTTACGCCAAGGCGGCGGCAGCCGGAGTGGCCAACCTTGCAGCGGGGGCGACAGCCACTGTGGATATTAATGGCGCTCCTGTTCTGTTGGCATACGGTTATGCCAGAGACGTTAAAGAACTGGAGAAGGTAATGACGCTGAATCCGGCTGCAGATTTCACGGTGACCCTTGCGACCAATGATATCCGCCATGCTAAAGCCGTTACGCCTGCCAACTGTTCAGTGACCTATACTGCCGCGACCAGCGCTACTGTTCCTCCTAAATACGATCTTGACAAGAGCGATTGTTAACACAATTAGTACGAATTAACGGGGCCAGCCCCTTTTGATTGGACCAAGGGGGCGCGAAAGTGCCCCTTTGTTCTTGGACGAAAGGGTGAAATGGGGTCTTCCTGTTTCAGGACACTGTATGGGTTGTGCTCGAAAATTATTTGCTGCAGGTGTCCATGAGTACCCAGTTAAGGAAGGTTGAATAATAAATGGGGTTTACCCCTCTTTCCCGCGGTTTTACCTTGGTCGAACTGGTGGTCACCCTGATCATCATCGGCATCCTTGCCGCGTTTGCCGCGCCGCGCTTTTTCGGCACGCACGGCTTTGAGGAGCGCGGCTTTCACGACGAGACACTGTCTGCCCTGCGCTATGCGCAAAAGGCGGCGATTGCGCAGCGGCGGCTGGTGTGTGTGACGTTCACTGCCAAAACCGTGACATTGAGAGTCGCCAAGATTTCCGGCGCAACGGATTGTACTGACGTGGCCGATCTTGTCGGCCCGGATGGAAAGGCGCCATATACCATCGACGCGACAGCAGACACCAAGTATCGCAACGCGAACATCCAGTTTTCTGCAGTTCCCGCCGGCAATGTGCTGACTTTCGACCCTCTGGGAAAACCTGATGCAGGGGCCACGATTACCGTATCCGGCTTTGCCCCGTCGATCATGGTGGAGGCAGAGACCGGCTATGTGCATTAAGACCATCAAGCCCCAGTCCGGCATCTCGCTGGTGGAGGTGATCATCTTCATCGTGATCGTCAGCGTGGGGGTGGCTGGCTTGATGTCGGTGATGAACGTCACCACCAAATACAGCGCCGACCCCATGATTCGCAAGCAGGCGATTGCCGTGGGTGAGTCCTTGCTGGAGGAGATCATGCTGCACCCCTTCACCTATTGCGACCCGGACGACCCCAATGCGCTGACCGCAACCGGTAGCGCAGGCTGCACCACGGTCGAGGGCTTGGGGGTTGAAGGGGCGGAGACGCGTTACTCAAATGTCACCCCATTCGATAACGTCAATGATTATCACGGTTTCCAGATGCTGGCCGGTATTTATCCCGTGAATGACGGGACAACGCTTGTCACCGGCCTGGAAAACTACAAGGCCAGTGTCACAATGACCGCGATGGACGCCAGTACATTTGGCCTTCCACCCGACCCCGGTGCGGTGCTGCGAATCGACGTCACGATTACCGATGCCAACGGCAATGATGTCGGCTTGACCGGCTACCGCTTCCGCTACTCGCCGAATGCCACGTTATGATGATGACGAACAGAACTCAACACGGCTTTACCCTGGTGGAAATGATCGTGACCATCGTGATCACCGGCATCGTGGCGGCCATGGTGGGGATGTTCATACGCAACCCGATCCAGAGTTATACCGATTCGGTCAATCGGGCGGAACTGACGGACACTGCCGATACCGCCTTGCGGCGCATGGCTCGCGACGTGCGCCTGGCAGTGCCGAACAGCGTCAGTGTGTTGAACTCGGGAACGACCTATTACCTGGAATTCCTGCAAACCCGGACCGGCGGACGCTATCGTTCCGAGCAGGATTGCACCGCCGCCTGCACCGGAGACATTCTGGATTTCGGTGCGGGTGACACCCGTTTCGAAGTGCTAGGCGGATTCCCCGGATCGCTGCCGCTGGCCGGCGACAGAGTGGTGGTTTTCAATACCGGGCAGAGCGACGACACCAATGCCTACAAGGGTCTGAATACTGCGCTTGTTTCAGCGGCGACGGCGACGACGATTACATTTGCTTCCACACTGTTCCCCTTCGATTCCCCCAGCAAGCATTTCCAGGTCATCGAAACGCCAGTTACATATGTCTGCGTGCCGGGTCCGGCTGACTCGGACGGCAATGCCACGGGAACCTTGACGCGTTATTCCGGCTATGCGATTCGCACGCCCGTCGCCAGCGCGCCCACCGGCGGAGCGGGGCCGTTCCTGCTTGCGGGGAATGTCAGCGGTTGCATCATCACCCCACCCGAGGCACTGCCACAGCCTGGCCGCGCCCTGATGACGATGCGACTTGCGCTACAGCGGAATAACGAGTCGGCCACCCTGTATCATGAGGTTCATGTCAACAATGTGCCGTAACCGAATTAGTGCCGGCTTTGCGCTGGTCTCCGCGATCTTCCTGTTGCTGCTGATGGCGGCGCTGGGGGCTTTCATGGTGACCTTTACCTCCACCCAGCATGCAAGTTCTGCCCTGGACATGGAGGGCTCGCGCGCCTACTGGGCGGCGCGGGCGGGGCTGGATTGGGGACTGTATCAGGTGCTGGATCCGCTTAATTCCACTGTCGTCCCACCGTGGCTGAATCCACCGACTAATACCGTCATCAACCCGACCTGGCCCAATATGCCAGCCTGTTTTTCCAGCCCATCAACCCCGCTATTTGACGGGATGCTGGCCGGATTCGCCGTCAGCGTGACGTGTGTTTCATCGGACTACGCCGAGGGCGTAAAATCGGTACGTGTGTATCAGTTGAGGGCCACCGCGAGCAAGGGCGGCGCACCTGGAAATGCACACTACGTGGAGCGGCAGGTGGCGGTAACGGTGAGCAAGTGTCGTGCCCTGGACGGCGTGGCGCCGGGGTATGAATGTTCATGATCGTTATTTGTCGGTGCTGCTCGTCGGGCATATCAAAGGGTGAAAAATGACTGAGCCTGTGTCTTCTGCTATGAAAATCATGGCGAATAATCGTGGGTTCTCGTTTGTTCGTGGAGAAAATAGGGGACTGACCATGAAAGGTGCCGCATATTCATTGCTTCGGACTATGTGGAGTCTGACCCCATTTATTACGGTAGATTGGATAGATCTTCGTGATTAGGGAATTTGATATGAAAATAAATCTGTTGCGCAAACTGGCCGCTTTTGTGGTGATGGCTTGCCTGTTTATCGTCAGTTCGGTGGCAAATGCCTATGGCCCGACGCAATGCGCGGCGGAAAGGTTTGGTTCGAACTTGGGTTGCACTGCGCAGGATGTGTCGATAACCAGTATTAAAGCGGGTGCTGGCAGTGATTCATACTGTGTCGGGGGCGAACCTTTTTCGGTCAATCTCGATATCACGGTAAAGTTTGCCAACCCGAATCGATATGATATCGGAATTTTTATTGCCAATGATGGCAACAGTCCCCAATTGAAGATCGCCAGTGGTGGGGCGGCTAGTTGTTCTGTGGGAATATTGCCGACTGTTCCGCCGTTTCAAAACATCGACGGTGATGGCTGCGGCGATGGCAGTAATTCACTTTCAGGTGATGTGAGTATGAGCAATGTCACCCTGCCCTGTGTTGCCATAGCTGGCAGCGGGGGATATTTGTCTGTTCCATTCGTGGTGAGTTGGGACCAGACCGCCGGCAGAGTTTGCTCGTCCATTAATGATCCGGTGCCGGGTGCCACCTCAAAATGTAATGCGCCCTTGGTTGCTGATGCGGTCAAGATTATGGTGTTGCCTCTTTTGAAAATCACGAACAACATCACAAGCATTAGTCCTGGCGATACCACTACCTATACCGTAGTGATTACCAATACTACGGGTGACACGTTGCGCGGAGCGGTTTTTACTGACCCCGCAGTCACCAATCTTGATGTCAGCAATGTAATTTGCGCTGACGATGGCGTCGCGGTTTGCCCCGCAACAAGTGTGGCAGCCATGCAAAGTACTACTGGCATCACGCTTCCCGATATGCCGGCAGGCAGTAGCCTGACCTTTACCATCACGGCTACTTTGGCAAGCACGGTCCCAATTCCTGGGACACTTATCAATACCGTTAGTGTGTCCTTTGCGGGCCAGACTGCATCGAAAAGCGATGTCGATACCATCGTTGCGGCACCACTTAACCATATTCGTTTGATCCATACTGGCGTCGGCTCGGTCTGTAGCAGGGAGGCAGTGATCGTCAAGGCTTGCGCCGATAGTTCCTGCAATACTCTTTCTCCCTATGCGGTGACGCTGACGCTGGGGCCGGGTAATTGGTATTCCACAGCCTCCGGCGGTACGGCCAGCAACACGGTGACTTTTACCGGGTCAACAACGCAATATCTCGAATATACCAGCGCGCAGAGTGTGACTCTGACGACAACATCCATCTCGCCCACGCCGAGTGGGTTGACGCAATGCTATGTCGGGTCGACGGCGACCTGTACGATGGCTTTTTCTGCATCGGCCTTTGTGTTTTTAGAGGACATTGCTAACAAAATAAGCGGCACTGATGTCGCGGTGGCTGGTCGGCCGCATGATTACCAGGTCAGGTTGGTCAAGTCGGATGCCAGTAATCCGCCGCCAGCCGGTTGTGGGGTGGATACAAATTATGCTGGAGCAAAGAGCCTGCGTGCGTGGTACACGGCGGATATGAGCGACCCTGGCGGAAGTGCGCCCAAGATCAGCACCGTTTCATTGCCTGGCGCCATGCCAAGCAGCGACAACTTAAGCTTGGCCTTCGTCAACGGTGTGGCAACATTCAATCTTGATACCAGCGATGTCGGTAAGTATTTCCTCAATCTGACCGACCCGACCCGGAACGCTACAACGGGCAATTCCAATACGTTGACGGTGCGGCCTTTTGTTCTGGCGGTGAACAATATAAAGGCAGCCGGGGTAAATAACTCCAACGGCGAAAATCCAGGCGATGCAGTATTCACCAAGGCAGGTTCGTTTTTTAGTGCGGACGTCAATGCCTATTTGTGGACTAGCACGGCGGATACCGATGGCGATGGTCTGGTGGATTCCAGCGCCACATTTTCCCAAGCCAGCGCGGGAGGGAAAACAGTCAAGTTTGCCACCAGCGCCGGATTTTCCGCACAGCTTAATACGCCAAGCGTTGGCGGCATGCTGGGTGCCTTTGGCACTAGCGCTGGCGCTGGCGTGACGATTCCGATGACCGGTGGTGCCGCCAGCCCTGCTGATCTTTATTACAGTGAAGTGGGTAGTTTCAAACTGGTTGGTAGCGGTACTGGAGGGGCGGCTGTGATTAACTATCTTGGTACCAGTGGAGTGAATCTGGTGCCCGTGGTATTCAATGCCGCCGGAGGACAGAACAATGTTATCGGGCGTTTTATCCCCCATCATTTCGATACAGTTGTGACACAAGGGTGTGATGTCGGCGGTTTTACCTATTCTGCCCAACCCTTTCGGATGACGGTAACAGCAAAAAATGGATTGGCGACTCCTACTACTACCCTTAATTACGATGGCACGGCGAGCACTTCGCCCAATTTTGCCAAAGCCGTGACCCTTTCGGATGCGAATGGCACAACCGTGGGTGCTCTCTCCAATACCACCGTGGCGGCCGCGCTGTTTGCGCAGGGGGTGGCTGTCACGCTCAATCCGCCCACAACAAGCTCGCCAATTTATACCTTCACAAGCCGCCAGACAGTGCCGACCATCATCAAGCTGCGGGCGATCGACACAGATAACGTGTCGTCCGCGACCGGCACAGAGGGTACGGCGAATATCCGCAGCGGCCGCGCCCGGCTCTCGAACGCCTATGGTTCCGAGCTGCTCGACTTGCCGATGAGCTTCCGCACGGAATACTGGAATGGCACGGGCTGGATGCTGAATAGCGCCGACGTATGTACCGGGGACGCCACCTTGGGCGCAGCCAATGCCCTCAGCCTGACCTTGTCTTCCGGCTTGACCTGCGTATGGGATGCTCTCCCCGCGCCGGGCTTGAGTAACGCGGGTTGCGCGACAGCCGTGCCGGTGGGACGAAACTTTCTGGAAGGTGCAACTCCCAGCGTTGGTTTCACGGGGAACTTCAACCTGTGGCTGAAAAAACCGGGCAGCGCTGGAACGGTGACCGTAACCCCCAGCGTGCCAGCGTGGCTGGGGCCGGTTCCTCCCGCCTTGGCCACCTTTGGCATCTACAAAACCCCTATCATCTATATGCGAGAGAATTACTAATCGCTTTATACAATATAATCAATTGACAACAACAACTTATTGATTTAACTTCAAGCCGATTATTTAATCAGCGAACTTAATGTCTTTTTTATCCAAGAAAAAACAGGAACCCGGATGGATGGCCATGCAGTTCACCCCCGATGGGGTGTGCCTGGCACACGTTCGCCGGGTGACGGATAACCGGCCTCTGGTGAGCTACTGTGCCGTGCGGCAGGCTGACCCCACGGACGGACATGCGCTGGAAAAACTGGGCAAGGAGGCGCGCCTCGGCCGCTACCGCTGTACGTTTTCCTTGAGTGCCAGCGAATACCAGATGCTGGTGGTCGAGGCGCCCAATGTCCCTGCCGCCGAGCTGAAAACAGCGGTGCGCTGGCGTATGAAGGACATGCTGGATTTTCCGGCGGACGACGCCACGATTGATGTGCTGGAAATCCCCGCCGACAAAAATGCGCCTTCCCGCACCCGTTCCCTGTTTGCCGTGGCCGCGCGCAACGACATCATTCGCCAGCGCATGGCGGCATTCGATGGCGCGAAGCTGCCGGTCACTGCGATCGACGTACCCGAACTGGCGCAGCGCAATATTGCCGCGTTGCTAGAAGAGCCGGGCCGTGGCCTGGCGCTGCTGTCGTTCGATGAAGGTGGCGGCTTGCTGACCTTTACCTATGGCGGTGAACTGTATTCTTCGCGCCATATCGACATTCCGCTTTCACAACTGAATCAGCCGGACAGCGAGCAGCGTCAGCGTTATTTTGATCGCATTACGCTGGAACTGCAGCGTTCGATGGATAGTTTCGAGCGCCAGTTCAGCTTTATCACCATCAGCAAGCTGGTGCTCGCGCCCTTGCCTCCGGAAGTCAACCTGGAGGCGTATCTGGCCACCAATTTGTACCTGCCGGTATCCACTTTGAATCTGGATGAGGTGTTCGACTTTTCGACGGTCTCTGGAGTGGGGCCGGCACAGCGTATGCAGTGCTTCCTCGCCTTGGGTGCAGCACTGCGTAGCGAGGATGTGACGCAGTGAGCCAGCAGATCAATCTCATAAATCCCGCTTTTCGCAAGAAGATCGAGTGGTTTAGCGCGCGCATGCTGGTTCAGGCGCTGGTCGTACTGGTACTGGTCATGGCGGGTGCCTATGCCTACCAGTCCCGCCAGGTGGCGCTTTTGAACCAGCAAATTCAAACCGGCGCCATGAGTTTGACGCAAGAGCAGGCGAGGCTGGTCAAGGTGGCTGCCGAGTATGCGCCGCGCGAAAAAGATGCCGCGCTGGAAAAGCGGGTGAGCGATATGGAACAGTTACTCAAAGGCGAGGAGGCTGTGCTGGAAGTATTGCAGAGTGGTAGCCTGGGAAACACCGAGGGATATTCCGGCTATATGCGGGCTTTTGCCCGCCAGACGGTGAATGGCCTGTGGCTGACCGGCTTTAGCATCAGGGGCGCAGGGAAAGACATGGCTATCGCTGGGCGTACCATGCGTTCAGAACTGGTGCCGGCTTATATCCAGCGCCTCAATCAGGAGACAGTGACCCAGGGGCGCGTTTTTTCCGCCCTGGAAATTCAGCAGCCGAAAGAAGTGCCGGCGACCCATGACAAGCCGGCACAATCGCCGAACTATCTTGAATTCAACCTGCATTCGAATGCGACGGAGGGGGGCAAGTGAAACAGCAATGGCAACGCCTCGCGGCCAGGCTTGATACGCGTAACCAGCGCGAGCGGGCGCTGATTTCCCTCATGGTGCTGGCGCTTGTGGCAAGTCTGCTCAATGCATTGCTGCTTTCCCCGTTGCTGGCCAAAAAGAAAAAAGCCTTGCAGGAAGTTGCGACGCAGCAGGAGCAGCTAAAAACACTGCAGAACCAGATCCAGGTCACCGTGAGCGCGGGCAAGGTCGACCCCGATGCGCCTACCCGCATACGCCTGGCGGGGCTGGAACAAAAACTGGCGCAAAGCCGTGGCGCTTTGCAAAGCGTGCAGCAAAGCCTGGTGCCGCCGGAAAAGATGGGACATTTGCTGGGGGATGTGCTGACACAAAATCGCGGCCTGAAGCTGGTTTCGCTCAAGACGCTGCCGGTGAGCAATGTGTTGGACCTCTCCGCAAGCGCATCTGCTGCAACTCGCGTGACACCGGAACAAGCTGCCGAAACGCCTCAGGCAAACAGTCCCTCTATCTATAAACATGGGGTGGAGATTGCCGTGAGCGGCAGTTACGCAGAGTTAACGCAATATCTGGATGCCTTGGAGAAACTACCTTGGCGGATGTATTGGGGCAAAGCCGAAATGCGGGTTGAAGAGTATCCTCGCGTTACCCTGACGATTACCCTCTATACGCTAAGCATGGAAAAGACATGGCTAAGCGTCTGACACAAACAATTATCGCCGCCACGCTGGGATGGGTGGCGACACAGGCTGCAGCGGCAGAAATGCTGCCCGACCCCACTCGTCCGCCACTGGAAGCCGGCTATGCAGCGACGGGCGCTATCCCGATGCTCGATGCCGGCCCCGTGCTGCAATCTGTCAAGATCGCGCCGGGCCGCAGGTCGGCAGTGATCAGCGGGCAACTGCTGGTACAGGGAGAGCGCTTCGGCGAGATGAAGCTGGTTAGCATCAGCGAAAGCGAAGTGGTGTTGCTGGGTCCGGATGGGCGGCAGACGCTCAAGCTCTTCCCCGGCGTGGAAAAGCATGTGGCGTTTCCGCCGCGTGGCAAGCCGCTGACGCCGGCCAAAAACAAATTAAAACGAAAAACTGAGCAAAAGGCATCATGATGCGCAAGGCATATTCAGGACTGTTGGGATTATTCGTCATGGTTTTGGCCGGATGTTCGGCCACGCCCCCAAAGCACGGCACGACTTTTGACGAGATCGATGCTGAATTGAGCAAGGCAGGACAGGATCGGGTCAAGCCGGCGAAAGCCGACGTTGTGGGTGCGGCGCTGTTGCCTCCACTCCGGGTCGAAATGCCTAAAGCAGGCGGGAAGCCGCTGGAGCAGCGTTTTGATCTTATGGTCAGTAATGCGCCGGCCAGCCAGGTTTTCATGGGTATCGTGGATGGTACGCGCTACAGCATGCTGGTGCATCCGGACGTGACAGGCGCAATTTCCGTGCATTTGAAGGATGTCTCGGTATTCGAAGCGCTGGACGCCATCCGTGAAATATATGGTTACGATTACAAGCTCGAGGGCAGTCGTATTTATATTCAGCCGCTGTCCATGCAAACGCGGATTTACAAGGTCAATTACTTGATCGGGCGCCGTAGCGGAAGCTCTGATACCCGGGTGCATTCCGGTTCCGTCAGTAGCGCGCCATCGACGTCATCGAGTAGCGGAGCAACCTCGACCACCAGTGGTGCTACGTCTTCCACACAGGATGGCAGCACGATTAATACCACTACACGCAACGACTTCTGGGCGGATCTGGAAGATTCGGTGCGCACGGTGATCGGCTGCAAAATGCCGACGCGTTCAGGAAGCGGTGCCGCCACGACTGGTCAGGCGGGGCGAAGTGCTGAAACAGTCTCTGGCCGGGGCGTCGAGGGTTGCGATGGCGGGCGCAGCGTGGTGGTGAATCCGCAGTCCGGCATGGTGGTGGTGCGTGCCGAACCGGGTCAACTGCGCGACGTGTCAACATTCCTCAGTGCCTCGCAGGTTTCCGTGGAGCGCCAGGTGATCCTGGAGGCCAAGATTATCGAGGTGGAATTGAGCGATGGCTATCAGGCCGGCGTCAACTGGGCTGGCATCGCCAATCTCGGGAGAAGTTCCATAGCGCTGGGTCGCTCGTCCGGTGGTTTTGTCGCCAATTCCGGAAACAATACCGGGGTGCAGTTGACTACCTCGATTCTGGATGCCAATGGCACACCAGTTCAACCCAATTCAACTCTGGATGGCATCAATGTCAATCCACTTCTGACCGCTGCCAACGGCGTATTTGGCTTCGCGGTGGCGAATCAGAATTTCGCCTCTCTGCTGGAGTTTCTGCAGACCCAGGGCAACGTGCAGGTGCTCTCCAGTCCGCGCATCGCTACGCTGAACAACCAGAAGGCGGTGCTTAAGGTTGGCACGGACGAGTTCTTCGTCACCAACGTGACCACTACGACCACGACGGGAACCGCTACCACCAGCACCCCCTCGGTGACATTGCAGCCTTTCTTTTCCGGCATCGCCCTGGATGTGACGCCGCAGATTGACGAGAACAACAATATCACTTTGCATATCCATCCCACCGTGAGCAAGGTGACGACTGTAAACAAGGTGGTTGATCTCGGTTCTGGCGGCTCCATGAATTTGCCGCTAGCCTCAAGCAATGTGTCGGAAACCGACAGCATCGTGCGCGCTCAGGATGGCCAGATCGTGGCGATCGGTGGCCTGATGAAGCAAACCATGGGCGAGAGTCGTTCCCAGATTCCGGGTGCGGGGGATGCGCCTTTCCTTGGCGCATTATTCCGCCAGACGGGACAAAGCTCGGTTAAAAAAGAACTGGTCATTCTGCTCAAGCCCACCGTGATTCAGGACGATGGCAGTTGGCAAAGGGATATTCTGGAAAGCCAGGGCCGAATTCAGAAAATGAATCGTGGTTTTTCCTATGGCGGCAGGGCCGAGGTCTTTGGTGTTGGGGCAGAAAAGCAGTGATCTTGGCGCTCGTTAACGAGCCCTGACATGTATCAGGAATTCTTTGGCCTCAGCGAACGGCCCTTCGGTATCACTCCCGATACCAGTTTTTTTTTCGCCTTCAGCAGCTATCAGGAGGCGCTTAACACCCTGCTGGTGGCGGTGCGTACCGGCGAAGGCTTCATCAAGATCACGGGTGAAGTGGGCACGGGGAAGACGCTGCTGTGCCGGAAGTTCATGGCCAGTCTGGGCGGCGATTTCGTCACCGCCTACATCCCCAATCCCTATCTCGAACCGCGCACACTGTTGCTGGCCGTGGCAGAGGATCTGCGCATCCCGCTGGATGCCAGCGTAGACCAACACCATTTGCTCAAGGCACTGACCTTGGGCCTGCTCAAATTCGCCCGCGAGGGGAAGCGTGTGGTGCTGTGCCTGGACGAGGTTCAGGCCATGCCGCTGGAGACCATGGAGGCGCTTCGGCTCCTCACCAATCTGGAAACCGAAAAGCGCAAACTGCTGCAGATCGTGTTGTTCGGCCAGCCGGAGCTGGACCAGAAGCTGGAGCAGGAGTCGATCCGCCAGCTCAAGCAGCGTATCACATTTCATTATTGTCTCGGTACACTGCAGCGCGATGAGCTGGATAGCTACATCGCCCATCGCCTCGCCATGGCGGGGAATCGCGGAGCACAGTTGTTTGACCGGCCGGCCTTGAGTTTGCTGCACCGCGCCAGCGGCGGCGTGCCTCGGCTAGTGAATATCCTCGCTCACAAGGCATTGTTGCTGACTTATGGCGAGGGCAGGGCACATGCCGGGAAAAAACAGGTGCGCGCGGCGGTGGCGGATACACCTGCCGCGAAACAGCCCCGTTGGTGGTGGTAAGGAAAACGTCATGAGCGTAATCAATCAGATGTTGCAGGAACTGGAGCAGCGCCGTGTCGATGCCGGCACATCGGCGGCACAGGTGCGTGCGGTCGCTGGCCAGCGTCGAGGTCAATCGACAAGATGGGTGACGTTGGCATTGGGTGCGGCTGCAATAGCTGCCTTGCTGGCTTATTGGATTTATGACCGTCAGGATGCCAAGCCTCCTGCCCCCCTCCCGGCTCCGGTTTTAGCGCAACCCATGGCGCCACTGCAACAGCAGGAGCAAGTGCCACAGGTACTACAACTGGCGGGTGAACTCGGCCGATTGCCGGCGGCAGTCGAGACGCCTGCAAATCAACCGGTGCCCCGCGCGCAAGCTGCAGAAAAGGCGATGCCTGCTCCGGGCGTGGAGAGTTCGCCCAGCGCTGTGGTGGAAACACCGATACCTGTGCCTCAGGTGGGAATCAACAAGGAAGTCAGGCAAGCCTCCCCGCAACAGCGCGCCGAGAATGCCTACCGCCTGGCCTATGCCAGCCTGCAGCAGGGGCGCATGGGCGAGGCGGAGGAAAGCTTGAGGCAAGCACTGCAGTTCGACCCTAAGCATGCTGCGGCAAGGCAGGCACTGGCGGCGCTGCTGGTGGAAGCGAAACATCTTGGCCGTGCAGAGCAGTTGTTGCAGCAAGGACTGGAGCTGCAACCCGGCCATAGCGGCTATGCCATGACGCTGGCCAGGCTGCAGGTGGAGCGGGGCGATGTCAGCGCGGCATTGACGACCTTGCGGCGCAATCCGCCAGGCGGTGAAAATGCCGAATACCACGGCTTCCTGGCCGCACTGCTGCAGCGCGGCGAGCGCCACAAGGAAGCCATCGAACAATACCAGACCGCGTTACGCTCGAATCCGGGTGCCGGGCCGTGGCTGCTAGGGCTGGGCATTTCGCTGCAGGCTGACAACCAGTCCGCCAAGGCGGCTGAGGTGTTTCGCCGCGCCAAAGCCAGCAGTTCGCTAAGCCCGGAATTAAAGGCATTTGCCGAACAGCGCCTGAATCAGGTGCAGTAAAAGCTGTCAGCAATCAGCCGTCAGCTACACCGGTTCTGCTCTTACTGAGAGCTGACGGCTGATTGCTGATAGCTATTTCCCCACCGTCCTTGCCACCACCCACGCGCTGATTTCTTCCGCACCTTGGCGGCGCAGTGTCACCGCGAGTTCTTCCAGACTGGTGCCGGTCGTCATCACGTCATCCAGTATTGCCACATGCTTGCCATGCAAATCCAGCGAACAGGCAAAGGCGCCGCTCAGGTTGTGGGCGCGCTGCTTCCATGGCAGGCCGACTTGCGGGGCGGTGGCGCGAATGCGTTCCGCGCCATGTGGAAGGAGTGGAATGGCCAGATTTTTCGCCACGATTTTTGCCAGCTCCAGTGCCTGGTTGAAACCGCGCTCCCTGAGCCGCAGCGGATGCAGCGGCATCGCGATCAGGATATCCGGGTGCGGCACGTCCTGTGCTCGTTGCGACAGAGCCGCTGCGAGCGGCGCAAGAACGGCTAGTTGGTGGCCGTACTTGAGTGCCTGAATCAGGGCATCGAGTGGAAAATCGTAGGTGAAAGCCGCCAGCGAGCGGTCGAAAGCTGGCGTCTCTTGCAGGCAATGGCCGCAAAGCTCTCCACCCGTGGTGGGCAAGGCGCACCGTGGGCACTGCGGGGCCAGGTGCCAGGGCAGGTCGGCATGGCACGCTGGACACAAAGGCTCGCTGCCACTGGGTGTGCCGCATAACAGGCAATCGTGGGGCAGAACTGAGTGATTAAATATTGTGCAGCCGTTTAAAATCGAGCTGCTATAATTTGACAAGTCCGGATTAATCCTTAATGATGCGCACGATTTTATCACTGGCACAGACCTAGCCGCATGGACCATAAAAAACACATCAGTGCCAACAACCAGCGCTTTTCCGCCCGGATTTTCAACATCGCCAGCATGGTGGCAAGCACCATCCCGCCGCTGCTGATGATCTGGATCGCGGCATCGATTTTCGTTTACGCCTCGGTGGCGCATCATCCGAACCCCAAAGTGGTGCATTACAACCGCATCGCAGGGTATCGTTTTTATGGCGTGGCGGGCGCGATGGTTGTGTTCGGTCAGCCGATTTACGGCTTGTTCGGCAACTGGCACGGACTGCTGGCGGTGTGGGCGATTATTGCGCTGGTGGTTATTCCTTTAGGACTCCGCGATCTGGTCAGGGTGCAGCGGGAAGATTGGCAAGACATGGAAATTGAGGCGAACGCACATGAATAACGTAGCAGACCTGAAGCAGGTAATCAATTCACCCTGGACGGTGGCGCAAATTGAGGCGTTTTTCTCCATGCCTTTCAGCGACCTGATGTTCGAGGCGCAGCGGGTGCACCGGGCAAATTTCGACCCCAACGAAGTGCAAGTCAGCACGCTGCTGTCGATCAAGACCGGCGGCTGCTCCGAGGACTGCGGCTACTGTTCCCAGTCGGCGCATCATGATACCCCGGTGGAGCGCGAGCCGCTGCTGAAGCTCGACGAGGTCGTTTCGGCCGCCGCAAAAGCCAAGCAAAGTGGCGCGACCCGCTTCTGCATGGGTGCCGCCTGGCGCGGTCCGCAGCAGAAGGATCTGGTGTCGGTGCTGGAGATGGTGCGTGCCGTGAAGGCGATGGGTCTGGAAACCTGCGTCACCCTCGGCATGCTCAAGGAAGAACAGGCCGCCCAACTCAAGGACGCCGGTCTCGACTATTACAACCATAACCTGGATACCTCACCCGAGTTCTATGGCCAGGTCATCACCACGCACACCTACCAGGATCGCCTCGATACCCTGGGCAAGGTGCGCAAGGCCGGCATTAAGGTGTGCAGCGGTGGCATTATCGGCATGGGCGAATCGCGCACCCAGCGCGCGGCGCTCATCGCGCAACTGGCCAACCTCGACCCGGTGCCGGAGTCGGTGCCTATCAATATGCTGGTGCAGGTCGAAGGCACGCCGCTGAAGAATGCGGAGAGCCTTGATCCGCTGGAGTTCGTGCGTACCGTCGCGGTGGCGCGCATCACCATGCCCGCCAGTCTGGTGCGTCTTTCTGCCGGGCGCGGCGAGATGGCCGAAAGCTTGCAAGCGCTATGCTTCCTGGCCGGCGCAAATTCGATTTTTTACGGCGAGAAGCTGCTTACGACGGGCAACCCCGATACCCAGTCCGACCAGGCCTTGTTCGACAAACTCGGCATCCGAGCCATGGCGGCTTAGGTATTTCTGGTTACGGAGAAAAACTAACCCCCCTCAATCCCCCCTTGTCAGGGGGGAGGCCTTAACTCCTCCCCTGACAAGGGGAGGCCGGGAGGGGTTGGCTTTTCCATGCTCAAATGACCTTCTCTTTCCTGTCACTGGAATTAAAACAACGCGAAGCCGACGGTCTGCTACGCCAGCGCCGCGTGCTGCAAAGTCCGCAGAGCGCACTGGTGCGGGTGGACGGCGAAGATATCCTGTCCTTCTGCAGCAACGACTACCTCGGCCTCGCCAACCACCCCGCGCTGGTTCAGGCGGCTTGCGAGGGTGCGCAACGTTTCGGCGTGGGCTCAGGTGCCTCCCATCTGGTGACTGGGCACAGCGCGGCACATCACGAGCTGGAGCAAAGGCTGGCCGAGTTTACCGGCCTGCCTGCGGCACTGCTTTTTTCCACTGGCTACATGGCCAATCTTGGCGTCATTACTGCGCTGCTCGGGCGCAACGATGCGTTGTTTGCCGACAAGCTCAATCACGCTTCCCTCAACGATGCGGCACTGCTGTCGCGCGCCATGATGATGCGTTATCCTCACGCCAACCTGGCCGTTCTGGAGCGCCAGTTGGCCGCCTCCACTGCACGGCGCAAGCTGGTGGTGAGCGATGCCGTGTTCAGCATGGACGGCGATATTGCCCCCGTGCCAGAATTGCTGGCCTTGTGCGAGAAATACGATGCCTGGCTGCTGCTCGATGATGCCCACGGCTTCGGTGTGCTGGGAAAAACCGGGCGCGGCGTACTCGAACATTACCCATTACTCATTACCCATTCCCCATCCCGCCTGATCTACATGGCCACCCTCGGCAAGGCCGCTGGGGTGTTTGGTGCTTTTGTCGCAGGCGCGCCGGAGTTGATTGCCTGGCTGGTGCAGGCGGCGCGCAGTTATATTTACACCACCGCAACACCACCGATGCTGGCGGCAGCCTTGCTGGAAAGCCTGCGCGTGATCGCAGCAGAAACCTGGCGCCGTGAACGCCTGGTCGAACTGGTGGACGTGTTGCGCCACGGCTTGAAATTGCAACACTGGCAGTTGATGCCATCCGATACGCCTATCCAGCCGCTGCTGATCGGCTCCAGCCAGGAAGCCGTCAGGGTAAGCGAAAGCCTGTGCCAGCGCGGCATTCTGGTGCCGGCGATCCGTCCGCCCACAGTGCCCGAGGGAACGGCGCGCCTGCGCATTACGCTTTCCGCCGCCCACAGCGTGGCGGATGTGCAGCAACTGGTTAATGCCTTGCATGAGCTGGAGATTGAATGACTCTCCACGTCGATGTCAGCGGCGTCGGCCCTGACCTGGTTTTACTCCATGGCTGGGGCATGCACAGCGGCATCTGGGGTGGCGTGCGCGACGAGTTGGCGCGGGATTTTTGTGTCCATGCCGTGGATTTGCCGGGCTATGGTGCCAGTCCGCCTTGTCAGCCCTACGATCTGCAACAATTGGCCCAGGAAGCGGCATCGGTATTGCCTTCCCGGGCAGGTGTAATCGGCTGGTCACTGGGTGGCCTGGTGGCGCAGCGTCTGGCCTTGAGCCAGCCGCTGCAGGTGGAAAAACTGATGCTGGTGGGTACTTCGCCTTGTTTCGTGCAGCGCCCTGCTTGGCCCTGCGGGATTGAGGCAGAAATTCTGCAGGTCTTTGCGAGCGACCTGGAGCGCGATTATGCCGCCACCTTGCTGCGCTTTCTTTCGCTTCAGGTGCGCAATGGCGAGAATGTGCGTACGGTGCTGAAATACCTGCGCGTGGCCCTGTTTGCACGGGGCGTGCCAAGTGCCGAAGTGCTGCGGGCGGGGTTGACCATATTGCTGGAAAATGATCTTCGCCTTGCCATCGGAAAGCTCGCGCCGCCTTTGTCCATCGTCCACGGCGAACGCGATACGCTGGCGCCGGCGGAGGCTGCGCGCTGGCTGGCCGCGCAGACTCCCGGGGCGCGGCTGACCTTGATTCCGGGCTGTGCGCATGCCCCTTTCCTCTCCCACCCAAATTTATTCTTGCAGGAAGTCAGGGAGTTTTTCTCGTGAGCGATGCTTTGCCAGCCGACCAGCTGAAGATTGACAAGCAACGCATGCGCCGCTCGTTCGAGCGCGCTGCAGCGACCTACGATCATGTAGCGGTGTTGCAGCGCACAGTGGCGGAGCGCATGGCGGAACGTCTGCAGTTTGTGAAATTCACACCGTCGTTGATTCTGGATGCCGGGTGCGGCACCGGCTATGCCCGAAAACTGTTGCGCGACAGGTATGAGCATGTACCCCTGGTCGAACTGGATATCGCGCTTGGCATGTTGCAAGTGGCGCGCGGGGTGCATCCGTGGTGGCGAAAATTGCTGCGCGGCGGCAGTGCCGGGGTGGATTATGTCTGTGGCGACCTCGATGCCCTGCCCTTGCAGTCCGGGTGCGCGGACATGGTGTGGTCGAACCTGGCCCTGCAATGGTGCAACGATCTCGATGTGACCTTTGCCGGCGTGCGCCGGGTGCTGGCACCCAACGGGCTGTTCATGTTCAGCACCTTCGGCCCGGATACCCTGCGGGAATTGCGCCAGGCCTTCGGCGCAGTGGACGACTACACGCACGTCAGCCGCTTCCAGGACATGCACGACATCGGCGACGCGCTTGCGCGGGCGGGATTCGCCGAGCCGGTGATGGACATGGAGCATTTCACCTTGACCTACGACGATGTCGCCGGCTTGATGCGCGACCTCAAGGCGCTGGGGGCGCACAACGCCACGCAGGGGCGGCGCCATGGTTTGGCGGGAAAGACGACTTGGCGGCGCATGGAAAGTGCCTATGAGCAGTTGCGCCGTGAGGGCAAGTTGCCCGCCACTTATGAGGTGGTCTATGGCCACGCCTGGGCACCGGCAAACCTGCCGGATGGCAGGCATGTGGTACAAATGCCTTTGCCTTACAAGCGTAGAGGCGGATGAGCAAGAGCCGCACCCCCTCTTCGAAGGGCCTGTTCGTTACCGGAACCGATACCGGGGTAGGCAAGACCCTGGTTTCCTGCGCCTTGCTGCAAGCCTATGCCGCCGCGGGCCACAGTACGGTGGGGATGAAGCCGGTCGCTGCGGGCTGCCAGGCTGTTCGGGATGGCTTGCGTTGCGAAGATGTCGAATTGTTGTGCCACGCTTCAACTGTGCAGACGCAACTCGATCTGGTGAATCCTTATGCGTTCGCGCCGCCCGTTGCGCCACATATTGCGGCTGCCGAGGCGGGCACGACCATTGAACTGGAGCGTATCCGCCGCGCCTTTCTGGCGCTCACGGATATTGCCGACAAAGTGGTGGTAGAAGGGGTGGGTGGATTCCGGGTGCCGCTCGATGAGCGTTGGGATACGGCCGACCTGGCGCAACTGCTGGATTTACCGGTGGTTTTGGTGGTGGGCATGCGCCTCGGCTGTCTCAGCCATGCCTTGCTTACGGTTGAGGCGATTGCCGCACGGGGGCTGTCAATGGCCGGCTGGGTAGCCAATCGGATTGACCCAGAGATGGCGAGCTTCGATGCCAACCTGGCGGCGTTGCAACAGCGGATTGTGGCGCCCCTGTTGGGTGTGGTGGCTTATGAGGCGCATCCGGACGCCGTCAGGGTGGCCCAGGGCCTGCATCTCCCTTTTTGCGGCACAGCGTGATTCAGGACCTCATCATCCTTTACAAAATTGACAATTGCGGCATAATTCAAAAACTATGATCCTCTCTCGCACCAGTCAATACGCCATCCAGTCACTTATCTATGTGGCCACCCAGCCGCGCGGCGAGCCTGTGCTCAATCGCGAAATCGCCGCGCACCTCGGGGTGCCTTCGGCCTATCTCGCCAAGATCATGCAGAATTTGTGCAAGGGCAATTTGCTCTACTCATTCCGCGGGCGCCTGGGCGGATTCTGTTTGCGCGAGGAGGCGGAAAAAACCACCCTGATGCAGATATTGATCCTGACCGAGGGATCGGGCTTTACTGATAATTGCTTGCTGGGTTTAAAAGTGTGCAGCGACGAGACCGCATGTCCGATGCACTCGCGCTGGAAGCCGATCAAGGAAAAAGTGATCCAGTTGCTGAACGAACAGACGCTGGAGAAATTGGCGCTTGCCGTGCAAAGCGGAAAATATCGCATCACCGATTTGCCCCATGCGGCAATAGGTGCCAAATGACCGCCGCTGTTGTCAGCCGTAAACCAGTCGGTCGCGCCAATCCCCCGGAAGACGTCTGTGCACCAATTGCCTGCAAGGATTGCGGCATTTACCAACTCTGTCAGACTGTGGGCGGCGATGTGGATCTCTCGCTGCTTGATCTGCTGGTAAAAAACCGCCGTACCTATAAGCGCGGCGAACTGATCTATCGAATCGGCGAGCCTTACCGTGCGGCGTTTGCAATTCGCAGCGGGGCAGTAAAAACCTCGGTGCTGACCGACGATGGACGGGTCCAGGTCACCGGTTTCCACATCTCGGGCGAGGTGCTCGGACTAAATGCCATCATCGGCGATCACTACAACTGCGAAGCGCGGGCGCTTGAGTCTACCAGCGTATGCGAAGTGCCATTTGCGGACTATGAGGAACTGGCGCTTCGGGTGCCCGGACTTCAGCGCCAGATGCTCAAGGTCATGGCCGAGGAAATCGTTCACAATCAGGAAATGATGCTACTGCTGGGCAAGAAAAAAGCCGAGGAGCGGTTGGCAACTTTTCTCGTCAACTTGTCGCGGCGCCTGGAACGACATGGCCGGCCTGCGCTGGAGTTCAAACTCAGTATGTCGCGTAGCGATATCGGTAATTATCTCGGCTTGGCGGAAGAGACCGTGTGCCGGATATTTACCCGTTTCGAGGAAAAGTCCCTGATTTCAACCGAGCGCCGCTTGGTCCGGCTTGGGCAGATTGATCGTCTGCAGGCCCTGGCAAGGGGAAGTGCTGACCTGGATTGAAGGCGGACATGGTTCGCCGACCTTAAATTGTCCGTTTGCATGGTTTGGTTGACCGTGCACCGAATTCTCTCCCCAACCCGCAAGCAAGCGCAGAATGCGCAAAAAAGTTGCCAAAAGTCAGTGATTTTTTGACCGTTTCAAGCTATATTACCGAGCCGTGGCATCTTGCCGCAGGCAGGATGTAAGATGGGAGGCCAAGCGTAAGGCGCGCTTGGCCTTTGTCATACCTGCCGGGAAAGCTGACGGCAAGCCCGGTGTTCAATACTCGAAGATGGTGTGGCTCGCTTCAAAAAACGTTTAAGGAGAAGGTTATGGCGGCAGTTGGCGTCGCAAGTACCGAACAATATAACTACGATATTGTTCGAAAATTTACGATCATGGCTCTGGTCTGGGGCGCAGTCGGCATGTTGGTCGGGGTGTATATTGCCTCCGAACTGGCTTGGCCGTTTCTGAACTTCGACCTGGCCTACATTACCTTTGGCCGCCTGCGCCCGGTTCACACCGGCGCCGTCATTTTCGGCTTCGGCGGCAGCGCGTTGTTTGCCACCTCCTACTATGTCGTGCAGCGCACCTGCCAAGCCCGCCTTTACGGCGATGGTATGGCGAGTTTTACTTTCTGGGGCTGGCAGGCAATTATTGTGCTGGCTGCGCTCAGTTATGTGATGGGCTATTCCCAGGGCCGCGAGTATGCGGAAATGGAATGGCCGATCGATCTGCTGATCGAAGTGGTATGGGTGACCTACCTGATCGTCTTCGTCGGTACCATCATGAGACGCAAGCAGCCGCATATCTATGTGGCCAACTGGTTCTACCTGTCCTTCATTCTGGCAACCGCGCTGCTGCACACCTTCAACAACCTGGCCGTGCCTGTCAGTCTGTTCACCCTCAAGTCCTACAGCCTGTTCGCCGGTACGCAGGACGCGATGACTCAGTGGTGGTACGGCCATAACGCGGTGGGCTTCTTCCTTACCGCCGCCTTCCTCGGCATGATGTATTACTTCGTGCCCAAGCAGGCCGGTCGCCCGATCTATTCCTATCGCCTCTCCATTGTGCACTTCTGGGCGCTGTCCTTCCTCTACATGTGGGTAGGCGCGCATCACCTGCACTGGACCGCGTTGCCGGACTGGACTTCAACCCTGGCGGCTACGTTCTCCATCATGCTGCTACTGCCCTCCTGGGGCGGCATGATCAACGGCATCATGACGCTGTCCGGTGCGTGGGACAAGCTGCGTACCGACCCGATCATGCGTTTCATGATCGTGGCGCTGTCGTTCTACGGCATGTCCACCTTTGAAGGCCCGATGATGTCGCTGAAAGACGTCAATGCCCTGTCGCACTACACCGACTGGACCGTGGGCCACGTGCACTCCGGCGCTCTGGGCTGGGTGGCGATGATTTCCTTCGGCTCCCTGTACCACCTGATCCCCAAGCTGTGGGACACCAAGATGTACAGCGAGAAGCTGATCGGCATTCACTTCTGGCTGGCGACCATCGGCACGCTTTTGTACATCACCGCGATGTGGATTTCCGGCATCATGCAGGGCTTGATGTGGCGTGCCTTTGACGACTTCGGCAACCTGCAGTACTCCTTTGCCGAGTCCGTAGCTGCGATGCACCCGTTCTACGCAATGCGCGCGATCGGTGGCATGTTCTTCCTGACCGGCATGCTGATCATGGTGTTCAATACCTACATGACCATTCGCCAGGCCAATCGCCAGGCGTCTTCGGTTGTGCTGAACCCTGCCAAGGCATCTGCGTAAGCTAGCATCGGGAGCAGGCGTGCGCAGCGTCGCCCGCCTACGACAAAAGATTTAAGCGAGAAATAATATGTTCAATTTCAAACACGAATGGATTGAAAAAAACGTCGGCATCATGCTGGTAGCGATCATGCTCGCCATCAGTATCGGTGGCCTGGTGGAAATCGCCCCGCTGTTCTTCATCAAGGAGACGGTGGAGAAAGTGGATGGCGTGCGTCCTTACACGCCACTGGAATCGCGCGGCCGTGACATTTACGTGCGCGAGGGTTGCTACCTGTGCCATTCGCAAATGGTTCGCCCGTTCCGCGATGAAGCACTGCGCTACGGTCATTACTCTCTGGCGGCCGAATCCAAGTACGACCACCCGTTCCAGTGGGGTTCCAAGCGTACCGGTCCGGATCTGGCCCGGGTGGGCAAGAAGTACTCCAACGAATGGCAGGTGCAGCACTTGAACGATCCTAAATCCATGGTGCCGGTGTCCGTCATGCCCCGTTATCCCTGGCTGCTGACCACTGCGCTGGATTACTCGGACGTGGTCGACCGTCTCAAGGCCCAGCGCCAGGTTGGCGTGCCTTACTCATTGACCCAAGGTGAATTCGACCGGAACGTCAAGGATTTCGGCGCCGAAGTGGCCCAGACCCTGCATATTCCCGATGCCCAGAAAAACCTCATTGCCCAGGCTCAGGCTGGAAACTATGACGGAGACCGCAGCAACGTGAGCGAAATGGATGCGATTGTGGCCTACTTGCAAGTGCTTGGCACGATGGTGGATTTCAGCAAGTACGATAACGACGAATTCGTGAAATTCCGTTAAGAGGTTAGCTGGATGGAATGGTTGAACTGGTTCTCCAGATATGAAAATACCAAGCCCCTTGCGCTGCTGATATTCTTTATCTGTTTCTGCCTGATAATTATTTATGTTTATGGCAGCAAGAAGCGAGGCGAAGAACTCGAGTCCCGCGGGAACATACCATTCCTGGACGAGGATTCAGATACTAAGGAAGCGAAACAATGAGTCAGCAAAAAACGCAAACCGTACAAACCACCGGCCACGTCTGGGACGATGACCTGCAGGAATACAGTAACCCGTTGCCATCCTGGTGGCTGATGGGGTTCTACGCCTCGGTGATCATGTCCCTCATTTACTGGATGATTTACCCGACCTGGCCGGTTGGCAAGCATTTCACCACTGGATTCAGTACAGTCACCTACGTCAACGACAAGGGGCAGGAAAAATCCTGGCACTGGAACACCCGTGCCCAGTTGATGAAAGACATGAACGAAGCGGAAAAAATGCAGAAACCTTACTTCGACAAAGTGGCGGCCATGCCCTTTGCCGATATTGCCAAGGATCCGGAGTTGACCAATTTCGTCAACTCCGCCGGCAAGGCAATATTTTCCGATAACTGTGCGGCCTGTCATCAGGAAGGCGGTCAGGGCAAGCTTGGTTTCTTCCCCAACCTGACGGATGACGACTGGCTGTATGGCGGCTCCCATGCGAAGATTCAGGAAACCCTTGCCAAAGGCCGTAACGGTTACATGCCGGCTTTCAAGGAGGTGCTGAACGACAGCCAGTTGGATAACCTGGCGAATTACGTGGCCAGCCTGTCTGGCGAGCAGGCCGATGCGGCCAAGGTCAAGGCGGGTGATGCCTTGTTCCACGGTGATGCGGCAGCTTGCTACTATTGTCACGACAATAGTGCCAAGGGGCGTCAGGAAATCGGTTCTGCCAACCTGACCGACAAGATATGGCTTTGGGCAGATGTGCCTGGGCAGAGCGCGCCTGAGAAGAAGGTCGAAGCTATCCGCACGGTCATCGCCAACGGCCTGAATCGTGGCGTGATGCCGGCCTGGGAAGGCCGTCTCAAGCCAGAGCAGATCAAGCTGCTGACCGTTTATGTTCACGGTCTGGGCGGCGGCAAGCAGTAAGTAGTATTAGAAAATCCTGATATAATCGTGGCCCGCCCCGGGGAGTTCTCCTGGTGCGGGCCACTTTAATTTCGGAGTTGCTTGTGCCTGAATCTGACGCACCCTCCCTCTATCAAAAACGCATCCCGATCTTCACCCGCTCGGTAAAGGGCAAGTTTCGCACTTTCAAGTGGGCCATGATGGCCTTGGCCTACGGCGTCTATTTCGGCTTGCCCTGGCTGCCCTGGCAGCGCGGTCACGAGGCGGCTTCACAGGCGGTGCTGTTCGACCTGCCGGGGCGCAAGTTTTATCTCTTCGATCTGGTGGTGTATCCCCAGGATATTTTCTGGCTGTCGCTGCTGCTGTTCATTGCCGGCGCCCTGCTGTTCTTCGCCACTGGCTTGATCGGACGCGCATTTTGCGGCTATTTCTGCTTCCAGACCTTGTGGACCGATGCCTTTATCGCCATTGAAAAGTTCATACAAGGCGAACGCCCCGCGCGTCAGCGGCTTCACAAGCAACCATGGAACGGGGAGAAGATCGGCAAGGTCGGCCTGACCCACCTGCTGTGGCTGGCTATGGCGTTCTGGACGGCGTTTACCTTCGTTCTGTATTACGGCTACGCACCCGAACTTACCGTTCAGTTCTTTAGCGGCAAGGCCCCGAGCGTGGCCTACTTCACCACCCTGATCCTGACTCTGACCACCTACGTGGCAGCCGGGTGGGCGCGCGAGCAGGTTTGCCTCTATATGTGTCCCTATGCGCGCTTCCAGGGGGTAATGTACGATCCGGAAACCCTCGCAGTGGCCTACGATAGCCGCCGTGGTGAGGGCGCCACAGGGCGAGCCATCCCGCGCGCCGGCCTGCGCACCCTGGAGGAACGCAAGGCCAAGGGGCATGGCGACTGCATCGACTGCAAACTGTGCGTGCAGGTTTGCCCGACCGGCATCGATATCCGTAATGGCCTGCAGTACCAGTGCATCGCCTGTGGCCTGTGCATCGATGCCTGCAACAACATGATGGATTCGATGGCTTATCCGCGTGGCCTGATTCGTTATGATTCTGAAGCGAATCTTGAAGCACCTGTGCCGACCAAACCCCACCTGGACTGGAAGCGTCCCAAGATTATCGGCTGGGGCCTGGCACTGGTTATCATGAGCGGCGCGCTGATTAGCAGCGTTGGCCATCGCACCAGCCTGGATGCCGCCGTGCAGCAGGTGCGTCAGCCCTTGTTTGTGATGCTGACGGATGGGCAGATACGCAATCGCTACCAGGTACGCATCACCAACAAGGGCGTGGAAGACGAAATATATGTCATCACTGCCAAAGGCGTGCCCGAGACTGCGCTGGATATGGGGAATTTCCGTGAAGTCAAAGTACATGCAGGGAAAAGCCTGATCGTGCAGGCTAGCGTGAAGCTACCGCAGGAAATGGCGGAACACCTCAAAAACATCGAGTTTGTAGTCACGCCAAAGAGCCAGCCAGCACAAGCGGTAACACTGGTAACCCGTTTTGATTACCAACACGGCGACTGAGACTGGACGAGTGAGATTAAATGTTTGAAACCCTGTTTGGTGGTGCGCTGGTCATCATCGTTCTTTATTTTCTGCTGCGGGCATTCGGGGTAAGCAATTACTGGCGTGGGGTGATCAGCGGTGTGGTCCCGGTCATCGGCTATCTTGGGCTGAGCACGGCGAATTGGCCGGGGGGTGATGTAATCTCGATGCACATGGCGGTCTATCTTGCGACCGCCACGGTGTTGACTGTGGTCGGCGCACGCCAGCGGGGAGAAGCAAAACGCCTGCATTGGGGCCCCAAGCTGATCATTGGTTTCTTCCTCGTGTTGTTCGTGATCGATGGCACGCTGCTGGTGGTTTCCGGCCAGGGAGTGCCACAGGCAGTGGCTAAATGGATGCTGCCAGCGGCTAAAAAAACCAGTCATACGGCACATACGGCCTTTTCCGGCGTGGTGGCACATGGCGAGGAAGCCGCGAAGAGCATCAACCAGTTTCTTGCCAATAGCGACAAACAGCAAAAACTGGGTTGGGACGTCAGTGTGGCGGGCATGGAGAAAATCGTTCAGGGACATCAGACTAACGTTGCCGTGACGGTAAATGGTGCAGATACCCAGCCATTGCGCGGCGCTGTTGCAGCCATGGCGCTGCTGCGACCCGGCATGGCAAAGCCGGAACAAATTATTGATTTGCTAGAATCCGAACCGGGTGTTTATCGTGCCCAGGTTATCCTGCCCCAAGCAGGATTGTGGCTGGTGGCAATCAGGCTGCAGCGCTCAAACGATCGTTTTGAAGTACAGCAGCAACTCGAAATATCAGCCTCGCAATGAGCGAAGAAGCCGCTTGTTTTCACTGCGGCCAACCCGTGCCGCCCGGCGCTGAATATCCGGTCAACATCGAAGGCAAGATTCACGAAATGTGCTGCCGCGGCTGCCAGGCGGTGTCTCAGGCCATTGTGGACAACGGTTTGCAGGCCTATTACAGCCATCGCACCGCGCTGCCTTCCACCGCCAGTGAACTGATTCCCGCCGAGCTTTCCAAGCTCGCCCTGTACGACCACCCGGAAATTCAGAAAAGCTTTGTCATCGAGGAAAAGGATGCTGCGCATCTCAAGCAGGCATCGCTGATTCTTGAGGGCATTACCTGCGCTGCCTGTGTCTGGCTCAACGAGCGCCACCTGCAGCAGTTGCCCGGCGTGAAGGCGGTTCAGGTCAACTATGGCAACCACCGTGCCCGCATTAGCTGGGACGAACGTGAAATCCAGTTGTCCCGCATCCTGCAGGAAATACAGCTGCTTGGCTATAATGCCCATCCCTACAATGCCTTGCAGCAGGAAGAGCTGCGTCGCAAGGCGAAGAGTCGTGATATCCGGCGCATCGCGGTAACAGGTCTGTCAGCGGGGCAGGTAATGATGCTGGCGGTGGCCCTCTATGCTGGCGCGGCCTTTGGTATCGAGCACACGACCGCGCAATTGTTGCGCTACGTCAGCTTGGGGCTGACCCTGCCAGTGTTCCTCTACACTGCAGTGCCGTTCTATGTCAGCGCCTGGCGCTCGATCAAGTCGTATCGCCTGAATATGGACGTGCCGGTGACCCTTGCCATAATGACTGCCTTTGCCGGCAGTGCATGGGTGACTTTTCGCGGCGATGGCGTGGTGTATTACGACGCCATTACCATGTTCACGCTGTTCCTGCTGTCTACCCGTTTTCTCGAGCGCAATGCGCGGGAAAAATCAGTTGAAGCCACGGAAAATCTGCTCAAGCTCGTGCCGGCCATGGCACTAAGAATTAACGCTGGCCAGCAAGAAGTTGTGGCGGTGCTCGACCTGGCGGCGGGAGACCTGATCTTGGTGAAGCCGGGCGAAGCCGTGGCGGCAGACGGAGAGGTTGTCGAGGGGGTGAGCAGCGTTGACGAAGCCTTGCTGACCGGAGAAAGTCGCGCGGTTCTGAAAGAAGCCGGCGCCGCAGTGATCGCCGGCAGTATCAATCTGGAAGGACCACTCACGGTTCGGGTCACGGGCGTGGGCGAACACACCGTACTGGCCGGGATCGTACGCCTGCTTGACCGGGCCGTGGCGGAAAAGCCGCGACTGGCGCAGTTAGCGGACCAGGTCGCGAGCTATTTTACCTATGTCCTGTTGGTGCTGACCCTGATTGTTGCGCTGGCGTGGTGGTGCGTGGACCCGTCGCGCGTGCTTGAAATCGTGCTGGCGGTGCTGGTGGTGACCTGCCCCTGCGCGCTTTCAATCGCCGCGCCAGCCGCCTTTGCCGCAGCCGGATCGCATCTACTCAAGCAGGGTATCCTGCTCACGCGTGGGCATGCGCTCGAAACGTTGGCCAAAGTCACGCACGTGGTGTTCGATAAAACTGGCACCCTGACCTATGGCAAGCCGCTGCTCAATCAAATACTGACACTGGGCGAGACGAGTGAACTGGAATGCCTGTGCATCGCTGCCAGCCTGGAACAGGCTTCCGAACACCCCTTGGCGCAAAGTTTCCTGGCGCGCATCGGCAAGCATGAGCTTCATGCGGTCGCCGAGGCCCAGAACTTCCCCGGCAAGGGCGTGGCTGGCGTTATCAATGGGCGGCGCTACACACTGGGCAACCGCAGCATGTCTCTGCCGCTAGCAGGATCGGCAGAAAGCGAGCAGGATGCTCCAGTCGGCGCAACGCTGGTGTGGCTGTGCGATGAACAGCAGGTGCTGGCAAGATTCGCGCTCAGAGATGAACTGCGACCCGAGGCACTCGGGCTGGTGACGGAACTGAAGAAGCAAGGCTTCAGGGTGTCCATGCTGAGCGGTGATTCCGCAGCGGCGGTGGAGCATTTCGCGGCCCGCCTGGGGATTGCTGATTATCGCTGGGGGCTGCATCCTGAAGACAAGCTGACCGCGCTTAAAGCGCTGCAGGCAGAGGGACAGGTGGTGGCGATGGTCGGCGATGGGGTCAATGATGCCCCGGTACTGGCGGGCGCAGATGTTTCCATTGCCATGGGCGGCGGCACCCAGGTGGCCCGCGCAAGCAGCGACATCGTGCTGTTGTCCGAGAAGCTGCCCGACATCTGGCGTGCCTTGCAGGGCGGGTGCGCGACAATGAGCATCATGAAGCAAAATTTTGCCTGGGCTGCAGGGTATAATTTCCTCGCTCTGCCTTTCGCCGCCCTGGGCTTTATCCCGCCCTGGCTCGCGGCGCTGGGCATGTCGGTGAGCTCCCTGGTAGTGGTGTTGAATGCCCTGCGTTTACGCCAGATTTAGAGGTTAAGAGATGACGCCAATTTTGATGTTTCTGCTCGGCCTGGCAGCGTTAATGGTGATCGTGGCCGGTGCCGGGATCTTCTGGGCAATCAGGAACGGCCAGTTCGAAGATATGGAAGGCCCGGCGCAGCGTATCCTGATGGACGAGGATGACCCGATGATCCCACGCCGGACATTGAGAGACGGCGAGAAATAAATTAGAATAGCGGCCTAGATAATTAGGAGTGATGCAATGGCTAACCTGTTTACCAAAGAAAATCTACCCATGACGGTAGTGATCGCGTTGATCGTGTGGTCCTGGATCAGCTTCCTGTCCGTGGTGCTTGCTTAACAATTCACCAAAGACGTAAAAAAGGCGCCGTGACTTCACGGCGCCTTTTTTATTGTCGCGTGGGGAAAATCAGTTTTCCCCGATCAGCGCCTTCATTTTCTGCATGGCCTTCTGTTCGATCTGGCGGATGCGCTCGGCCGAAACGCCGTATTCCGCAGCCAGGTCGTGCAGCGTTGCGCCACCTTCTTCCTGCAGCCAGCGGGCTTCTATGATGCGGCGGCTGCGCGCATCCAGGCTCTCCAGTGCGGCAGCCAGGCCTTCGCTATGGCGCCGCGCGGTGTCTTCCTGCTCCAGCTTGACGGCCGGTTCGGCGCTTGGATCGACCAGATAGGCGATCGGGCTGAAGCTGTCCTCGTCGTCCGCGCTGTTGCCTTCCAGGGCGATATCCTGGCCTGTCAGGCGGGTTTCCATTTCGACCACTTCATGCGGTTTTACACCCAGTTGGCCCGCCATGGCGCGTACTTCATCGGGGTTCAGCGTGCCCAGGCTCTGCTTCAGGCTGCGCAGATTGAAGAACAGCTTGCGCTGCGCCTTGGTCGTGGCGATTTTGACCAGACGCCAGTTGCGCAGGATGAATTCGTGAATTTCGGCCTTGATCCAGTGCACGGCGAATGAAACCAGGCGCACGCCGCGATCCGGGTCGAAGCGCTTTACCGCCTTCATCAAGCCAATATTGCCTTCTTGAATCAGATCCGCCTGCGGCAATCCATAGCCGAGATAGCCACGTGCAATGCTTACGACCACGCGCAAATGCGACATCACCAGCATGCGTGCGGCTTCCACATCGTCGTTTTGCTGCAGGCGCACGGCATAGTCATGCTCCTCTTCAGGAGTCAGCATGGGCAGCGCCTTGACCGACTGGATGTAACTTTCCAGGCTCCCTACCGAAGTCGGTATGGGAAAACTAAGAGCTTGGGACATTAATTCTTCCTCCTTGCGAAACATTTTAGCACTCGATGAATGAGAGTGATAGTACAGTAAAAAGTTCAAGTATTAAAGTGCTTGTTAAAACCCGAAAAATTCAAAAACAGATAAAGATTGCTCGCGGTTTGGTTGGGCAGCACAAATTCATTTCAGTTCACCGGGCGAGGCATGCAAGGGGATTAAGTAAAATTACATATATATATAAGGCGGGCTTGGGGATAGCATTTGCTTCTGCAATTGACCTCTCTGGTAATCATTCAATGCGGATCGTTTCAACGCCAGGGTGCAGGAATGAGTTTGGCAATCAGAAGTTGATCTAGGGGCGATAGTCCACAAATTGGACGATAGTGAAGGATGGGTGGATGCAACGTACGCAGTTTGAAAACAAACGCCGTGGCACGCTTCGCAAGGAAACTGAAGCGCAACTCTCCAGTGCGCCGGTGGTGGACTTTCCTGCCCGCAGCAGCGAGGAATTGCTTCATGAGCTCCATGTGCATCAGGTTGAACTGGAGATGCAGAATGAAGAGTTGCGGCGCGCCTACGTGGCCCTGGAGGAGTCGCGGGATCGCTTTGTGGATCTCTATGAATTTGCACCGGTCGGGTATCTGACACTGACACGAGAGGGTGCGATCGCCGAAATTAATCTTACCGGTGTCGCGCTGTTGGGGGTGGCGCGCAAGAAGCTTTTACATCGCCGTTTCGCGAAATTTATTGCCCATGAGGATAATGACCGCTGGCATCGTCATTTCCTGCACGTGCTGCAACACGGCGAGAAGCAAAGTTGCGATCTGGCGCTCAATCGTCCTGATGGCACGGTTTTTCATGCCCGCCTGGATTGTCTGTATACGGCGACCGGTGCCACATCGGCTGTGCGTGTCGCGCTTACCGATATCACCGAGTCAAAGCGGCTTGAGGACGAGCTTGTGGCGGTGAAATGTCAATTGCAAGCGACCCTTGATGCCATTCCAGACCTGTTGTTTGAGGTTGGGGCAGATGGGGCAATTCTTGATTACCATCCCTCGCGTACGGAGTTGATGGCGGCGCATCCTGAAGCGCTTCTTGGGAAAACTTTATCCGAAGCGCTTCCTCCGGGCGTGGCGGAAGTGTGCGAGTTGGCGATTTCGCAAGCTAAAGATAAGGGCTATTCAATTGGTAAGCAGTATGAATTGCAACTGCCGCATGGCAAATACTGGTTTGAAATTTCTGTTTCCCGTAAACCGTTTGACGCTGTCCAGCAGCCCCATTTCCTGTTTCTCGTACGCGACATCACTGAACGCAAACAAGCCGAAGAGCAAATTCACGATATGGCGTTTTATGACGCATTGACCGGACTGCCAAATCGAAGTTTACTTAAAAACCGGATGGATCAAGCCAT
>Ga0105091_10000052_pt1 | contig 38862 bp, 33 predicted proteins | sample PPLLak1March2015_FD_87022 | JGI IMG/M metagenome (GOLD analysis project Ga0105091, IMG submission 87022) | Freshwater sediment microbial communities from Prairie Pothole Lake near Jamestown, North Dakota, USA - PPLs Lake P7 Core (1) Depth... | ecosystem: Environmental > Aquatic > Freshwater >... | reverse complement strand
TCTTTATTTCTCCTAGCGTTTCAGCGCAAAAGCCATGTTGTCCAACTGGCCGCGCACAGAGGCATCAATCACCACGTCTCCGGCATTTATTTTCACGCCGCCAATCAATTCGGGGTCCACACTGACGCGCGTCGTTACCTTGCGGGCGAAGCGTTTTTCGAGCAGACCGACCATTTCTTTCTCTTGCTCGGCGGAAAGGGGATAGGCGCTGACGATATCAGCCTCCATCATGCCACTTTGCTCGGCCTTGAGCTTTTCAAACTGTTCAGCAATGACTGGCAGCAGGGCGAGGCGGCCATTTTCGAGCAGCAAACGGATCAGGTTCTTCCCCTCCTCGTTCAGCGCCTTGTCCGTCACCGCCAGAAAAACCTGCTCGACATTGGCACGCGTGAAGTTCGGGTTGGCAATGGCATTGCTCATCGTGGCATCACCCGCCACCGCGGATGCGGCAGCCAGCATATTTGACCATTCAACCAATGCGGCCTCCTGGCTTGCCAAGCGATACAAAGCTTCGGCGTAAGGCCTTGCTATCGTAACGATTTCCATAAATTATCGCCGCCTAGATTTCGTTCTTGAGCGAAGCAAGCAATTCGGCATGTGCCTTGGCATCCACTTCACGACGCAGGATCTTCTCTGCACCCGCGACAGCCAGTTCGGCCACCTGTTGACGCAGCACTTCGCGCGCTCGGTTGATTTCCTGCTCGATTTCCGCTTTGGCGCCCGCGATCATACGGTCGCCTTCTTCCTTGGCGATGCCCTTGGCTTCCTCGATGACCTGGGAAGCGCGCTTCTCTGCCTGGGCAATCACTTCACCAGCCTTCTGCTTGGCATCATGCATGGACTCGGAAGCACGGCGCGAGGCCAGTTCCAGTTCATGCTTGCCGCGCTCACCGGCGGCCAGGCCGTCGGCGATAAGCTTTTTGCGTTCGGTCAGTGCCTGCATGATGGGTGGCCAGACAAACTTCATGCAGAACCAGACGAACATGATGAACATGATCGTTTGCCCGAGAAGGGTTGCATTGATATTCATGCAGATACCTTTCTAGAGTTAAAAGTCGCGACCAAAGCTTAGCCGGCCACTGCGAACAGGACGTACATGGCGATACCGACAGCAATCATCGGCACTGCGTCGACCAGACCCATCACCACGAAAAACTGGGTACGCAGCATCGGGATCAGTTCGGGTTGACGTGCAGCGCCTTCAAGAAAGCGGCCACCCAGAATACCGATACCTACAGCGGCACCCAGTGCGCCCAGACCCATCATGATCGCACCCGCGATGAAAAACATTGCCTGCGCTCCAACGTCCATTTGCTTCTCCTAAGTTCAAGTTTAAAGTGAATCGGTTAAATGAAATTTTAATGATGTTCCTGATGCGCCATATCCATATAGACGATAGTGAGCGTCATGAAGATGAAGGCCTGCAGGGTAACAATCAGGATGTGGAAAATTGCCCATCCCAATGAAAGCAGAATCTGCGAACCGAACAGCAAGGTGCTGCCGAAGGTGGCGCTTGCCCAGGAGGCACCCATCAGCGCGATCAGGATGAAGATCATTTCGCCGGCATACATGTTGCCAAAGAGTCGCAGGGCAAGGGAAACCGGCTTGGCGATCAGGTTGACGCCTTCCAGGAAAATGTTGGCGGGCAGGCCAAACTTGCCGAATGGCTGCAGCGTCAGCTCGCCCACGAAGCCGCCCAAGCCCTTCATCTTGATGCTATAGAAAATTACCAGGAAGAACACCGCGATGGACATACCGAACGTGGCGTTCGGATCGGTGGTTGGCACGACCTTGAAGAATGGCGCACCGGCGGCTTGCGCGAGCAGCGGCACATAGTCGATCGGCAGCAGGTCCATCAGATTCATCAACAGAATCCAGGCAAAAATGGTCAAGGCCAGCGGGGCAACCATGTCGTTTCTGGCGGTAAACGAGCCACGCACACTGGTGTCGATGAATTCTACAATCCATTCGACAAAATTCTGCAACCCACTCGGCACGCCAGCGGATGCTTTTTGCGCTGCACGGGCAAAGAGGAACAAAAATACTGCTCCCAGAACGAAAGCAACAATCGTGGTATCCAGATTGATGGCCCAAAAGCCCATTTCCTTGGCCTCCTGAGCGCTATGAGCAACACCCAGCGTGCCGTCCGGCAGCTTTCCATAGGTCAGATTCTGCAGGTGATGCTTGATATATTCTGCGGAGGTATGCGTTTCGCCAGACATTTATTGTTTCTCTATTCCACTTAATATTGTTGAAACTACCAGGACCAACTGACCCAACACAAAACCGAGCAGCAAGGGTGCCGGCATCAGCTTCAACCATCCCAATCCCGCCGCAATAAGCAGCGCGACCATAAAAAAACGCTCCAGGCTGGAACGCACAAGCCGAGCCAATTCCAGCCCCGGACTTCTTCCGGCTTGCTGCGCCCCGGCGCGCATGCGCCAAGCCAGCAATCCGGTATTCGTGACCGCCACCATCCCGCCAAACCATGCAGCCCTGGCAGCAGGCTCACCCATGTAGGCGTAGGTTAAAGCCGCGCTTATGGCCGCAACGGCAGCCTGAAAAACCGCGATGCGTACTAGGCGCATGGATTATCAGCACTGCGAAATATCATGAAATAATAATATACTCTCGCCAAGTCGTCAAACCTTGCTTACGATTGAAAGACTTAGGATATGCGATTGGCAACAGACCCGGCTGCGCCTCACAGCCGACCGAGGATATTGTCTAGCTGTTCCAGGCTGTCGTAATCTATGGTCAGACGGCCCTTGCCACCCTTGCGAGTCGACAGCGTTACGCGCGCACCGAGCTTTTCCGCCAACTCTTCCTGTAAACGCAACACGTCACGATCCGGCTGCACCCTGTTATCAACCGCCGGTTTCAGCAAGCGTTGCGCCAGCTTTTCCGCTTCGCGGACAGACAACCCCTTATTGATGATTTCGTGTGCGGCGTCGATCTGCTTGACCTGAGTCAGACCGAGCAAGGCGCGGCCATGCCCCATATCGAGAAGATTTTGCATCATCATTTCCTGCACCCGCGGTGCAAGGTTCAGGAGCCTCAACAGATTGGTCACCGCGCTGCGCGAGCGGCCAACCGCTTCGGCGGCTAACTGGTGCGTGAGCGCAAATTCGTCAACCAGACGCTGAATGCCCTGCGCCTCCTCCAATGGATTGAGGTTTTCGCGCTGGATGTTCTCGATCAGTGCCATCGCGAGCGCGGCCTCGTCGGCGATCTCGCGTACCAGGGCGGGTATTTCGTTCAAGCCCGCCAACTGGGCCGCACGCCAACGCCGTTCGCCGGCAATGATTTCGTAACGGTTGTCCGACACCGGGCGTACCAGCACCGGCTGCATGACCCCCTGAGCCTTGATGGAGTCGGCAAGTTGCTGCAATGAATCCTGGTCCATGTGCGTGCGGGGCTGGTATTTTCCCGGCTGCAGCAGGGTCACCGCGAGTTGCCGCAGGGAATCCCCTTCGATTCCGGCATCGCCCCCCGCCAATAGCGCGTCCAATCCGCGCCCCAATCCTGTGAGTCTGACCATTCTTGTCGTTTCCTTTTTAAGTCACACGCCAGCCGTGGCAACGGCGTCGCTCTTGCCAATCATTTCACCGGCCAAGGCCAGGTAAGCCTGGGCGCCCTTTGACGCCTTGTCGTGAAAAAGCACCGGCACACCATAGCTGGGCGCCTCAGCCAGGCGAATGTTGCGTGGAATGACGGTGCGGTAGACCTTGTCGCCGAAATATTGCTGCAACTGGGCTGAAACCTGTTGCGCCAGGGCATTGCGCGGATCGAACATGGTGCGTAACAGCCCTTCGATTTCCAGTTGTGGATTAAGGTGGGCGCGCACGCGCTTGATGGTTTTCACCAGATCGCTCAACCCCTCCAGCGCGTAGTATTCGCACTGCATCGGGATCATCACCGCATGGGCGGCGCACAGGCCATTCACCGTCAACAGGTTGAGGGCCGGCGGGCAATCGAGCAGGATGTAATCATATTCCGCTGCCATGCTTTCCAGTGCTTTCTTGAGTCGCCATTCACGCGCCATTTCCTGCACCAATTCAACCTCGGCGCCGGCCAGCTCGCGGTTGGCAGGAATCAGATCATATTTGGCGCTGGTCGAGACCCGCACCTCTGCCAAGGAGTTTTGCTCCAGCAGAACGTGGTAGACGGTGCGTGCCAGGCGATCCTTCTCGACACCACTCCCCATGGTGGCATTGCCCTGCGGATCGAGATCCACCATCAACACCTTGCGCTTGGCAGCCGCCAGGCTTGCTGCTAGATTGACTGTGGTGGTGGTTTTTCCCACCCCGCCTTTCTGGTTGGTTACTGCGATGATTCTGGCCATGGTCACACCCTGATTATTACCAAATGCCGCTGCGCCTCAAGCCCCGGCACATTAAGGGCGACAACTTCGACTTGCCGGTACTCGGCTGGCAGTTGCGCCAACTCGTCGTGCGGATAAACGCCTTTCATCGCCAGCAAGTTGCCGCCGCTTCGACACAGGCGCGCGCTCAGGCGGACAAATTCGGACAAATCCGAAAAAGCGCGCGATATCACCGCATCAAAGGGCTGTTGCGGGATAAAGGTATCGACCCGCACACACTCGACGGCCACGTTGCCTAATCCCAGTTCGATACAGGCCTGGCGTAGAAAGGTGGTTTTCTTGTGGTTGCTGTCGAGCAAGCTTACATTCAATTCCGGCTTGACGATGGCCAGGGGTATACCCGGCAATCCCGCCCCGCTACCCACATCGAGCAGACGACCTGTTCCCACATAAGGCAACACGGCCAGACTATCCAGAAGATGCTGGTAAAGCATGTTTTCCGGCTCCCTGACCGCGGTCAGGTTATAGACCTTGTTCCATTTTTGCAGCAAGGCAATGTAATCCAGCAAGCGGCCCTGTTGCTCGGCGTTCACGGCAAGACCCATTTGCGCCAGACCAGAGGCCAGTTGCTCATCCAGGCTCATGCTATTTTCCTTTCCGCGTCCGTACGCCCCTGCATGCGCTTGAGATAAACCAGCAGCAGCGAAATCGCTGCAGGGGTAACGCCAGAAACCCGGGCCGCCTGCCCCAGCGTCTCGGGCCGGAACTGCGCCAGCTTCTGCTTCACCTCACTCGACAGGCCATGCACCTTGCTGAAATCCATGTCCGGCGGCAATCGCAAGGCCTCATAATGATGATGACGCTCGATCTCGTCTTGCTGGCGTTCGATATATCCCTGGTATTTGGCCTGGATCTCCACCTGTTCGGCCACCTGCGGGTCGCCCACGCCCTCCCCCGCGCCCGGCAACGACATTAGCGCCTGGTAGCTCACCTGGGGGCGGCGCAATAGATCGAGCAGCGAATACTCGCGCTCGATGGCCTGGCCGAGCACCCGCTCCGCAGCCGCCGCGTCGATAATTTTTGGATTTACCCAGGTGCTTTTGAGGCGTTCTTTTTCCTTCGCAACAGCATCGCGCTTGTACTCAAAAGCGCGCCAGCGAACATCATCCACCACCCCGAGTTGCCGCCCGATCTCCGTCAGACGCAGATCGGCGTTGTCCTCGCGCAACAGCAAGCGATACTCCGCGCGGCTGGTAAACATGCGGTACGGTTCGGAAACGCCACGCGTAATCAGATCATCGACCATGACGCCAAGATAAGCCTGGTCCCGGCCCGGCCCCCAAGGGCCTTCCCCAAATGCTTGCAAGGCCGCATTAATCCCTGCCAGCAAGCCCTGCGCCGCGGCCTCTTCGTATCCCGTTGTACCGTTGATCTGGCCGGCGAAAAACAGGCCCTGAATGGCCTTGGTCTCGAGCGAACCCTTCAATCCACGCGGGTCAAAATAATCATACTCGATGGCGTAGCCGGGGCGAGTGATGTGGGCATTTTCGAAGCCGCGCATCGAACGCACCAGCTGGTATTGCACGTCGAAAGGCAGGCTGGTGGAAATACCATTTGGATAAATCTCGTTGGTAGTCAGCCCTTCCGGCTCGACGAAGATCTGGTGCGAGTCCTTGTCGGCAAAACGCGTGATCTTGTCTTCGATGGACGGGCAATAACGTGGTCCGACACCCTCGATTACACCGGTGTAGAGCGGGGAACGATCCAGCCCGCCGCGAATGATGTCGTGGGTACGTTCGTTGGTGGCACTAATCCAGCAAGACACTTGGCGGGGGTGCTGCTGAGCCGAGCCAAGGAAGGAAAACACCGGCGCAGGATCATCGCCGGGCTGCTCGATCATGACAGAATAATCCAGGCTGCGTCCGTCAATGCGCGGCGGCGTTCCGGTCTTGAGGCGCCCCACCGGCAGGTTCAGCTCCCGCAAACGATGCGCCAGACTTAGCGCTGGCGCATCCCCGGCTCGCCCGGCCTGATAATTGGCCTGACCCACATGCACCAGGCCAGCCAGGAAAGTGCCGGCAGTCAGCACCACGGCAAGGGCCTCAAAGCGCAGACCTAGTTGCGTCACGACACCCGTGATTCTGTCTCCGCTCAAGGTAAAATCATCAACCGCTTGCTGAAAAAGCCACAAATTAGGCTGATTTTCCAGACGCCAACGAATTGCCTGCTTGTACAGTAACCGGTCGGCCTGAGCACGAGTGGCGCGCACCGCGGGACCCTTGCTCGAATTCAGGATGCGAAACTGGATGCCGCCCTCGTCGGTTGCCGCAGCCATGGCGCCGCCCAGGGCGTCAATTTCCTTGACCAGGTGGCCCTTGCCAATCCCGCCGATGGCGGGATTGCAAGACATCTGCCCGAGCGTTTCAATATTATGACTCAGGAGCAGCGTTTTTCGCCCCATGCGTGCCGCTGCAAGCGCCGCCTCGGTGCCAGCGTGGCCGCCACCGACCACGATTACGTCGAATATTGTAGGAAACAGCATGGGAAAACTAATTCGGGGTTTGGGGATGGGAATGATACGACAAAAGCCGGACACGCGTCAGCTTCTTGCGACGTCTCCGTGCCAAGGTTTCACGTGAAACCATGAGTATCTTCTTAATTATCAGCTACTTGCCGATGCAAAAACGACTAAATATCTCGCCCAGCAAGTCGTCTGCGGTGAATTCGCCGGTAATGGTACTCAACGCGTTCTGTGCCAGCTTCAATTCCTCGGCAAAAAACTCCAGTTGGCGCCAGTTGGCTTCGGCGCGCGCAACATGCTGCCGGGCACTTTCCATGGCGCGCAAATGGCGTTCGCGCGCCATGAAAGCCCCTTCGCCAGTTTGTTCCCAACCGGCCAGGGCGAGAAGGCTATGGCGCAGCCCATCCATGCCCGCCCCCGTTTTAGCGGAGACGAAGACAGCCGTAGCATTCGGCTGTAACTCTGCAGCGGGAGGAGCCGACAATAAATCGATTTTATTGAAAACCTTGATCACCGGAAGGTGGGGTGGCAAGCGAGCCAGAATCGCCCGGTCCGGTACGCTCTCGCCCGCTCTTGCATCGTGCAATAGCAGCACCAACGAGGCTTTTTCGACGGCGGCCCAGGTGCGCGAAATGCCGATCTGCTCCACTTCGCAAACCGTGTCGCGCAAGCCGGCAGTATCGATGATGTGAAAGGGCACACCCTGAATATCGATTTCTTCGCGCACGGTGTCCCGGGTAGTACCGGCAATAGGCGTGACAATGGCGACTTCGTCGCCGGCCAATTGGTTGAGCAGGCTGGACTTGCCCACATTGGGCTGCCCCACCAGCACCACATGAACACCCTCACGTAACAGGCTGCCCTGTTTGGCGCTGGCAAAAAGGCGTTGTTGCAGTTGCTGGATTTGTGCGAGCTTTCCCAGGGCATCAGCCGCCTCAAGAAAATCAATATCTTCGTCGGGGAAATCGATGCAGGCTTCCACCAGCAAGCGCAGATCGATCAGGCGCGCCACGATTTCATGTACGGCGCGAGAAAATTCTCCCTGCAAGGAACGCATGGCACTTTTTGCTGCTTCCTCGCTGGAAGCATCTATCAGGTCTGCGACACTTTCGGCCTGCGCCAGATCGAGCTTGTCGTTGAGAAATGCCCGCTTGGTGAATTCGCCCGGCTCCGCGAGTCGTGCCCCGAGCGTCAGGCAACGCTTGAGCAGGCGCTGCATCACGGCATTGCCGCCGTGCCCTTGTAACTCAAGAACGTCTTCACCGGTAAAGGAATGGGGCGCGGGGAAAAACAGCGCGATGCCCTGATCAATAACCGATCCATCGCTATCGAGAAAATCGCTCAGGGTCGCGAAGCGTGCTCGCGGGCTTTTGCCCAGAAAGGCCAGAACAAATTCCGTCAGATCCTGTCCCGACACTCGCACCACGCCTATACCGCCCCGCCCTGGCGCGGTGGCAACAGCGGCGATCGTATCAGCGCTTGCCATGCCCCTTGGCGGCCTGTTCCTGCTCCGCCTGGCGTGTGATCTGCCATTGTTGTGCAATGGAGAGCGTGTTATTCACAACCCAGTAAAGCACCAGTCCGGCCGGGAAGAAAAAGAAGAAAATACTGAAGGCGAATGGCATCACCATCATGACCTTGGCCTGAATGGGATCCGGTGGAGTCGGATTAAGCTTGGTCTGAATTATCATGGTTGCGCCCATGATAATAGGCAGGACGAAATAAGGATCGGTGGCCGAAAGATCCTGAATCCACAGCATAAAGGGCGCATGACGCATTTCCACACTGGCCAGCAGCACCCAGTAAAGCGAAATGAACACCGGGATCTGCACCACAACCGGCAGACATCCGCCTAATGGATTGACCTTCTCCGTCTTGTACAGTTCCATCATGGCCTGATGCAGGCGCTGGCGGTCATCGCCATACTGTTCCTTGAGCTTTTGCAGCTTTGGTCCTAGCACGCGCATATGCGCCATGGAACGGTAGCTTTTTGCAGAAAGCGGGTAGAACACCAGCTTGATCAACACCGTGAGAAGGATGATGGCGACGCCCCAATTGCCGACACCCTTGTGTATCATGGCCAGAACCCAGAACAGCGGTGCGGCGATCACGGTGAGCCAGCCGTAATCAACCGTAAGATCGAGGCCGGGCGCAAGCTTGCTAAGTTTTTCCTGCTCCTGTGGGCCGGCATAAAGCGGTACCGAAATACTCCCGTCCGCACCTGGAGCAATTGAACCCACAGGCAGGATTACCCCGGCAGCATAAAGCTTGTCGGACAATTTCTTGGTATAGAACTCGCGCGCCAAACCGTCCTTTGGCAGCCAGGCACTCAGGAAATAATGCTGCAACATGGCAATCCAGCCATCTTTGCTCTGCTTCTCGAAGCTGGCCTTGTCCTTCTCTATATCAGAGAAATCAACCTTCTGGAATTTTGCCTTGTCGGTATACACGGCAGGGCCGGTATAGGACTGGACGAACATGGAGTCTCCGCCAGGCGTTGAATCGTCGCGCACCAACTGGTAATAGGCATTGGGAGCAATGACCGCCGCGCTGCCATTGTGGATTTTATATTCCACATCAATGACGTAGCTGTCACGGTGAAAGGTAAAGATTTTCTCTACTTTGACGCCGGCAATCTCGGGTGCAGTAAGCGTAACTTTTAACTCATTGGCGCCATCGGCCAATCGGTAGTCAGTTGTTTGCGTGGTGAATCTGGTTTTATGGCTGGGTAGGTCACTGCCAATCAAACCCGATTGGGCCACATAAACATGTGGTTTTTGCTCGTCCAGCAGAACAAAGTTTTTGCTTTTGTCCTCTGCATCATGATGCTTCAGCAACTCCAGATGGCGGATATCCCCACCTGCGGTATCGATCACCACGTTCATGGTGTCAGTACTTACTCCCAGCCTTTGTCCCTTTTCCATCAGAGGCGGTACGGCAGGCGCTGTAACCGGGGATGCAGCACTCAAGGCTGCGCTGGGTACAGGGGTGGTGGACGTAACTTGCGCAGTCTGCGCAGGTGCAGGATGCTGATCCTTTTGCCATGAATCCCATAACATCAGGATCGAAAACGAAAAAACAACAAACAATATAAGTCTTTGGGTATCCATGGTTTACCTAAGGTAAGGGATCATAGCCGCCATCATGCCAGGGATGGCAGCGACCAACGCGCTTGACACTCATCCACCCCCCCTTGATAGCGCCGTATTTTTTAACCGCCTGGGCTGCATATTCGGAACATGTGGGCGTAAAACGACATGACGGTCCAAGCATGGGGCTAATCAAATATTGATAAGCCTTGATGAAAATCAACAGTAATCGGGTCATGGCTCACCCACCAAACGGGATGCTGGAAATTTAAGCCGCACCTGCGCGAATTGCGTTTTTAGTTCCTGAGCAATTTCAGCATATTCGGATGGTGTGAAACTTTTTCGAGTTCTCACGACAATATCCAGGCCACGCAACTCGAATTGCTGCAAGCGGAACATTTCCCGCGCTAAACGCTTGATGTAATTCCGTGATGTTGCAAGGCGTGCCGTTTTCTTGCTGACGATTACCGCCAAGCGTGCAAAATTCAGGTTTGCCGGTTTGGCAAGAACTTGAAAATGTTCGCTGGAAAATCGGCAGTTAAAACTAAAAACGGATGAAATCTCATCCGTTTTTACTAAATGCTTAGGCCTGGAAAATCCGAAGCCATTCACTGCATTTAAACCTGGCTCAGACAGCCAGACGTACCCTGCCACTTGCGCGGCGAGCATTGATGATAGCTCGGCCAGCAGGTGTTTTCATCCTGGCGCGAAAGCCGTGCGTGCGTTTACGTTTGACCACGGATGGCTGAAATGTGCGTTTCATAATTCTTCCTCTTGCTTTTACCGAGACTGTGAACCGACAATTAGACTCCTTTTTTATAACCCCTGTCAACCTTAATTAATCAGCCTGGCTGTGGATAAGTCCGATCTTTCGGGCTACAATATCGAGTCACTAAACCGGTCCTTTTTTATCTGGTCCGGGGTTAACTGTTTCAGCTTCTAGGCAATCAATGGAAACTTTCTGGCAAGCTTGTCTGAGCCGTTTTGAGCAAGAGCTTACCCCACAGCAGTTCAATAATTGGATTAAACCCCTACGCTTCGCCTCTGGCCCCGATTTCATGCGCATCGAGGCGCCCAACCGTTTTATTCTGCAATGGGTAAAAGATAAATTTCTCAGCCGCTTCGAGGAAATGGGAGAGGCTCATTTTTCCCGGCCCGTGCAACTCGCCCTGGTCGTCGCGGAAACTAATGAAGTAAAGGAAAATAAGGTCCCGGCAGTAGCCAGACCCACCCCCATAGCTGCCGCACGTTCGGGTAGGAGCGAAAAATCAGGACTTAATCCCTCTTTCACATTTGGCAATTTCGTCACGGGGAAAGCCAACCAGCTTGCCCGCGCAGCAGCGATACAAGTAGCCGAAAATCCCGGTACTGCATATAACCCCCTGTTTGTTTATGGCGGCGTCGGTCTGGGGAAAACCCACCTGATCCAAGCGATCGGTAACTACGTTCAAGAACAGAACAGCAACGCAAAAATAAGTTACCTCCACGCAGAACGTTACGTTTCTGACGTTGTAAGGGCTTACCAGCACAAAGCGTTTGACGATTTCAAGCGCTACTATCACTCTCTCGATTTATTGCTGATAGACGATATCCAGTTTTTTAGCGGTAAGGCTCGCACCCAGGAAGAATTTTTCTATGCTTTCAATGCGCTTATTGAAAGCAAGAAGCAGGTAATAATTACCTGCGATACTTATCCCAAGCAAATTTCAGGCATGGAAGATCGCTTGATTTCCCGTTTCGGGTGGGGACTTACCGTAGCGATTGAGCCACCCGAATTGGAAATGCGCGTCGCTATCCTGCTTAAAAAAGCGGAGATGGAAGGCTTTCATCTGGATGATGATGTGGCTTTTTTCATTGCCAAACAGATTCGTTCCAATGTACGCGAACTGGAAGGCGCGCTCAAAAAGGTGATTGCCTATTCCCGTTTTACCGGTCATGCGATTGGACTGGAACTCGCCAAGGAGTCTCTGAAAGACTTGCTGGCTGTACAGAACCGTCAGATCTCCATAGAAAACATCCAGAAAACAGTGGCCGATTATTACAAGATAAAAGTTGCCGAGATGTACTCTAAAAAACGCACGCGCAATGTTGCCCGTCCACGCCAGGTAGCCATGGCACTAGCCAAGGAATTAACCCACTTAAGCTTTCCTGAAATAGGCGATGCTTTTGGCGGACGTGATCACACAACGGTCATGTATGCTTGTCGAAAAATTGAGGAACTCAAAATAAGTGAATCAGGAATCACACGAGATATCAGTGTGCTTTTACAGGTTTTAAGAAGCTGAACAAGCTGTGTGGGAATTGTGGATAAGTACAAGTTTTCTAACCAACAGAATAACTATCCCCAATCTGCGCACAACCCATGCAATGCTTTATACAGACTTTTTGTTTTAGCTTATCTTGTTGAAAATTATAGAAATAACAAAGTTATACAAAAATATGGCCGCTCTTATCTATTAGTATCAAGGTATATATATGTTATTAATTAAAATAAATAAGGAAGAATTCCTTAAACCCTTGCAAGCTGTTGCAGGTATTGTGGAACGCCGACATACGTTGCCGATTTTGTCCAATGTGTTAATTGAGATAGACAAAACAGGACTTTCTTTTATCGCAACCGATCTGGAAATCCAGATAACAGCAACCACGCCAAATAATGGCAATACAGAAAACAAGGCGATAACGGTTTCTGCAAAAAAACTACAGGATATCGTGCGCGCTTTGCCGGACAATGCCGAAATTGCGTTCGATAGCAAGGACAGTCGTCTGCAATTGAAAGCGGGCAAAAGCCAGTTCAATCTACAAACACTGCCTGCTGAAGATTTCCCAAAACTCGCTTTGTCCGACGAAGAAGTTAAAGAAATCTCCTTACCGCAATCCACGTTGAGACATTTGTTCAACCAGGTGCAATATGCCATGGCTCAACAGGACATCCGCTATTACCTTAATGGTCTGCTGTTGGTTCTGGAACCAGGCACGATCAAGGCCGTGGCAACGGATGGCCATCGTCTAAGCCTGGCAGCCATGCAGGTTCCTTCTATTCAACACATGGCCGAGGCGATTCTGCCGCGCAAGACAGTCACCGAATTAATCAAGTTGCTAGCTGATATTGATGATGAAGTGAAAGTTCGCCTGGGAAAAAACTTGGTTACTTTTAGTTTCGGCAATATCAACCTGGTTTCGAAAGTGATTGAAGGAAAATTTCCGGATTACAACAAGGTTGTTCCCGCCAATTATCAAAATCATGTGCAATTGGATCGACTTACTTTGCTCCGTGCCATGCAGCGTGCCGCGATTCTTTCCAATGAAAAGTTTCGCGGTGTTCGCCTGGTTTTGACGCAGAACAGTTTACGTGTCATTTGCAACAACACCGAACAAGAAGAAGCAGAGGAAGAAATCGAGATCAATTACACCAATGAACCTCTGGACATTGGTTTTAACGTGACCTATTTGCTGGATGTTTTGAACAATATCGACACCAGTGAAGTGGAATGCTCCTTTGGCGATCCAAACAGCAGTTGCTTGATAACCGTACCTGGGGATGACCGTTTCAAATATGTGGTAATGCCGATGCGGATTTGAGGCAAGGCAAAGCAGCATTCCGGTTAATTTCGGTTCCACGTGAAACCTAGAGAAGAAAATGAGCGATTACAATTCCGATAGCATCAAGATATTGAAGGGCCTCGACGCGGTACGCAAACGCCCGGGCATGTACATTGGTGATACCAGCGACGGCACCGGATTACATCACATGGTGTTCGAGGTTGTGGACAATGCCATCGATGAAGCATTGGCCGGCCATTGTGACGATATTCATATCATTATCCATGCCGACAGTTCGATTAGTGTGTCGGACAATGGTCGCGGAATCCCAACGGACATCAAGGATGATGACGAATTCAAGCGCTCCGCAGCAGAAATCGTGATGACCGAGCTGCATGCCGGGGGTAAATTCGACGCCAATTCTTACAAAGTATCCGGTGGCCTTCACGGGGTTGGTGTTTCCGTGGTTAATGCGTTGTCGGAATGGCTCAAGCTCAGAATCTGGCGTAATGGCAAGGCACACCAGATGGAATTCCGCCATGGTGTGGCTGTTCAACCCTTGAAAGAGATCGGCGATAGCGAGCGCAAGGGAACCGAAGTGCATTTTATGCCCAGCACTGAAACCTTTGGCAACATCGAATATCACTTCGATATTTTAGCCAAGCGCTTGCGTGAACTTTCTTTCCTCAACAATGGCGTCAAAATTGAGCTCATCGACCAGCGCGATGGCAGGACAGAAAATTTCGCGTTTTGCGGTGGCATAAAGGGCTTCGTAGAGTACGTGAACCGCACCAAGACGGTACTGCATCCCAAGGTGTTTCACGCTATTGGTGAAAAGGATGGCATCACCGTGGAAGTCGCCATGCAATGGAACGATTCCTACGCAGAAACCGTGCAGTGCTTTACCAACAATATTCCACAGCGGGATGGAGGCACCCACCTGACCGGTCTGCGTACCGCGCTGACACGTACGCTCAATAATTACATCGAGCAAAACGAAATTGCCAAGAAAGCCAAGGTGGAAACCAGTGGCGACGATATGCGCGAAGGCTTGACCTGCATTTTATCAGTCAAGGTATATGAACCTAAATTCTCTTCCCAGACCAAGGATAAACTAGTGTCCGGCGAGGTGCAGCCCGTGGTTCAGGAGATTGTTTCGAGCAAGCTTACTGAATTTTTGCTGGAAAACCCTGCTGATGCCAAGATTATTACCGGCAAGATAGTGGAAGCTGCCCGCGCACGCGAAGCCGCCCGCAAGGCACGTGACATGACACGCCGCAAGGGGGTGCTCGATGGCATGGGTCTGCCTGGAAAATTGGCAGATTGTCAGGAAAAAGATCCTGCCCTGTCCGAGCTATACCTGGTGGAGGGTGACTCTGCAGGAGGTTCTGCCAAACAGGGACGTGACCGCAAGTTTCAGGCCATCTTGCCCCTCAAGGGAAAAATTCTGAACGTGGAGCGTGCACGCTTCGACCGCCTGATTTCCTCGCAAGAAATTGCTACCTTGATTACCGCTCTGGGTACAAGTATCGGCAAGGATGAATACAACCCGGAAAAGCTGCGCTACCACCGTATCATCATCATGACCGACGCGGACGTCGATGGCTCGCATATTCGCACCCTTCTGCTGACCTTCTTCTACCGGCAAATGCCGGAGCTGGTGGAACGGGGTCATATCTATATCGCTCAGCCCCCCTTGTACAAGATCAAGCATGGCAAGCAGGAACGTTATCTCAAGGACGAAAACGACCTAAAGCATTATTTGCTGCAACAGGCGATGGCCGATGCAAAGCTGGTGACACATGCGGGCAGCGAACCCTTAAGCAAGGAAGCTTTTGAAGAAATCGCCAAGGAATATTTGCTGTCTGAAGCCGTCGTAGACCGACTGGCAAGGGTAATAGACCGTGAAATATTGCAGGCCCTGCTCAAGGATGTCCTGCTTGATCTTTCCAGCGAAGTGTCCGCCGGAAAAAGCGCACGGGATCTGGCACAGCTATTACCGTCCCCCGAATACGAAGTTCGCAGCCAATATGACGAACGTACCGAAAGTTACCGTCTGGTGATACGCAAACAGTTTCACGGCAATATACAGGTGAGCCAGATAGACCAGGACTTCGTGGAGGGAGGAAATTACCTACAGTTGCGCAAGACCGGACAGGTGTTGCAAGGCTTGCTGGGTTCGGGCGCCTATGTCGGGCGCGGGGAACAGCAACAGCCCGTCACGGAGTTCAAACAAGCCCTTGACTGGCTTCTGAACCAGGTCAAAAACGGGGTGTCCATCCAGCGCTATAAGGGTTTGGGAGAAATGAACCCGGAACAATTGTGGGAAACCACGATGGACCCAACAGTGCGCCGCTTGCTCAAGGTGCAGATTGACGATGCCATTGGTGCCGATGAAATCTTCACTACATTGATGGGCGATCAGGTTGAACCACGTCGCGCCTTCATTGAAACGAATGCGTTAATAGCGAGAAATATCGATATCTAGTCTTTATGTAGCAAGGAAGTGCCTGGATGCCAGGAAAGCAAAAGGCCCCATTTCGGGGCCTTTTGCGATTTAGCAAGAATAAGCGGTTATTCCGGTGCGGCGACTTGCTCCACGAAACCGCACTCTTTTTGCGGGCATACTTTTTCCGTTCCGCGCCGCTTGGTGATCTTGATGGTCAGAATGGGCCAGCCGCATTTTGGGCAAGGCTCATTGATGGGCGGGTTCCAGGTGGCGTATTTGCATTTCGGATAACTGTTGCAGGAATAGAAAAGTTTGCCGTAGCGGCTCTTGCGCTCGATCAATGACCCTTCCTTGCATTCCGGGCAGGTCACACCCGTGTCCTTGGGCTTTTCCAGCGGCTCGATGAATTTGCACTTGGGGTAACTGGTGCAGCCGATGAATTTTCCATATGGGCCGACCTTAATGACCAGCTGGCTGCTACACTGCGGGCAAACACGGTCTTCGACGATGACCGGTTGGGTCGTTTCACTTGGGTCGCCATCGACATTGCGTGTGTAATCGCATTCCGGGTAGCCGGAGCAGCCGATAAACTTGCCGCGCTTGCCAAGGCGGCTGGTGAGTGGTTTGCCGCATTTCGGGCAGGCCTCGTCCAGTATCTCCACGCCGGGACGATCAACGTCTTTTTTCTCCGCGATCTGTTGGCTGAAACCTTTCCAGAACTCATCCAAAACCGGTATCCATTCACGCTTTCCCGTGGAAATCTGATCCAGCTCGTCTTCCAGCTTGGCGGTGAAATCGTAATCTACATAGCGGGTGAAGTGTTCGGTGAGAAATTTGTTCACCACCCTGCCTACGTCTGTCGGAACGAAGCGTTTCTTGTCGAGCAGGGCATATTCGCGTGCAATCAGGGTGCTAATAATGCTGGAGTAGGTCGATGGGCGACCAATGCCGAATTCTTCCAAGGTTTTTACCAGGCTTGCTTCGGAGTAGCGTGGCGGAGGCTGGGTAAAGTGTTGCTCGCCAGCGATCTGGTCGATGGCGACCTGGTCGCCCTTTTCCATTGGCGGCAGCTTGCTTTCCCCTTCTTCTTCGCTGTCATCCTCACCTTCCTGATATACCGCGATATAGCCAGGAAAAACCATGGTCTGGCCTGTGGCGCGGAACAGGTTTTCTTCGCCACCCACGGCCAGGTCCAGGCTGACGGTGTCGAACTTGGCCGGGCTCATCTGGCACGACAGCGTACGTTTCCAGATCATTTCGTAAAGCTTGGCCTGGTCAGCCGTCAGGAAAGGCTTCATTTCCTGTGGGGTGCGCTGGATCGAGGTTGGGCGTACGGCTTCGTGCGCTTCCTGTGCATTCTTGGACTTGTTCTTGTAGCTGACAGGCGCTTTGGGCAGATAGTCGGCGCTGAAATTGCTGCTGATATAAGTGCGGATTTCTTCCAGCGCTTCGTTAGCGAGGCTGACCGAGTCGGTACGCATGTAGGTTATCAAACCTACCGCGCCGCCGCCAATGTCGATACCTTCATACAGTTGTTGCGCCACCTTCATGGCGCGGTCTGTGGAAAAGCCAAGCTTGCGCACAGCCTCCTGTTGCAGCGTTGAAGTCGTGAATGGCGCTGCTGCCTGGCGTTGCTTGCGCTTCTTTTCTACCTGGGTGACGGTAGCCATTTCGCTGCCCGCTATGAGATGCGCGACGATGGTGGCTTGCTGCTCGGTGTTGGTCACGCTGAACTGGGTCAGTTTTTCGCCCTTATACTGGAACAGCTTGGCGTTGAACTTCTGACGGCCCTTGTGGCTGTCCAGGTGGATGCTCCAGTATTCCTGGGACTGGAACTTCTCAATTTCCAGTTCACGCTCGACAATCAGGCGCAGCGCAGGGCTTTGTACCCGGCCGGCGGACAGGCCGCGGCGGATCTTGCGCCACAACACCGGGGAAAGATTAAAACCCACCAGATAATCCAGCGCGCGACGTGCCTGCTGGGCATTGACCATGTCCATGTCGATGTCGCGCGGCTCCGCCACTGCAGCCAGAACGGCTGACTGTGTGATTTCGTGGAACACCACACGCTTGAGTATCTTGTTCTTGAGCAACTTCTTGCTTTTGAGAATTTCGGCCAAATGCCAGGCGATAGCCTCCCCTTCGCGGTCCGGGTCGGTTGCGAGGTAGATGGCATCGGCTTCCTTAACGGCCTTGGCAATGGCATCCACATGCTTGACGTTGCGCGCGATGAGTTCGTACTTCATGGTGTAATCGTGAGCGGTATCCACCGCTCCCTGTTTTGGCACAAGGTCTCGTACGTGGCCATAGGAGGCGAGTACCTCGAAATCCTTGCCGAGATATTTCTTCAGCGTTTTGCCCTTGGAGGGTGATTCGACGATCAGGAGAGTAGATGACATAAGGGGGTATGGCGCCGAAGAGGGCGGAAACTCGGGTTAGAGGTTATGGGTTAGTGCATTTGTGGCGCGTTGTCGCCGAACAGCAAATCTTCGATGAACAGGTAGTCCTCAGCGGCGCCCTGGCTCCACAGCACGATGAGAACGATCCACTTTACTTGCTCGAGACCGACATCGCGGTCGCTCAGCGCCAGAATACGATCAATCACACACTCGCGCTGCACCGGATTGAGAATGTCAGAATCCTCAAGAAACAAAAGGAATCCGCGACTTTCGGCATTGATCTTTTTCAGTTCGATGTCGGCGTAAACCCGTGTTGATTCGCTGTCGACCAGGTTTTCCGCATAGGGCGCGTTGGATAGCGATTCCAGCCCGTTTAGCCAGTCGAAGGCAAGATTGATTTCCGTGCTGTCGAAACCCGCAGCCGACAACTCCTGCTCAAGAGTGAGCTGGTCAGGATGGAGGTCCGCTTCGAAATAGTTTTCGAACAGGTAGACAAGAATGTCGAACATCATTTTTGGGGTTGGCCTTTTTTCTGGCGTACTAGTTTTTGTTGCTGCGTTGGAACAGGCCGCCCGGCAAGCTGGACGCATGGCCGCCTAATTCCATTGACAACAGGATGGCGCAAACGCTATCACTCGTCAAGCCGCTACAGGCCACCAATGTATCGATACTGACCGGGTCGAAGCCTAGGCAATGCATTAGTTTCTTCTCCCCCGTGATTTCTGCGTAGGGTTCGCAAGTCAATGTCGGGGCGGCGACGGCAGGGTAGCCAAGTTCCTCGAGAATGTCCTGAGCGCTTTCCACCAGCTTGGCGCCCTGCTTGATCAGGTAATGGCATCCTTTGGCCAGGGGGGAATGGATCGAGCCGGGGATGGCGAACACGTCACGCCCCTGTTCGGAGGCCAGCCGTGCCGTGATCAGGGAGCCGCTCTGCAGTGCCGCTTCGACTACCAGACAGCCCCGTGAAAGGCCGCTGATAATGCGATTGCGGCGGGGAAAGTTCTGTGCCTTGGAGGGCGTGCCGATAGCAAATTCAGAGATCAGGGCGCCGCGTTGCGCCAACTCATGAGCCAAATCGCGGTGGCGTGCCGGGTAGACGATATCGAGCCCGGTTCCCACCACAGCGATGCTGCTGGATGCGCCTTGCAGCGCGCCCCTGTGCGCTGCGCCGTCAATGCCCAGCGCCATGCCGCTTATGATACACAGGCCGCTGTCGCTGAGAAAATGTGCAAAATGCTCCGCATTGGCGAGTCCCTGGGGTGTGGCATTGCGGCTGCCGACAATGGCCAGGGCGGGATGATTGAGTAGCTCGCGCCGTCCTTTGACATACAGCAGGGGTGGCGGGTCGGACATTTCCAGCAAGCCTCGCGGGTAATCCGGGTCAGCCAGGGTGACGATATGGTTGAACGGATCTTCCAGCCACGTCAGAGTCGGGGCGATGGCATCCGTGTCAGGCCCGGCAGCAATGGCACTGGCGATGGGGGCTCGCACCACCTTGTCCAATGCCCCTACCCCAGATGCGTAGATATTCTCAGGAACACCAAAGCTCTGCAGCAGGCGCCGGAAAGTTTCTCCCCCCAAGCCCGGAATAAGGCTCAGGGCAACCCACAATGAAGGGTCTTGGGCGCTACTCAAGGATTCTTGACGACATCCAGCAGGTAGACCGGCCGGTTCGAACTCATGACCAATGCGTAGGAAACCCGGTCAAATACCCGGTAGACAAATAGCAGGCCGGTGCGTTCGTCCGGCAGGGTAACGGCATCACGGTGCTCGCTACGGCAATGCAGTTTGTAAACGTCCTTGGGGTTGAAGAACTGGCTAAAGCTGATCTTCGCGCCGGGCTTCAGGCAGCCAATGTCGGAATAGCGAACTTCATCGCCTGAAACGCTTGCGCCGTTTCCTTTCTGGCATGGCTCGAGTACATCTTTAGGGTCATAGAATTGATCGAAACTGATGGTCTTGCCTTCTTTCACACATTCCCTGTCCATGTAACGCCAGGCGTTTTTGCGTTGCGCGCCTTCGGTTGGCTCGACCGTGCGTCCCTTGCGGTGAACCGCAAGGACATGCCCTTCTTCAATGCCGTCCTTGCTGCCCTTGTTGATAACCACGGTTTGGTATCGCGTCGCCTCGGTGTGCGGGCCATAGGCCGAGATGATGCTGCCATTGATCTGTTTTTCCGGCGCGTGTGGCACGGACTGGAGGGATCGGCTGTGGTGCGCGCTTGGTTTCAGCCGGTCATCGAGGCGGGCTTCCTGAACGGAACGAGTGATTTCCAGCGTCATGACATCGTCAGACCGCAACGTCCGGGCCTCACCAATATATTCTGCTTCATTGCCGAGTACTTCCTCAGTACCTGGGTTGAGCAGCGCTTTGCCTTTGCGGAAGATGCTCCAGTTCCTCGTGTCGCCGGACTTGGTCGCGCCTTTGGCATAAATCTTGTCGCCTTGCCCCATGATGACGCGATCTTCCTCCGCACCGACAATATAGGGGGCATCGTTCAGCGCATCTTCGTCAAGGACCAGTGCCTGGGTCATGAATGGCCCAATGGCAGAGGGCGGAATCGCTGGTATGGCTTGAGCTTCGATCGATTCGGAACGGATACGCGGGCTGAGTTTTATCGTCTGATCGCCTTTGACCAGGCGCAGATGGGGAGAACCGCCAGTCATGTCGAGGATGACCATGTCGCCTGGATAGATCCAGTGCGGGTTTTTGATCTGTTCGCGGTTCATTCTCCACAGCTCTGGCCAGCGCCACGGATCCTTGAGAAAGCGCGAGGAAATCCCCCACAAGGTGTCGCCTTTTACCACCACGTATTGCTGGGGTGGATTGTCCTGAAGTTTGATTTCATCCGCCCCGACCAGGGAGGAAATGAAGCCGGAAAGGGAAAGCACAGCTATAATGATGGGCTTACGCATAGGGCGCCTCGTTCTTGTGAAGAACTTTTCTGCTCGGGTAATGATCAGAAGTTCTGTGTGGCCAGCCCGGCTGGCCGGTTTAAGGTTTAAGTTAAATTCTGCATGTAATTAATTAAATAGGCAAGCATTTATGGCCCTTTTATCGATCCTGCATTATCCCGATCAGCGCCTGCATACCGTGGCTTCTCCGGTGCAGCAGGTCAATGGCGAAATCCGCAAGCTGATTGACGATATGGCCCAGACCATGTACGCCGCGCCGGGCATCGGCCTGGCCGCGACCCAGGTGAATGTTCACAAACAGGTGATCGTGATCGACATTTCAGAAAGCCACAATCAGTTGATGGCGTTGATCAACCCTAAAATAACGGCTCGTGATGGCGTGGCGGAACGCGAGGAAGGCTGTCTGTCGGTACCGGGAATATACGAAAAGGTCAGCCGCGCGGAACGCGTCTCGGTGTCGGCGCTGGACCGCGACGGCAAGCCGTTCACGCTCGATGCCGAGGGTTTGCTGGCGGTATGCATACAACATGAGATTGACCATCTGCAGGGCAAAGTGTTTGTCGAGCACCTTTCCCGCCTCAAGCAGACGCGGATCAAAATCAAACTGCAGAAGTTGCAACGCGAGACCATGTAATGCGGCTGATTTTCGCCGGCACGCCGGAGTTTTCCGCAAAAGCGCTGGGTGCCCTTGTGTGTGCCGGGCACGAAGTGGTGTTGGTGCTTACTCAGCCAGATCGTCCAGCAGGAAGGGGCATGAGTTTGGCCATGAGCCCGGTGAAACAACTGGCGCAGGCGCAGGGTTTAAGCGTACTTCAGCCCGTCAGCCTGAAGCTCCCCGAAATTCAGGCGCAGCTTGCCGCTGCGGGAGCGGAGGTCATGATCGTGGCAGCCTACGGACTGATTCTGCCAAAAGCGGTGCTGGATATTCCGCCGCGCGGTTGTCTCAATATTCATGCGTCCCTGCTTCCGCGCTGGCGTGGAGCGGCGCCGATCCAGCGCGCGATTCTCGCGGGGGATGGGGAGACGGGCATCACCATCATGCAGATGGACGAGGGGCTGGATACCGGGCCGATGCTGCTCAAGCGTCCCCTGCCCATCATGGCGAACGACACCGCCCATGCCTTGCATGACAAACTTGCGGCACTGGGTGCCGATGCCATCGTGGCGGCCCTGGCCCAGTTGCAAAGTGGAGTTTTGAGCGGCCAGTTTCAGGATGAGCGTCTTGCCACTTACGCCGCCAAGCTCACCAAGGCTGAGGGCCGACTGGACTGGATCCGTCCTGCGCGCGAACTGGAGCGCGCTGTGCGCGCCTACAATCCGTTCCCGATAGCCCAGGCGGTGTTCAAGGGCGAGGTCTGGCGCATCTGGCAGGCGGAGACATCGGATCATAGCGGGGCGCCGGGAGAAGTCCTGCGCGTCGACAAGGATGGTGTTTTGGTGGCCTGCGGCGAAGGCGCGCTATTGCTGCGGGAAGTCCAGAAGGCCGGGGGCAGGCGTTTACCGCTAGCACAGTTTCTGCCGGGTAACCCGGTCAAGGCTGGCGAGCGTTTCGATGCTTGATGCACAACGCCTTGCCGCCGAGGCGGTCGCCCAGGTTCTGGCCGGGCGCAATCTCAATCAGGTGCTGCAGAAAGAGTTGTCGCGTCACCCCCAACTGACCCCGCAACAGCGCGCCCTGCTGCAGGATCTGAGCTACGGCACGCTGCGCCACTTCGGCGCGCTGCGGGCCGTCCTCGGCGCCCTGCTGCAAAAGCCGCTGCAGGACGAGAAGATTCGCTGCCTGCTGCTGGTGGCGTTATACCAGTTGGCCTATACCCACACGGCATCCCATGCCGTGGTGGATCATGCGGTGCGGGTGACGGTGCAGGCATTGCGCAAGACCTCGGCCAAGGGCCTGGTAAACGCCATCTTGCGCAACTTCTTGCGCCGCCGCGAAGCGTTGCTGGCCGATACCGCCAGTGCCAGCGAGGAAGCACGTTACGGGCACCCGCAGTGGTGGATAGATAAATTGCGCCGTCAGTACCCGCAGCAATGGGAAGAGATTCTCGTTTGTGGCAACCAGCATCCCCCCATGTCGCTGCGCGTGAACCGTCGCCGGAACAGCGTGGACGCTTATCTGGCGGAGCTTTCCCAAGCCGGCATCGCGGGCCGTGTGCTGGGTAAGAGCGGCATTTTGCTGGAGCAACCGGTTGGCGTGGACAGATTGCCGGGCTTTTCCGCCGGCCACGTCTCGGTGCAGGATGGCGGTGCGCAGCTTGCTGCCAGCCTGCTCGATGTGGCCGACGGCATGCGGGTGCTGGACGCCTGTTCCGCGCCGGGTGGCAAGACCGCGCACCTGCTGGAGCTGGCCGACCTCGATGTGACCGCGCTGGATCATGACAGCAAGCGCCTGCAAAAGGTGGAACAGAACCTGCATCGCCTCGGATTGAAAGCCAAATGCCTGGTTGGCGATGCTGCCGTGCCGGAGAAATGGTGGGACGGCAAGCCCTTCCAGCGCATTCTCGCCGATGTGCCGTGCAGTGCTTCCGGCGTGGTGCGCCGCCACCCCGACATAAAATGGCTGCGGCGCGAAAGCGACATCGCCCAGTTCGCAACGCAACAGTCCAGCATATTGGATGCGCTGTGGCGTTGCCTGGAGCAAGGTGGTAAATTGCTCTACGTCACCTGTTCCGTCTTTGCCGAAGAAAACGGCCAGCAGATCGTGGCTTTTCTGCAGCGCCATGCCGATGCGGAGTTGCTGCCCTTGCCTGGCAGCGCGGAACTGGACTTGCAACTCTTACCTGATCAAGAACATGATGGCTTTTATTACGCCCTTCTCACCAAACTTTAGAGTTTTTGTCGCCGTGTTGCTGCTGGCCTTTGCCAGCGTCGCGCGCGCCGAAAGCGGGATTCAAGTCAAAGCGGCCGAATTAAACCTGGTGGAGGAGGTTTACCAACTCAAGGCCGATTTCGAGGTGAATTTCAGCCAGGCGGTTGAAGACGCCCTGAACAAGGGTGTACCACTCAACTTTACCGTCGAATTTGAACTCAACCGGCCGCGCTGGTACTGGCTCGACGAAAGCATCGCCAGTATCCAGCAGCAGATTCGCATCAGCTATCATGCCCTGACCAAGCAATACCGCCTGCAGGTGCACGAGCAGCAGAAATCCTTTACCTCGCTGGCGGAGCTGAAGGCGGAGCTGGGCCGTATTCAGGAGTGGAAGGTGGTGGAGCGCTCCCAGCTGAGGAAGCGATACAGTTATGAAGCGCTGATACGCATCAAGCTGGACCAGTCCCAATTACCCAAACCATTGCAAGTGAATGCCCTGACTTCCAAGGACTGGAATATGGAGTCCGAGTGGTATCGCTGGACTTTAACGCCCTGATATATAAATGAAATATGTAGTATTTTTGGCGGTTGCGCTGGGTACGGTACTGCTCTTCCTGCTGTCCCGTGCCAGCAGCAACACCGCCGCATTCTCGCAGAATTACACTCTGTTGCTGGTGCTGAATCTCGGCGTAGCCGTATCGCTGTTGGGCTTGATCGGTTACCAGCTATGGGTGCTGTGGAAGAAGCTCAAGGCGCGGGTGTTCGGAACCAAGTTGACCTTGCGCATGTTGTGGATGTTCGCGCTCATGGCGCTGCTGCCGGGCACGCTGGTGTACGGCGTGTCGGTGCAGTTTCTCAACAAGAGCATCGAATCCTGGTTTGACGTGCGCGTCGACAATGCTCTGGAAGGTGGCCTGAGCCTGGGCCAGAGCGTGCTCGACAACCTGTTGCAGGACCTAGCGAAAAAAGGCGAGGTGATGGCGCTGTCCTTGGCGGACAATCCTTCCTCCGAGCATTTGACCCAGCTCAACCGCTTGCGCGAGCAGATCGGCGTGCAGGAAGCGACGCTGTTCAGCGGACGCGGCAAGTTGCTGGCGGTCGCCAGCAGCGAACAAAGCAGCTTCCTGCCGGATTTGCCCACTGCCGCGATCCTGCGCCAGGTGCGCCAGCAACAACCCTATACGGAAATCAAGACGGTTCCCGGTAAAGGATTGTATTTGCATGTGGTGGTACCCGTTAACGTACTTACCTTGAGTGAGGACATGCGCATTCTGCAACTGATGCAACCTGTGCCCGAACGCCTCTCCCGGGATGCCGAAACGGTACAGGCGGTGTATCGCGATTATCAGGAGTTGTCATTTTCGCGCTTGGGGCTCAAGCGTATTTATGGCCTGACCCTGACCCTGACTTTGTTGCTTGCGCTGTTGTCGGCTATCGCCCTGGCCTTCGTGTTGTCGGAAAAGCTTTCCGCCCCTCTTGGCTTGCTGGCGGAAAGCACGCGTGCCATCGCCAAAGGAGACTTTACCCAGATCAACCCGGTGCAGAGCCGCGATGAACTTGGTGCATTGACCCTTTCCTTCAACCGCATGACGCGCCAACTTGCGGATGCTAGCGCGACGGTGGAGAAAAAACAGCAGCAACTTGAGGGAGCCAAGATTTATCTCGAAAGCATCCTGGCCCACCTTTCCTCCGGAGTGCTGACGTTCGACGAGCGATTTCACCTGCGCGCTGTAAATCCGCGTGCCGGCGAGATACTGGGCACGGACTTGAGCGCCCTGCGAGGGTTGCCCCTGCCGGCCTGGGGAAGCCGCGATTTCGCCTTGCAGCCCCTGGCTCATGCCATGGCGGAGCAATTCGAACTGTCAGCTGACAAGGAATGGCACAAGCAGATCGAGTTTTCCAGTCCGGCCGAAAACCGCGTGCTGCTGGTACGCGGGACCCATTTGCCGGGCATGGTCGATAATGGTTACGTGGTAGTGTTCGATGATATTACCCATTTGCTGCAAGCCCAGCGAGACGCGGCCTGGGGTGAAGTGGCGCGTCGCCTGGCGCACGAGATCAAGAACCCGCTGACCCCGATCCAGCTTTCCGCGGAGCGTCTGGAGCATAAACTGGCGGACAAGCTGAGCCCGCCGGACGCCGAGGTGCTGACACGCTCCACGCGGACCATTGTCAATCAGGTAGCGGCGCTGAAAAGCATGGTGGACGCTTTTGCCGAGTATGCGCGTTCGCCGCAGCTTAATTTGCAGTTGCTGGATCTCAATCAACTGGTACAAGAAGTGCTGGCCCTGTATGAAAGCTCGGGCGCTCGCATCGAAGTGACTCTGGCGGGAGAGCTACCGCTCATCAATGGCGACGCCACGCTGTTGCGCCAAGTGATGCACAACCTGCTGCGCAATGCCGAGGATGCTTTATCAGGTGCGCTACAGCCCGTGATTACGGTGCTTACCGAGGCGGCTGGCGACAAGGTGCGGTTTTCCATCGCCGACAATGGAAGTGGCTTTCCGGAGCAACTCATGGGCCGCCTGTTCGAGCCCTACGTCACCACCAAGTCCAAGGGCACGGGACTGGGATTGGCGATAGTGAAGAAAATCGTGGACGAACATCACGGCCTGATTCAGGCTCAAAATATCGAACCGCATGGGGCACGGGTGTGTATCCAGTTGCCCTGTTCAGCGCGTTCAGGAGAAGTAGTCTAATGAATACCAACCAAATTCTGGTGGTGGATGATGAAGCGGGCATCCGCGAACTGTTGCGTGAAATTCTGGAGGACGAGGGTTACCAGGTTCGCCTGGCGGAAAATGCCACTACGGCCCGCGCCATTCGTGCCGAGGGCCGCCCCGATATGGTGCTGCTCGACATCTGGATGCCGGACAGCGATGGCATCACCTTGCTCAAGGAGTGGGCGAGCTCCGGCTTGCTTACCATGCCGGTGGTAATGATGTCGGGCCATGGCACGATCGATACCGCAGTAGAAGCAACGCGTATCGGCGCTTTCGATTTCCTGGAAAAACCGGTTGCCTTGCAGAAGTTACTGGCCACTGTGAAACGTGCGCTGAAACGCGGCGAGGCGGATTTCCAAGGCGGACTGGGCCTGTCCAGCCTGGGCAAAAGCGCGATGATAGATGAGCTGAAAAAGCGCTTGGAACAGGTGGCGAACCTCTCTAGTCCATTGCTGTTGCTGGGGGAAAGGGGGGCCGGAGCCGAATTGTGCGCCAGCTTTTTGCGTCAGCCCAACACACCGCTGCTTACGCCGGAAACGTCGGCATGGCTGACGGAAGACCCGCTCTCCATGATCGAACAGGCGCGCGATGGCGTGCTGTTCGTAGCGGAGATCGCCACACTTAACAAGCTTGAGCAGAAAGGTCTGCTCTTCGTGTTGGGGCGGATCGATAAAAGCAATGTGCGATTGGTGTGCGCTGCCAGCGAACCGCTGCCGCTGCTGGTGGAGGAGGGGCGGTTCGATGCCGGCCTGTTCCAGGCGCTGAGTGGCGTGACCCTGAGTGTTCCCCCTTTGCGCGAACACCGCGAGGATGTCCCCGAACTTGCCAACCGTGTGTTGGCGCAATATGTCGAGGCAAAAGAAGCGCCACAGCGCCATTTCAGCGTGGCGGCGCTGAATGCGCTACGCAATGAAAATTGGCCGGGCAACTTACCGCAGCTCAACAACGTGGTGAAAACGCTGGCCCTGACCTGTCTCAATGAGGAAATCACCCCGCAGGACGTGAGCCGGGTGCTGGCTCAGTTTGCGCCCGCCGCTGCAGCCGAAACCTTGCCCGGGCTGCCGCTGGATCTGCCTTTGCGCGAGGTCCGGGACATGTTCGAGCGCGCTTATTTCGAGCACCATATCGCCAAGGCCGGAGGCAACATGAGCCGGGTGGCGGAGAATGTAGGGCTGGAGCGTACTCACCTGTATCGCAAGCTGAAGCAGCTGGGTGTCAGGTTTTCCCGCAAGACGGAAGAGTAAGGCGCTGGCGGCGCTGCGCCGGAAGGCTTAAAATCCGCTCTTCCCTTCATTCCCAAGTGGTGCGCAAGTGAAAATCGTGATTCTGGGTGCCGGGCAGGTCGGTGCGTCGGTAGCGGAAAATCTGGTTCGTGAGTCCAACGATATTACCGTGGTGGACATCGACCCGGCCAAGCTGCAGTATCTTCAGGACCGCTTCGATTTGCGTACCGTGCTCGGTTTTGCCTCGCATCCCGATGTGTTGCGCCGGGCCGGCATTGAAGATGCGGACATGCTATTGGCTGTAACGCAGAGTGACGAAACCAATCTGGTGGCCTGCAAGCTTGCCCACACCTTGTTCAACACTCCGACAAAAATTGCGCGCATCCGTTGTACCGATTATCTCAACCATGAAGGCCTGTTCTCTCCAGAGAACTTTGCGGTGGATTACATCATCAGCCCGGAAGAGGTGCTGACGGATTACATTCGCAAGTTGATCGAATATCCAGAAGCCTTGCAGGTGCTGGACTTTGCCCATGGCAAGGTGCGCCTGGCGGCGGTGCGCGCGTTTCACGGTGGTCCGCTGGTGGGCCATGAGTTGCAATACCTGCGCAAGCACATGCCGCATATAGATACACGCGTGGCGGCGATTTTCCGTCAGGATCGCCCCATTATTCCAGAAGGCAAGACCGTGATCGAGGCGGGGGACGAGGTGTTCTTCGTCGCGGCGGCAGAAAACATTCGTGTGGTGATGCGCGAAATGCGCCATCTCGACAAGGCGGCCAAGCGCGTCATGATCGCGGGCGGGGGCAATATCGGACGGCGTCTGGCCGGGAGCCTGGAGCGACATTATCAGGTCAAGTTGATTGACCACAACAAGAAAAATAGCGAGCGCCTTGCTGCCGAGTTGTCCAATACCCTGATCCTGTTTGGAGATGCCACGGATCCCGACCTGCTACAGGCAGAAAACATTGAGGACATGGACGTTTTCTGCGCGCTGACCAATGACGATGAAAATAATATTATGTCCGCATTGCTGGCCAAGCGCATGGGCGCGCGCAAGGTTATCGCCCTGATCAATCGCAGCGCCTACGTGGATCTGGTCCAGGGCGGCCAGATCGATATTGCCATTTCTCCCGCCCAGGCCACCATCGGCAGCCTGCTGGCTCATGTCCGGCGCGGCGATATGGCCGTGGTTCATTCCCTGCGGCGCGGCGCGGCGGAGGCTTTGGAGGCTATTGCCCATGGTGATGCCAACACCTCCAAGGTGGTAGGCAAGCGCGTGGAACAGATCGATTTGCCGCGCGGGGCCACGATCGGCGCTGTTGTGCGAGGTGACGAGGTGTTGATCGCCCACCACGACACCGTGATCGAAAGCGAAGACCACGTCATCATTTTCGTGGTGAACAAGCAAATGATCTCCAGAATCGAGAAACTGTTCCAGGTTGGGATTGGGTTCTTCGGATGAGAAATGTTTTTCCCATTGTTCATGTGCTGGGCATGGTTACCATGTTGTTTAGTCTGGCCATGCTGGTGCCTTTGATACTGTCCTGGTGGCTTCAGGATGGTGCGGTCGCCGCCTATGATGAAGCCATTGCGGTAACCTTTTTTTCCGGCTTGGCGGCCTGGTTTGGCACCCGCCATTTCAAGCGCGAGCTGAAGATTCGGGATGGCTTCCTGCTGGTGGTGCTGATCTGGTCTACCTTGCCGGCCTTTGCCTCTATTCCCTTGCTGATCCAGATTCCCGGCCTGAGTTTCACCGATGCCTATTTCGAGTGCGTTTCCGGCTTGACCACTACGGGATCTACCGTGTTGTCCGGACTTGACCAATTGCCGCCCTCGATCAATTTCTGGCGTGCCGAACTGGTATGGCTAGGCGGTATGGGTTTGATCGTGCTGGCGGTGGCGGTGCTGCCCTTGTTGGGCATCGGTGGGCGCCAACTCTACAAGGCGGAAACGCCGGGGCCGATGAAGGATAGCCAGTTGACGCCGCGCATTACAGAAACTGCCAAGGGCCTGTGGCTGGTCTATGCGGGCATTACGCTGGCCTGCATCCTTTCCTTCCGTGCGGTTGACATGACCTGGCTGGATGCGGTAATGCATGGATTTACCACCATGGGTTTGGGGGGGTTTTCTTCCCACGATGCCAGCTTCGGCTATTTTGATTCTCCCGCGATCGAGGCGGTGACCATCGTGTTCATGCTGATTGCGGGCATCAATTTCGCCACCCATTTCATGGTCTGGCGCGGCAAGAGCTTTTCCCCCTATCGCCGTGACCCGGAGGCGGGAATGTTCCTGGGGGTCACGCTTGCCAGTTGTCTGGGTCTTGGCGGCTACCTGTTTCTTAATGGGGTCTATCCGGATTTTCTTACTGCCCTGCGCTATGCGGCCTTCAATACGGTGTCAATCGCCACCAGTACCGGTTTTGCCAATACCGATTTCAACCTGTGGCCGATCTTCGCCCCGCTGTGGATGTTGTTCCTCTCCAGTTTTGCTTCCAGTTCGGGTTCCACAGGTGGCGGCATCAAGATGATTCGCGCCCAGTTGCTCTATAAGCAGGTTTATCGCGAACTGAACAAGTTGCTGCACCCGGATGGTGTCATACTCACCAAACTGGGCGGCCAGGTCATCCCGAACAAGATTATTTACGCCGTGCTGGCTTTCGTGTTCATCTACATGGTGACCATCGTTTCCATGACGCTGATTCTTACTGCCTCTGGCCTCGATGTGATCACCGCGTTTTCCGCTACAGTAGCTTCCATCAACAACACCGGTCCTGGATTGAATCAAGTGGGGCCGGCAACCACCTATGCCATCCTGAATGATTTCCAGACTTGGGTATGCATTTTTGCCATGCTGTTGGGACGCCTGGAGTTGTTTACGCTGATCATCGTACTTACCCCGGCGTTCTGGCGAAAATGAGCGCGGCTATTATTCAAAACCTTGAAAAAATGCTCGCCACCGGCAAGGATAGCGCCTTGTTGCGTTTCAGCCTGGGTAATGAGTACCTGAAACTGAACCAGGCCGATGCGGCAGCAGCGCATCTGCAACAAGCGGTGGCGCTTGATTCCGGTTATTCTGCTGCGTGGAAGCTATTGGGCAAGGCGCTGGTGGCGGCCCAACGCCAGGACGAGGCGCTCGCGGCCTACCGGCAGGGTATCGCCGTTGCCGAGAGCAAGGGCGACAAACAGGCGGCCAAGGAAATGACCGTCTTTGCGCGCCGTATCGAAAAGCGTCTGGGTGCGGCTACGGATGGGAAAAGTAGTTAACCACGGAGAACACGGAGTGCACGGAGTAAAAACACGGTAGTACGTTTCTTTGCTTCACTCTTGAGTGATGCACAAATCCAAAGATAGCCTTTCTCCGTGCACTCCGTGTTCTCCGTGGTTAAATTTTCTGTTTTCAGGATTAGTGCGCCTGCTCCCAGTTGTCGCCTTCACCCACGTCGGCCACCAGCGGAACCGCCAGCTTGGCAACGCCAGCCATGAGGCGTGGCAGTTCATGCTTGACCGTAGCCAGTTCCGCCTGCGGTACTTCCAGTACCAGTTCGTCGTGCACCTGCATGATCAGCAGGGTTTGCATTTTCTCTTTTTGCAGCCAGCGGTGAACGGCAATCGTCGCCAGCTTGATCAGGTCGGCGGCTGTCCCCTGCATCGGCGCGTTGATCGCGGCGCGCTCTGCGCCCTGGCGGCGCTGGCCGTTGGCGGCGTTGATTTCCGGCAGCCATAAGCGGCGACCGAACACGGTTTCCACGTAGCCCTGTTGTTTCGCCGCTTCGCGGGTGCGCTCCATGTACCTGGCCACCCCAGGGTAGCGTTCGAAGTAGCGCTCCATGTAGGCCTGGGCGGCGCCGCGTTCGATATTGAGCTGGCTGGCCAGGCCGAAAGCCGACATGCCGTAGATCAGGCCGAAGTTGATTACCTTGGCGTAGCGACGTTGTTCCGAGGTCACTTCAAGCGGCGTGCAGGCAAAGATCTCCGCCGCCGTGGCGCGGTGGACATCCTCACCGGCCTCGAAAGCGCGCAACAGGTTGGCGTCGCCGGAGAGGTGGGCCATGATGCGCAGCTCGATCTGGGAATAGTCGGCAGAAACGATGCGGCTTCCGGGCGGGGCGATGAAGGCCTCGCGGATGCGTCGCCCTTCCTCGCTGCGCACCGGGATGTTCTGCAGGTTGGGGTCCGAGGAGGCCAGTCGTCCGGTCACCGCCACGGCCTGGTTGTAGCTGGTGTGCACGCGACCGGTGGCGGGATCCACCATGCGCGGCAGCTTGTCGGTGTAGGTGGATTTCAGCTTGGCCATGCCACGGTAGTCGAGCAGGATTTTCGGCAGCGGGTAGTCTAGCGCCAGCTGTTGTAGCACATCTTCGTCGGTGGAGGGGGCGCCGCCTGGGGTTTTCTTCTTGACGGGCAGACCCAGCTGGCCGAACAGAATTTCCTGTATCTGTTTCGGCGAGTTGAGGTTGAAGGGTTGACCGGCCAGCAGGTAAGCCTCCTGTTCCAGCGTCAGCATTTTCTCGCCCAGTACGCGGCTTTGCCGGGCCAGCAGGCTGCTGTCGATCAGTACGCCGTTGCGTTCCACGTGAAACAATACCTGTGAAACCGGCAGCTCGATTTCGCGGTAAATGAATTCCAGCCTGTCATTGCTGCTGATCTGTGGATACAGGTTGTGATGCAGCTGCAGGGTGATGTCGGCATCTTCGGCGGCATAGGTCGTCGCCGTGTCGAGCGCTACTTCCTCGAAGCCGATCTGTTTCGCGCCCTTGCCCGTGACTTCGGCGTAGGTCAGCGTTTTGATGCCGAGGTGGCGCGCGGCGAGCGCATCCATGTCATGCGTTTTGTGACTCTCCAGCACGTAGGATTGCAACAGCGTGTCGTGGACGATGCCCCGCAGGGCGATGCCGTGGTTGGCGAAAATGTGGCTGTCGTACTTGAGATTTTGCCCCAGCTTGGGCATGGCGGGGTTTTCCAGCCACGGCTTGAGGCGCTGCAGCGTTTTGGCGAAATCCAGTTGTTGCGGCACGCCGGCATAATGGTGCGCCAGGGGCAGGTAGGCGGCTTGATGGGGATCAATGCAAAAGGAGATGCCCACCAGTTTGGACTGCATCGGGTCGAGGCCGGTGGTCTCGGTGTCCAGGCTGACCAGTTCTGCCTGTTCGAGGCGGGTCAGCCAACGTTCCAGCTGGCTCTCGTCGAGGATGGTCTCATACTGGGGGTCAGGCCGTACCGCTCGTGCTGCCGGGGCGGGTTCGCTGGCGCTGGCAGTTGGCAGCTCGCGCAACCAGGTTTTGAATTCCAGGCGTTCGTAGAGTTCGCGCAGTCTGGCGTTGTCCTGCGGCCCCGCGGTCAGTTGCGGCAGGCTGACCGGCAAGGGCACGTCGCAGCGAATGGTGAGCAATTCGCGCGCCTTGGGCAGCCAGTCCAGCGTGTTGCGCAAATTCTCCCCCACCGCGCCGCCTACCTCCTGGGCGTGCGCCATCAGATTATCCAGTGTCTGGTATTGGCCGAGCCATTTGACCGCCGTCTTGGGGCCGACTTTGGCTACGCCGGGGACATTGTCCGCGCTGTCGCCGATCAGGGTAAGGTAGTCGACGATGCGTGCCGGGGGCACGCCGAATTTTGTCGCGACGCCATTTTCGTCGAGCGTTTCGTTGGACATGGTGTTGATCAGGGTAACCTGTCCGTTGACCAGCTGTGCCATGTCCTTGTCGCCGGTGGAAATTACGGCGCGCATCCCCGCTTCCGTGGCGAGACTGGTCAGGGTGCCGATCACGTCGTCCGCTTCCACGCCTTCCACCGCCAGCAGCGGCCAGCCCATGGCGCGGATGGCGTCGTGCAGCGGCTCGATCTGGGCGACGAGTTCTGGCGGCATGGGTGGGCGGTGCCCCTTGTAATCGGGATAAAGTTCGTCGCGGAAGGTCTTGCCTTTTGCATCGAACACGCAGGCGCTATAATCGGCCTGGTAATCCTGATGCAGGCGGCGCAACATGTTGAGCACGCCATAGATGGCGCCGGTCGGCTCGTTGTGGCGGTTGCGCAGATCGGGCAGGGCGTGGAAGGCGCGGTAAAGGTAGGAAGAGGCGTCGACCAACAATAGTGTTTTCATAGGCGAGAAAGAATACTCAATGAGTGCGGAAGAAAAACTACCCAAGCCCCTCGATCCGGACCTCCTGACGCAAGGTTTTTCGGCGCGGGAGTCGTGGCGGGTGTTTGGGATTATGGCAGAATTTGTCGAATCCACCGAACGCCTGAGCGCCATCCGCCCGGCCGTGAGCGTCTTTGGCAGCGCGCGCATCCCGCCAGATCACCCTTATTATATGCTGGCTGAACAGATCGCACGGAAGCTCTCGGATGCCGGCTTTGCCGTCATTTCGGGCGGTGGCCCCGGGATCATGGAGGCTGCCAACAAAGGGGCTTTTTTCGGCGCTTCCCCCAGCGTCGGCCTGAACATCCAGTTGCCCCACGAACAGCATACCAATCCATATCAGGACATCAGCCAGACCTTCCGCCATTTTTTTGCGCGCAAGGTGATGTTCGTCAAGTATGCCACCGCATATATCGTGATGCCGGGCGGCTTCGGCACACTGGATGAACTGATGGAGGCGCTTACCCTGGTGCAGACCGGAAAAATCAGGAAGATCCCCATCATCCTGGTCGGGGAGTCGTTCTGGTGTGATTTGCTGCACTGGTTCCGCACTACGCTGGTTCGGGAAAAAGTGATCAGTGCGGAGGACCTCAATTTGATCCAGGTGATCGACGAGCCGGATGCAATCGTGGGGGCTATTTTCAAATATTACGAAAGCCGGGGCTTCGAGCCCTCCCCTGCAGAGCGGGAAATTCAGCTCAATCTATAATTTGATGCTTATCCGCTACGGCGGCAAGCGGTATAATCCGCCTTCAATCTTCCTCTTAGGAATTGTCATGCGTCGTTTTATTCCCCTGTTGATGCTGTGTGCCTTGCCCGCCTTTGCTGATCAGGCCACCATCCCGTCAGGCCTGCAGCCCCTGCCCGAGCCGCCCGCACCTCCGCCCGGCTTTGAACCAGACCCTGCTCTCGAGCCCCAGGTGACCATCACCAAGCGCGGCGAGGATCAGGTGGAAGAGTTCCGCATCAACGGCAAGCTTTACATGATGAAAATCACGCCTCGCCACGGTGTGCCGTATTACCTGATCGACGATAAAGGCACCGGCCAGTTTGTGCGTCAGGGTGAAGTGAGCCCCGGCATCCTGGTGCCAATGTGGTTGCTGAAGTCCTTTTAGGTTTATAGCAGCCCCAGGGCTGATTACGACATGTCCGTTTTTACCACCGTCAGCAACGCGCAACTCGAGCTCTGGCTAAAAGGCTATGCCCTCGGTTCCCTGCAGGATCTGCAGGGGATTTCCGCCGGTATCGAAAATACCAACTACTTCGTCACCACCAGCCATGGGCGCTACGTGTTGACGCTGTTCGAGAAGCTCGGCGCCGACGAGCTTCCCTACTTCATCAATCTCATGGCGCACCTCGCGCATCACGGTATTCCCTGCCCGGCGCCGGTCGCCAATCTGCGTAACGGTTATCTGGGAGAACTCAATGGCAAGCCGGCTTGTATCGTGAGTTGCCTTGAGGGGCAGTCACTGCATGAGACCACGCAGCATCACTGCGGCGAAGTGGGCGAAATGCTAGCTGCGATGCACCTGGCGGGTCAGACTTACCCCGCCCAGATGCCCAATCCGCGCGGCCCTCACTGGTGGAAGACCACCGCCCCGCAGGTCATGCCTTTTCTCGACGCAGCAGATGCCGCCCTGCTGGCGGAGGAGTTGCGTTTCCAGTCGCTCTACCGCTTCGAGGACCTGCCGCGCGGCGTGATCCATGCCGACCTGTTCCGCGATAACGTGCTGTTCAAGGGCGACAGCGTTGGCGGGCTGATCGATTTTTATTTTGCCTGCAACGATGTCTGGCTCTACGACCTGGCGATCACAGTCAATGACTGGTGCGTCAACGCCGGGGACGGGACGCTGGACCCGCAACGCATGGCGGCCATGCTCAAGGCGTATCACGGCACCCGTCCGCTGAGCGCGATCGAGCGTGGCGCCTGGCCGGTGATGCTGCGTGCTGCGGCCCTGCGCTTCTGGCTGTCGCGCTTGTACGACTTTCACTTTCCACGCCCGGGCGAGATGACTTTTGCCAAGGACCCCAAACATTTCCGCCGCATTTTGCAGCACCACGTCAGCCACCACGACGCGCTGCAGCAGATGTGGATTTGAGAAAAAGATAGCGCCATGACAGAAATGACAAGGGTAGAACACGTCGAACCACGCACGGTTGACGTGTCGCAGGGGTGGCGCTGGATTGTTGCCGGTTTTCGGCTGTTCGCCAAGAACCCACAGATCTGGATTGTTTTTTTCCTCATTTACCTGGTGGTTGAGCTGGTGCTGGCGGTTTTTGTGCCGGTCGTGGGCGCGATTGGCTCGGCCTTGCTCGACCCTATTTTTCTTGCCGGCTTCATGGCGGGCTGTCGCGCGCTGGAACTGGATGAAGATCTGGAAATCACCCACCTGTTTGCTGGTTTTAGTGCCAATGTAAAACAGCTGGCGACGCTGGGCGGACTTTACCTGAGCGGCAAGCTTCTCATCGTCATGCTTGCCATGGGACTGACCAGCGTGGTGTACGGGCCCATGCCGCAACTTGACCTGGCCAATCTGGATGCCGCCGACCCGGCCCTTCTTCCATTGCTGATGCAATATATGGTGATGGGGGCGCTGGTGATGGCCTTGCTGGTGCCGCTACTCATGGCTTACTGGTTTGCCCCGGCGCTGGTGCTGTTCGACGGCCTGTCCGCCACGCAGGCGATGAAGCTGAGCTTTGCCGCCTGTTTGCGCAATATCTTGCCCTTTACGCTGTATGGCGTGGCCGGCGTGGTGCTCTTCGTGCTGGGCTCGATTCCGCTCGGTCTCGGCCTGCTGGCCGTTATCCCGGTGCTGTTCGCGACTTCCGTGTATGCTGCATACCGCGATATTTTCGTGGTGGTGAGCGGGGAAAGTTAACCCGCTTCCAGCTTGGCGTACTCCAGCGCCAGCCATTTCACCCCGGCGTGACTAAAGCTCACCTGCACCCGCGCATCCGCGCCGCGCCCCTCGCTATTGATGATAATTCCCGGCCCGAACTTGGCGTGGGAGACCGCCTGGCCAATGTGCCAGCCCGATTCCGATTTGCCGGCTGATTTGCTGCTGACCGTAGGCGCTTGCATGGCTGGGGCGGCAGCGCTGCGGTTGATATGTTTCAGCAGTGGCGCGGGCAACTCTTCCAGAAAGCGCGAGGCGATGCCATAACGCAGTTGTCCGTGCAGCATGCGGCTATCGGCGAAACTGATGTAAAGCCGCCGCCGCGCGCGGGTGATAGCGACATACATCAGGCGCCGCTCTTCTTCCACGCCGTCGCGTTCCCTGGCGGCATTTTCGTGCGGGAACAAGCCTTCTTCCAGCCCGCTGAGAAACACGGCGTGAAATTCCAGCCCCTTGGCGGCATGCACCGTCATCAGTTGCAGCGCTTCCTGCCCGGCTTGCGCCTGGTTGTCCCCCGCTTCAAGCGAGGCGTGGGACAAAAATGCGGCAAGCACATTTGATGTCCCTTCTGCTTCTTCCTGCGCGTATTCGATGTCAAAGCCCGCGGCCGCGTTGATCAACTCGTTGAGATTTTCCAGCCGGTCGGCGCCTTCCTTCTCGTTCTTGTAGTGGGCGACCAGACCGCTGTGCTCCAGCATGTGTTCGACCTGCTCCGCCAGGGGCAATGCCGCGCACACCTCGCGCATGCTTTCGATGAGCGCGACAAATGCGCTGATGGTGACGCCGGCCTTGCCACCCATGCGCTTGAGCTGGGTCGCCTGCCACAGGCTGACGTTCTCGCTGCGCGCGATTTCCTGCAGGGATTCGAGGCTGCGCGCGCCGATGCCGCGCGCGGGGAAATTGATCACCCTGAGCAGGGCGCCATCGTCGTCGGAGTTGCCGATCAGGCGCAGATAAGCCAGTGCGTGCTTGATTTCCTGGCGCTCGAAGAAGCGCAAACCGCCATAGACGCGGTAGGGCACCGCGGCGTTGAACAAGGCATGTTCCAGCACACGCGATTGCGCGTTGGAGCGGTATAGCAGGGCGATGCTGGAGAGTGGAATACCCTCGCGCTGCAAGGCCTTGACCTCGTCCACGATGAAGCTGGCTTCCTCGTAGTCGGAGTGGGCTTCGAACACGCGGATCGGTTCGCCAGAGCCCTCTGCCGTCCACAGGTTTTTCCCCAGGCGGCTCTGATTGTGGCGGATCAGTGCGTTGGCGGCGTCGAGAATGTTGCCGTGGGAACGGTAGTTCTGTTCCAGGCGAATGATTTTTTCGACCTTGAAGTCGCGCTCGAAATCGACCATGTTGCCCACGCGCGCGCCGCGAAAGGCGTAGATCGACTGGTCGTCGTCGCCTACTGCGAACACCGCAGCTTGTTCCCCTGCCAGCAGCTTGAGCCACTGGTATTGCAGATGGTTGGTATCCTGGAATTCGTCCACCAGGATGTGGCGGAAGCGGCTCTGGTAGTGCTGGCGCAAGGCTGTTTCTCGCAGCAGCAATTCGTAGCAGCGCAACAGCAGTTCGGCGAAATCGACTACCCCTTCGCGCTGGCATTGCTCGTCATAGGCCGCGTAGAGTTCCTGTTGCTTGCGCGTATAGGGATCGAATGCTTCGACGCTATGGGCGCGTAGTCCTTCTTCTTTGCAGCCGTTGATGAAATGTTGCAATTGCTTGGGCGGAAATTTCTCGTCGTCTACATTGAGTGCCTTGAGCAGGCGTTTGATGGCGCCCAGTTGATCGGCCGAGTCGAGAATCTGGAACAGCGCCGGCAACTCGGCTTCGCGATGATG